>WNFI01529231.1_pt1 | contig 17575 bp, 15 predicted proteins | sample 5400471 | NCBI WGS metagenome assembly WNFI01 (sample SAMN13153348, study PRJNA577476) | soil metagenome | isolation source: 100 cm saprolite on Douglas fir-dominated hillslope | place: USA:California | collected 2013-09-17 | reverse complement strand
CCGCTGCGCGCGATCCCGGCATGGCTGGTGGGCAGGGGGGTGCGGCCGGAGCACGTGCACACTCCTGACGCCCCGGCCGCCGCGGGCTAACGCAGGGCCAACGCGAGCGCTTTAGCCCGCGAGGTCCTGCGGCTTGAGCGTGATCGGCGTGCCGTGCGGGGTGCGCTCTGCCGCGCGACCCCAGGCGTCGCGATAGCGCCCGAGCATCTGGCCATCCGCTACGCCTTTCGCGGCGACGATGCGCTCCAGTGTGTTGAGCCAATGCCGGTAATAGGTCTCGCCGGTGTCGGGATCGCCGGCGGCCTGGGCGCGCTTGATCTCCTCCGCCAGCGTGGCGGCCCACTCTGGCCACGTGAATAGCCCGCGCGCATGCAAAGCAACGGCGATCGCGAAGGCCTGCGCCTCCCACGGTTCGCGGAAAACCGGGCCTTGCGCATCGCGCGGAATGCTGGGCACGGCATCGGCCGCGCGGCGGGCAAGCGCGGGGTCGATGCCGCTCATTCACGCCGGCTCGAGATAGGGCTCGAACGCGTCGATCGACACCTTGAGGGTCGGATCCGCGTCCGGACCCCAAAGCTCTTTTGCTTCGAACATGACCGTGTAGAGCCACTGGGGGTTGTCGCCCTTGTCGACTGCCATCGTGTCTGGAAATGCGTGACAGCCGTGCACCAGATCGATCACGCCGGCGCGCCCGCGCGCGTAGCGCGGCAACCGCGTGTGGGTCGGCGGATGGATGTTCTTGGTGCGCACACGGTCTCCCGGCTGGAAGCGGGCGGGGGCCTGCGCCTGCCGGTAGAACGAGCCGCGCGTCATCCCTTGCTTACCGTCCTTGACCAAGTCCGGCGTGAGCTTGCGCGCGAGCGGCTTGCCGCCGCGTAACGCGTGGCCCGCCGAAAGCTCGTCGGCACCGGCGTAACCGCGCTCGACGAGGTTGCGCTCCATGGCCAGCGCCCAGCGCTGGTAATAGGACGCGGAAAGATAGGTCCGTGGCGGGAGCCGCTCTTGCGCGAAGCGGGACGCGTCGATGGGCCACGCGCCGGCATAGCCGAGCGCGCGTTGCATGGCCAGCACGCGGGCTTCCCATGGGGCATGAAAGACCGGCTCGTTCGGTTCGGGCTCGACCCGTCCGAAGCCGTCCATCCCGCCCATGTCGTGAACGCCGTCCATCAGGCAACCTCCTCGGGCCGCTTGGGAAGCCCGGTGCCGATCATGGCGTCGCGCGTGACGAGTTGAGCAAGGCGCTCCTCGCTCCAGCCCTCGGTGCCGCTCGGGCGCATCGGCAACACGAGAAAGCGGGTTTCCGCAGTCGAGTCCCACACGCGGACCTCGGTACTCGCCGGCAGCTTGACCCCGAAATCGGCGAGCACGCTGCGCGGGTCCTTCACCGCGCGCGAGCGGTAGGGCGCGGATTTGTACCAAACCGGAGGCAGGCCGAGCACGTCCCACGGATAGCAGGAGCACAGCGTGCAAACGACCATGTTGTGCCGCGCGGGGGTATTCTCGACGGCGACCAGATGGTCGCCGACCCGGCTCTCGTGACCGAGCGCGCGCACCGCCTTGGAGCCGTCGTCGAGCAGCGCGCGCTTGAACGCCGGGTCGCGCCAGGCCTTGGCGACCACGCGCGCGCCGGTGTGGGGACCGATCTTGGTCTCATAGGCTTCGATGATGAGATCGAGCGCGGCCAGATCGATATAGCCCTTCTCGGTCAGGACGGTCTCCAGCGCGCGTACGCGCAACTGCGTCTCGGTGAGCTCCGAGCCGTGCTCATGATGATCGTGCTCGGCCATGGGCAATCCTTGAATGTTCGATCGGGAATATTCCATCGAGCGGATGATGCAGTATCCTCCCCGCCCGGAGCCAAGTCGAGGGCGGCGCTGCCGCCGCAAGAGACGAGGGTCAATGACTGCCGCGCAACTTTTCGACATCAAGGGCCGCGTGGCGCTCGTCACCGGCGCCTCGAGCGGCCTGGGCTTACGCTTTGCCGAGGTGCTGGCAGGCGAGGGCGCGCCGGTGGCGCTGGTCGCGCGTCGCGCCGATCGGCTCGCGGCACTCAAGGCTCGCATCGAGGCGGCGGGCGGCCGCGCCATCGCGATTGCCGCCGACGTGACCGATCGCCATGCCATGATCCGCGCGTTCGACGAAGCCGAGAAGGCCTTCGGTACCGTCACCATCCTGGTCAACAATGCCGGCGTCGCGCATTCCGGCCGCGCGGTGGAGCTTTCGGAAAAGGAATGGCGGCGCGTCGTCGGCACCGATCTCGACGCCGTGTTCTTCTGGGCGCAGGAGGCGGCGCGGCGGATGCTCGCTGCCGGCAAGACCGGCGCCATCGTCAACGTCGCCTCGGTGCTCGGGTTCGGAGTCGCCAAAGGTACGGCGGCCTATGCGGTGGCAAAAGCCGGGGTCGTCCAGCTCACCAAGGCGCTCGGGCTCGAGCTTGCCTTCAAGGGCGTGCGCGTGAACGCCATCGCGCCCGGCTGGATCGTCACCGATCTCAACCGCGATTATCTCATGAGCGAGCAGGGCGGCGCGATCAAACGCGAGATCCCCGTGGGCCGTTTCGGCGAGGAGCGCGATCTCGACGGTGCGCTGCTTTTGCTCGTCTCCGACGCCGGCTGCTTCATCGCCGGCGCCACGATCGTCGTCGACGGCGGGCAGATGGTGGCGCTGCGGGGGTGAGCGAACGTACCATCCGACAAACAAAGGGACGCTGGGCATGGACTTCACTCTTTCCCCTGAGATCGAGGACATCCGGCTGCGCACGGGCCGCTTCGTGGAGGAGCACGTGCTGCCGCTCGAAGCCGATCCCGGCAACTATGACGATCACGAGAACATCCGCCTCGACGTGCTGCGCGCCGTGCAGGCCAAAGCCAAAGCGGAAGGCCTGTGGGCGCCGCAGGCGCCGAAAGAGTACGGCGGCATGGGGCTGCCCGTCATGGGCTGGGCCGCCATGTACGAGGAGGCGAATCGCTCGATTTTCGGTCCGCTCGCATTCAATTGTGCGGCGCCCGACGACGGCAACATGAACCTCCTCGCGCGCGCGGGCACGCCGGCGCAGAAGAACAAGTGGCTCAAGCCCATCGTCGAGGGCAAGGTGCGCTCCTCCTTCGCGATGACCGAGCCTGCGCCCGGCGGCGGCTCAGACCCCGGCATGATCCGCACCCGTGCGGAGAAGAAAGGGGCCGGCTGGGTGATCCACGGCCACAAATGGTTCATCACCGGCGCCGGGGTCGCCGACCATTTCATCCTCGAGTGCCGGACGAAAACGTGCTGATGAAAGTCGGCGACGGGCTGCGGGTCACTCAGATCAGGCTCGGGCCCGCGCGGCTCACGCACTGCATGCGCTGGCTTGGGCTTGCCAAGCGCGCGATGGAGATCGCGCAGGCCTATGTCGCCCAGCGCGAAGGCTTCGGCGTGCGCCTTGGCGACCGCGAGAGCGTGCAGATCAATCTCGGCGAGGTGGCGCAGCAAATCCAGATCGGGCGTCTTTTGGTGATGCATGCCGCTTGGAAGCTCGACCAGGGCGATCACGCGCGCAAGGAAGTGTCCATGGCCAAGGTGCACGTCGCCGACACGTTGCATCGGGCGGCCGACGTCGCCATTCAGCTCAACGGCGCGCGCGGCTACTCCAAAGACACGATCCTGGAATGGATTTACCGTTACGCCCGACAGGCGCGCCTCGTCGACGGCGCCTCCGAGGTGCACAACATGGTCCTCGCGCGCTTCATGCGCGAGGAGGGCCGCGATTTCTGGCGCTGGAGCGCGGGGAATCGCGTGTGAGCCGCAAAGAGCGCACCGATTAATCACCCAAACCACTCGCCGCTTTTCCGTGCATGCCAAATACTTGTGCACGGCCAAATTGGACCCGGAAATAGCGCATTGTACGCAACGGATACACCCCGAACCATCGGTGGTCCGTTAGATTGTCTACGAGTTCGTCGTGCGGACGCCGATGGTGCTGATGCTCAACGTGCACCCGTCGCGGGCGAACGACATGATCGAGCCCGATCAGCTTCACATCACGCCTGCGCTGCCCATCACGCGATACCTGGATACGTTCGGCAACGTCTGTACGCGGCTGGTGGCGCCGGCGGGCGAGCTCACAATCTCTGCCGATGCACTGATCGCGGATTCGGGTATGCCCGACCCAGTCGATCTGGCGGCGCGCCAACAGGAGATCGCGGAGCTGCCGCACGATACGCTGGTATTCCTGCTTGGCAGCCGGTACTGCGAAACTGAGCCGTTAATGGATCTGGCTTGGTCGCGCTTCAGCAGTACGCTCGCAGGTTGGTCACGCGTGCAGGCGATCTGCGATTTTGTGCATTCGCATGTTCACTTCGGCTATCAGCACGCCCGCGCCACTAGGACCGCGGTCGAAGTCCTGGGAGAGCGCCGCGGCGTATGCCGCGACTTTGCCCATCTGGCGATCGCGCTGTGCCGTTGCATGAATATTCCGGCGCGTTATTGCACCGGATACCTCGGCGACATTGGCGTTCCCCCTGAGCCCGAGCCGATGGATTTCAGCGCCTGGTTCGAGGTCTATCTTGGGGGTCGTTGGCATGCATTCGATGCCCGCCACAATGTTCCTCGCATCGGCCGCGTCGTGATGGCCCGCGGGCGCGACGCCGCGGACGTGGCGTTCAGCACCACGTTCGGCGCGAACGTGCTCAAGCGCTTCATCGTGCGCAGTGATGAAGTGCAACCGTCCGGTGTTGGGGTCGTCGAACGCCTGGTGGCTTGAGCCGATCGCATCCTCGTGCGGGTCGGCCTGCCCACTTGTTGCTTACATCGCTTATTGCGCCTCGAGTTCGGCCGCGGTCTGCAGCGGCTTCTGCTCCATGACGGCGATCGCGATGAAGGTAATCGACATGCTCGCGGCGGCCACCACGAACAATCGGCCGAAAGCCTCGGCCGGATTTGCCGCGCCAAAGGCGCTGCCGAGCGATTGGCCGGCCGGCGCACCGGCCAAAACGATGGCGCCGAACACCGCGATGAGCATGGTCGCGAACAAGTTTCTGCTGAAGTTCATCGTCCCGACCGAAATGCCGAGCTGATGGCGCGGCACCACGTTTTGCATGGCGACCGCCGTGAGCGAGGGCAGCGGCCCGAAGCCGGCTCCGATGGCGATCAACGTGAACTCGAACGACAGCGGCGTCATGCTCTCTGCCTGCCATGCCAAGGTGCCAACGGCGGCGGTCGAGAGCAGCAGCCCGATCATTGGTAAGAGCTTGTAGTGTCGCACGCGCCCGAGGACCTGTCCGGCGAGACCGGCGCTGGTGTTGAGCGCAAGCATCAGGACGACCAAGCTCAGTCCCGCTTGGCTCGCTGAAAGACCCATCACGCCTTGCAGGTACATCGGTAGAAAGACGTTGAGCCCTATGATGGAGCCCCAGCCGAAAGCGTTGGCCACGATCGCGCAGCGCACGATCCGATTCTTGAGAATCGAAATCGGGATGAGCGGCTCCGACGCCGTGAGCAAGCGCAGGACGAACAGGGCACCGACGATCAGCGTGAGCGCAAACAGCCCGAGTATCGGCGGCGACGTCCACGCGTAGCGCACGCCGGCGAGGTTCAATGCCAGCATGAATGCGACGCTGGCAATTACCATCAGCGCGACGCCGGAGATGTCCAAGCGATGCGGTCGCTCGTGGCGGGGCAGGCGGCGCAACAGCGAAGTGGCGATGGCCAACGCCGCGAGTCCCATGGGGATGTTGATCCAGAAGATGACCGACCAATGCAGGTGCTCCGCGATCAAGCCGCCGAGCAGGGGGCCGCAGCCGCCGGCGGTGGTGTAGGTCACCGCGAAGTAGCCGTAGTAGCGACCGCGCTCCTTGGGCGAGACCAGGTCGCCGAGCACGATCATGCCCATGGACGAAAGGCCGCCGCCGCCCAGCCCGTGCACCACGCGGCCGAAAATCAAGAGCAGCATGTTCGGTGCCAGCGCGCAGGCGAGCGAGCCGGCCATATAGGTCGCAATCGCGATGCGAAGCGTGAAACGGCGGCCGTGAATGTCGGCGATCTTGCCGTAGAGCGGGATGATCGCCGTCGATGCGAGCAGGTAGGCCGTGATCAGCCAAGGCACGCTGTGCATGTCGTCGAAGTCGCGTCCGATCGTGGGCAGCGCGGTCGCCAGAATGGTCTGGTCGAGCGACCCCATGAACGTCGGCAGCAGCACGCCGAGAACGATCACCAGCGTCTGGCGGTGCGTGAGGGCATCACCCTCACGGCGGGCGTAAGCATCCATGGGCAGGAATGGTCAGATCCCGGAATTGGCACGCGGCCGCAGTCCGCGCGCCCAGGCACGAGGCGTGTTGTAAAGCACGCCCGGCGGTTCGGCCAGTTGCGCGCCTCCGATCCGCTTGCGACATCGCACCGGCGGGCGGAACGCCGAACGTGTGCTGCAGTGCGCCAAAATGCGCCAGCCGCAGCAGCGCCGACATTTCCTTGCCGGCGCGGGCTCCGGCGCGAAATTGCCAGTCCGCTCAGTTTCTTGGCATTGCTGCCGCACGGCAGGGGACTATATGTGTTCACCGACCCTAGCGCGCGTTTCGTCGCGAGGGCACACTGCCCGGGGAGACCTGCGCGATGGCGCTCAACCAAGTCACGCTCGACGACAAATACGACCTCACCAAGAGCCGCATCTTCGTTACGGGCTTCCAAGCCATCGTTCGCCTCTGTCTGACGCAGAGGGAGCGCGACCGCCGCGCCGGCCTTAATACCGCGGGGTATGTCACCGGCTATCGCGGTTCCCCTCTGGGCACGCTCGACCAGCAGTTCATCCGCGCCCAACGCTCCCTCGATAAATATGACATCCGTTTCCAGGCCGGCCTCAACGAGGACATCGCCGCGACCGCGATCTGGGGTTCGCAGCAGGCGGAACTCCGCGGGGAGGGGAAGTTCGACGGGGTGTTCGGCCTCTGGTACGGCAAAGGTCCGGGGGTCGACCGCACCGGCGATGTGTTCCGCCACGCCAATTTCGCCGGCACTTCCAAGCACGGCGGCGTGCTGGCGCTAATGGGCGATGATCACACCGCCGAATCCTCGACCACGGCGCATCAATCCGAATACCACTTCATCGACGTCATGATCCCGATCCTCAATCCCGCGGGGGTTCAGGAGATCCTCGACTACGGCCTCTACGGCTGGGCGATGTCGCGCTTCTGCGGCACCTGGGTCGCGCTCAAGTCCATGCACGAGACGGTCGAATCCACCGCTGTCATCGACGGCAGCCTGGAGCGGGTCAACATCGTCATTCCCGAGGACTTCATCGCGCCCGAAGGCGGGCTCAACATCCGCCTGCGCGACACCATCCTCGGCCAGGAGGCGCGGCTGCACGATTACAAGCGCGACGCCATGCTCGCCTTCGTGCGCGCGAACAAGCTCAACAAGTACATCACCTCGGGCGGCCGGCGGCCGAAAATCGGCATCATCACGGTGGGCAAGAGCTATCTCGACGTGCGCCAGGCGCTCGACGAGCTCGGGATCGATGAAGTCAGGTGCAACGATCTCGGTATTCGTCTCTACAAGATCGCATGTCCCTGGCCGATCAGCCAGCAAGACCTCAAGACATTCGCCGATGGCCTCGAGCTCATCATCGTGATCGAGGAAAAGCGCTCGCTGATCGAGGTGCAGGTGCGCGAAGAGCTCTACGGCACGGCGAACCAGCCGGTCTGCATCGGCAAGAAGGACGAGCAGGGCAAGTGGCTGTTCCCGGTCAAAGGCGCGCTCGATCCCAACGAGGTCGCAATCTGCATCGGCGAGCGCATCCTGCAAAGGGTTGGTCCCAACGAGGAGATTGCCGCGCGCGTTGCGGCGCTGAAGGGCGCGCAGCGGATTCTGGCCGAGACGCACGATGTCGCGGTGCGTACTCCCTACTTCTGCTCGGGTTGTCCGCACAATTCATCGACGGTCGTGCCCGAAGGCATGCGCGCCTATGCCGGCATCGGCTGCCATTACATGGCGCAGTGGATGGATCGCTCGACGCTGGGCTACACCCAGATGGGCGGGGAGGGCGCAAACTGGATCGGCGAAGCGCCGTTCTCGAATCGCCCCCATGTCTTTCAGAATCTTGGCGATGGCACCTACAACCATTCCGGCTATATGGCGATCCGCGCCGCAATCGCCGCGGGCGTGAACATCACCTACAAGATCCTGTTCAACGACGCGGTCGCGATGACCGGCGGCCAGCCCAATGACGGCGGCCTCACGGTGCCGCAAATTGCGCGTCAGGTGGCGGCCGAAGGCGCGCGACGCGTGGTCGTGGTCACGGACGAGCCGTGGAAATACGCCAAGAACGAGGAATGGCCGCGCGGGCTGACCATCCATCACCGCGACGAGCTGATCCCGATCCAGCAGGAGCTCGCGGCGATTCGCGGCGTCACCGTGCTGATCTATGACCAGACTTGCGCCGCCGAGAAGCGCCGCCGCAGGAAGCGCGGGCGCTTCCCCGATCCCGACAAGCGGGTGATCATCAACGAGCTCGTGTGCGAAGGCTGCGGCGATTGCGGAGTCAAATCGAACTGCGTCTCGGTGCAGCCGCTCGAGACCGAGTGGGGCCGCAAGCGCACCATCGACCAGTCGAGCTGCAACAAGGACTTTTCCTGCGTGAAGGGGTTCTGCCCGTCATTCGTCACCGTGCACGGGGCAAAGCTTAAGCGCGGCACGGGCATTGCCGGCGCGCAGGCGCTCACTCCGCTGCCGGATCCCAAGCTGCCGGCGATCGCAAAGACCTACGACATCATCGTCACCGGGGTTGGCGGCACCGGCGTCGTCACCATCGGCGGCATTCTCGGCATGGCGGCCCATCTCGAGGGCAAGGGCGTCGGCATCCTCGATATGGCCGGCCTCGCGCAGAAGGGCGGGGCAGTCTACAGCCACATCCGCGTTGCGGAGCGTCCGGAGGATATCCACGCCATCCGCATCGCGGCGGGCGGCGCCAATCTGGTGCTCGGCGGTGACATCGTGGTGGCCGGCAACAAGAAGGTGCTCGCCGCGGTGAAGCACGGAACGACCGAGATGGTCATCAACCTCGCCGAGGTCCTGCCGGGCGATTTCACGCGCAACGCCGACTTTTCACTGCCGACCGAGCGGCTCAAGCGCGCGATCCTCGCCGATGCCGGGGCCGAGAAGACGCACTTCATCGATGCGACGCGGGCTGCGACCGCACTCCTCGGCAACAGCATCGGCAGCAACATCTTTCTCGTCGGCTACGCCTATCAGCTCGGCGCGGTCCCGCTCTCGGCTGCCTCGATCATGCAGGCGATTGAGCTCAACGGCGAAGCCGTGGAGATGAACCAGGCCGCATTCCATTGGGGGCGCCGCGCCGCCTGCGAGCCGGCGGCAGTCGAGGCTCTGATCAAGCCGGCACCGGACGCGCTCAGCGATGCGCGGATACTCTCGCATTCTTTCGAGGAGATGGTGGCGCGTCGCGTCGCCTATCTCACGGCCTTTCAGGACGCCGCTTACGCGGCCCGCTACCGCCGCTGCGTGGAGGAGGTGAAGGCGGTCGAGGCCGCACGCGCCCCGGGCAAAAGCGGTCTCGCCGATGCGGTGGGGCGCTACCTGTTCAAGCTCATGGCCTACAAGGATGAATACGAGGTGGCACGCCTCTATGCCGACGAGTCATTTGCCAAACAGGTGAGGAGCGAGCTCGGCGGTGAGCATCTGCGCCTCTACGTGCATCTTGCGCCGCCGCTTCTCGCCCGCGCCGACAAGGTGACCGGCGAGCCGAAAAAGATGACGTTCGGGCCGTGGATTTTTCCGCTGTTCCGGCTGCTCGCGAAATTCAAATTCCTGCGCGGTACCGCCTTCGATCCGTTCGGCTACACGGTCGAGCGCAGGCGCGAACGCGCGCTCGTGCGCGAATACGAGATGATGCTCGAAGAGGTGCTGGCGCGACTGAGCGGCGAGAACCATCACATCGCGGTCGCGCTCGCCGCAATTCCGGAAAAAATCCGCGGCTTCGGGCACGTCAAGATGCGTCACCTCAAGGCCGCCAAAGCCGAGGAAGCCGCGCTGCTCGATCAACTGCGCGCAGGGCCCGCACCGCTGCTTAAGGCCGCCGAATAGCCGCCGCAGCACACGCCCCTCCGGCAGGGAAAGTCCAAGTGCGGACTTGACCTGCGCTCAAGCCCATTTTCTTATGCGACGACAACGGCCTGCCGACAAACGGCCGGGAAGGGCCTCGCGGCCCGCGGGATTTGACGCGGTAAAGGGAGGATTGCCGTGGCGACCGAAGCCGCAGACACGTTCCCCAAGCTCCTGATCCGCAACGCTGGCCTTTATGCGGGCCGGCCGGCCTATCGGCACAAGGACCTCGGGATCTGGCAGGCGTGGACCTGGGCGCAGGTGCTCGAGGAGGTGCGCGCTTTTTCGCTCGGTTTGCAGGAGCTCGGCCTCGAGCGGGGCGACAAGACCGCGATCATCGGCTCCAACCGGCCGCGCCTCTACTGGGCAATGTGCGCCGCACAGGCGCTGGGCGCCGTTCCGGTGCCGATCTATTCCGATTCCGTCGCCGAGGAGATGGCCTACATCCTCGATCATGCAGAGGTGACGATCGCGGTGGTCGAAGATCAGGAGCAAGTGGATAAGCTCCTTTCGATACGCGACCGCCTGCCCCGGCTCTCCCTTATCGTCTATGACGAGCCGCGGGGGCTGCGCGACTACGACCACACGCGGCTCAAATGGATCGCCGACGTGCAGAAGCTCGGGCGCGACCGGTTGGCCGCCGACGCGACCGCGCTGCAGCGGTGGGAGGGGGCCGTCGCCGCGGGGAGCGGGCCGGATCTCGCCATCATGCTCTACACCTCCGGCACGACGGGACGCCCCAAGGGCGTCATGCTGACGTTCGACAATCTCATTATCTCGGCGATCAACGGCAATCGGTTCGATAGCCTCGGCCCCGATGAACAGGTGGTGGCTTATCTTCCGCTTGCCTGGGTCGGGGATCACGTGTTCTCCTATGCCCAGCCCTTCACCGCGGGGTTCTGCGTGAACTGTCCGGAGAGCCCGGAAACGGTGGGCGAAGACCGGCGCGAAATCGGAACGACCTATGGCTTCGCGCCACCGCGGATCTACGAAAACCTCATTACGCTGACGATGGTGCGTATGGAGGATGCGGGGCGCTTGAAGCGTAACCTGTTCCACTACTTCATCGCCGTCGCGCGGCGCTGGGGCGAGAAAATCCTCAATCGGGAGAAGGTTCCGCTGCACGCTCGGCTGTTGTACTGGCTCGGCGAGCGTCTGGTGTATGGGCCGCTCAAGAATCGGTTGGGCGTGTCGCGCATCCGCCTCGCCTACACCGCAGGCGAGGCAATCGGCCCGGAAATCTTCCGCTTCTGGCGCGCGCTCGGCGTCAACCTCAAGCAGCTCTACGGTCAGACCGAGGCGTCGGTCTACATCACTGCCCAGCCGGACGGCGAGATTTATGCCGACACTGTCGGCAAGCCGAATATCGACGTCGATATCAAGATCGCCGACAACGGCGAAGTGCTGTTCAAGTCCCCCGGTGTGTTCGCAGGCTACTACAAGGACCCGCAGAAGACCGCGGAGACCAAAACTTCCGACGGATGGGTGCATACCGGCGATGCCGGGTTCATCGATGCCAAGACCGGTCATCTCAAGATCATCGACCGGGCCAAGGACGTCGGGCGTCTCAACGACGGCTCGTTGCTCGCGCCGAAATACATCGAGAACAAGCTCAAGTTCTATCCCAACATCCGCGAAGCCGTGGTCTATGGCGACAAGCGCGATTTCGTCTGCGCCATGCTGAACATCGACCTGACCGCGGTCGGGAACTGGGCCGAGCGTAACAACATCGTCTATGGCTCCTATCAGGAGTTGGCCGGGCATCCGCGCGTTTACGACATGCTCGCCCAGCATGTGGAGGAGGTGAATCGGTCGCTGGCAGAGGAGAAGGCCATGGCCGGTGCGCAGATTCGGCGCTTCCTCATTTTGCACAAAGAGCTCGACGCCGACGACGGCGAAGTCACGCGCACGCAGAAGGTCCGCCGCGGCTTCGTTGCCGAACGCTACGCGCCGCTGATCACGGCGCTCTACAGCGGTGCGCGCGAGGCCGACATCTCGACCGAGGTGACGTTCGAGGACGGTCGCAAGGGCATGCTTTCCGCGCGCGCCAAGATTCGCGACGTTGCGGCCGCGCCGGTGCCGGCGATGGAGAAGGCGGCGTGATCGTGCGCGGAGCCGCGGCATGAGGGCGCCGAGCGGGCCGGATGTCGTAGCTGGCGAGGTGCTGCTCGCGGTCGAGAACGTGTCGCTCGCCTTCGGCGGGGTCAAGGCGGTCAGCGGCGTTTCCTTCGACATCCGCAAAGGCGAGATCCGCGCCATCATCGGCCCCAATGGCGCCGGCAAGACCTCGCTGCTCAACATCATCAACGGCTTCTATCACCCGCAGCGAGGCCGCATCACCTTCAAGGGCAAGGCGCGATCAGCGATGCGGCCCTACGAGGCGGCGCTCGGCGGCATTGCGCGCACTTTTCAGAACGTGGCGCTGTTCAAGGGCATGACCGCGATCGACAACATCATGGCGGGGCGCACCTTGAAGATGCGCCGCGGCTTCTTCTGGCAGCTCATACGGATCGGGCCGGCGCTTGCGGAAGAGGTCGAACAGCGCCGTCGCGTCGAGGAGATCATCGACTTTCTCAAGATCCAGCATGTTCGCAAGATCCAGGTCGGGAAACTACCTTACGGTCTGCAGAAGCGGGTGGAGCTCGGCCGCGCGCTCGCCATGGAGCCGGATCTGCTCCTGCTCGACGAGCCGATGGCCGGGATGAATCTGGAGGAGAAGGAGGACATGTGCCGCTTCATCCTCGACGTGAACGCCCATTACGGCACCACGATCGCGCTGATCGAGCATGACATGGGCGTGGTGATGGATTTATCCGATCGCGTGCTCGTGCTCGATCACGGCATCAAGATCGCCGACGGCAAGCCGGCCGAGGTGCAGGCCGATCGCGCCGTCATCGACGCTTATCTCGGCCTCACGCATTGAGGGCGCGATGCTCGGCCCCGTTCTCGAAACGCTGATCGGCGGCCTCATGACCGGGGTGCTCTACGCGTTGGTCGCGCTCGGCTTCGTGCTGATCTTCAAGGCGTCCGGCGTGTTCAACTTCGCGCAAGGCGCCATGGTGCTGTTCGCCGCGCTGTCGTTTGCGCGGCTGTCCGAGTTCATGCCGCTGGTGCTCGCATTCGCGCTCTCGGTTCTGATCATGATTGCGCTCGCTTACGCGATCGAATTTTTGGTCTTGCGCCGCCTGGTCAACCAGGAAGGCATCATCCTGTTCATGGCGACGCTGGGAATCGCGTACTTTCTCGAGGGCTTCGGGCAGAGCATCTGGGGCAGCGACATCTACAAGATCGGGCTCGGGTTGCCGACTAATCCGATCTTCATTCTGGAGTCTGTCTTTCCCGGCGGGCTGTTGATCGACCCGGTCGAGCTCATTGCCGCGAGCATCTGCGCCGTGATGGTGCTGGTGCTGGCGGTCTTCTTTCAGGTGACGCGGATCGGCCGGGCCTTGCGCGCCGTCGCCGACGATCACCAGGCCGCGCAATCCGTCGGCATCCCGCTCAATCGGATTTGGATCATCGTATGGGCCGCGTCGGGGCTTGTCGCGCTCGTGGCCGGCATGATGTGGGGCGCCAAGCTCGGCGTGCAGTTTTCGCTTTCGCTCATCGCGCTCAAGGCGCTGCCCGTGCTCATCCTCGGCGGCCTCACCTCGATCCCGGGGGCGATCGTCGGCGGCTTGATCATCGGCGCGGGCGAAAAGCTCGCCGAGGTCCTGCTTGCCCCGATCCTCATCCGCACCTTCGATCTCGCCGGCGGCGGTATCGAGAACTGGTTCGCCTACGTGCTCGCGCTCATTTTCCTGCTCGTTCGCCCGCAGGGACTGTTCGGCGAGCGTATCATCGAGCGGGTGTGACGCCGTGCTTTACCGCGAAGTCGGTCAGTACAAGACCTCCTACGAGGCAGATCAGGCGATCTTTCCGATCGCGCAGGATCGCTGGTTCGTGGTTGGCCTCCTCGCGTTCGGCTTTCTCGTGGTGCCGCTGTTCGCGGGGCAATATTTTTACACCGAGGTGCTGATCCCGGTGCTCATCCTCTCGATCGCCGCGATCGGGCTCAACATCCTCACCGGCTATTGCGGCCAGCTCTCGCTCGGCTCCGGCGGCTTCATGGCGGTGGGCGCCTACGCCGCCTACAATCTCGCACTGCGGCTGCCGCAGACCAACATCATCCTGGTCTTCCTGTTTGCCGGCGTCATGGCGATGCTGGTCGGCCTGCTGTTCGGGCTGCCCTCGCTGCGGATCAAGGGCTTTTATCTCGCGGTCGCGACGCTCGCTTCCCAGTTCTTCCTCGAATGGGCCTTCGCGCGCGTCAAATGGTTCACCAACTACGCGCCGTCCGGCTCGGTCGCGGTGAGCCGGATCGAGCTGTTCGGCATTCCCATCGATACGCCGGCCAAGACCTACATCTTCGTGCTGGCGATGACGGTGGTGCTCGCGCTAGCCGCCAAGAATCTGGTGCGTGGCCGACTCGGTCGCATGTGGATGGCCATTCGCGACATGGATATCGCGGCGGAGATCATCGGCATCCGGCCGCTGCAGGCCAAGCTCTCCGCGTTTGCGGTGTCGTCGTTCTATATCGGGGTTGCGGGGGCGCTGTGGGGGTTCCTGCGGCTCGGCTCGTGGGAGCCGTTGGCGTTCGACGTCAACCGCTCGTTCCAGGTGCTGTTCATGATCATCATCGGCGGGCTCGGCACCATCCTGGGCTCTTTCCTGGGCGCCGCGTTCATCGTGCTTATTCCCATTTCTCTCAACCAGCTGCCGGCATGGCTCGGGATTTCGATGTCGACCGCAGCGATTTCGCATATCGAATTCATGTTGTTCGGGGCAATTATCGTGTTTTTCCTGATTGCCGAGCCACACGGCCTGGCCCGGCTATGGGCGATCGCCAAGGAGAAGCTTCGGCTGTGGCCGTTCCCGTATTGAGGCCGCGACAATTCGCGGGCACACTCGCCCCCAGAGGCGGGGTAGAACCCCGCGATGGCCGGCCGGCAGCGGCCCGGCGCGTCAATGGAGGAATGCCTATGATCGGCAAGACACTGACCGCAAGACATGCCGGGATTGCGCTCGCGGCGCTCTTGGGCGGCCTGGCGATGGCTGCGCCGGCGCTGGCGCAGAACGAGCAGTTCATCCCCATGCTGGTGTATCGGACCGGCGCCTACGCGCCGAACGGCGTCCCGTTCGCCAACGGCCTCGCCGACTACTACAACCTCGTCAACGAACGTGACGGCGGCATCAATGGTGTCAAGATCGTATTCGAGGAATGCGACACCGGCTACGCCACCGATCGCGGCGTGGAATGCTACGAGCGCCTCAAGGGCAAAGGCCCCACCGGCGCCGCCTACGTCATCCCGCTCTCGACCGGCATCACCTTCGCGCTCACGGAGAAGGCGCCGATCGACAAGATCCCCATCATCTCCATGGGCTACGGCCGCTCGGAATCGCGCGACGGTTCCGTATTCCAGTGGAATTTCCCGCTGCTCGGCACCTATTGGACTGCCGCCGACATCATTCTCCAGTTTATCGCCGATCAGGAGCGCGGCTGGGACAAGATGAAGGGCAAGCGGATTGCTCTCGTGTACCACGACTCGCCCTACGTGCTGCTGTGGGGCTGGGGCGTGATGAATTCGACCGCCATCAAGGAGGCGGTCGCCGTCGGCTATCCGCGCGAGAAGATGTACGGCGTGTGGTGGTCCGGCGCCGAGCAGGACGTTCGCCCGGCCGAAGAGGGCGCCAAGGGTTATAACTCCGCCGCCCTTCAGCACACGGCGGGTCAATTTCAGTTGCACCAGGACCTGAAGAAGTACCTCTACGACAAGGGCAAGGGTTATGCCGCGAAATGGGATGAGACCGGGGAGATCCTGTACATCCGCGGCCTGATCAATGCCATGCTCGGCGTGGAAGCGATCCGCACCGCGCAGGAGAAGTTCGGCAAGAAGCCGATGACCGGCGAGCAGGTTCGGTGGGGCCTGGAAAACCTCAACGTGACCGCCGACCGGCTGAAGCAGCTCGGTTTCGAGAACGAGCTGAAACCGATCAAGGTTTCGTGCGAGGACCATGAGGGCACGCGGATGGGCCGCATTCAGACCTGGGACGGCAAGAAATGGAATGTCGCGTCGGATTGGATCACGTCCGACGATTCCGTCATCGCGCCGATGGTCAAGGAGGCGGCGGCCAAATACGCGGCGGAAAAGAACATCACGCCCGGGTGTCTCGTGACCAACTGATGCCGGTTGGCTCCGATCGCAACGTGGAGGGGGCGGCCCAACCGCCTCCTCTCGGTGCAGGTGCGGCGGCGGATCGCATCGCGGCGACGGGCGCCGCGGCGCCGATCCTTTCCGTCAACAATATCGAGGTGGTCTACGACCACGTCATCCTCGTGCTCAAGGGCGTCTCGCTGACGGTTCCCAAGGGCAAGATCGTCGCGCTGCTCGGCGCGAACGGCGCCGGCAAGTCGACCACGCTCAAGGCGATCTCCAACCTTCTCTCCGCCGAGCGCGGCGAAGTGACCAAAGGCTCCATCATCTTCGACGGTGAAGAGGTGCACGCACGCTCGCCCAACGAGCTGGTGCGGCGCGGCTGCATCCAGGTCATGGAGGGGCGCCATTGCTTCGCGCACCTCTCCGTCGAGGAGAACCTCTTGACCGGTGCGTTCACGCGCGGCGGCGCTGGCGCCGCCATCCGGCGCGACCTCGACCTCGTCTACTCCTATTTCCCGCGGCTCAAGGAGCGCCGCAGTGCGACCGCCGGCTACATCTCCGGCGGTGAGCAACAGATGTGCGCGATCGGACGCGCGCTGATGTCGCGCCCGAAGATGATTCTCCTCGACGAACCCTCGATGGGGCTCGCGCCGCAGCTCGTGGAGGAGATTTTCAAGATCGTCGGCGACCTCAACGCGAAGGAGGGGGTTTCCTTTCTTCTTGCGGAGCAGAACACCCGCATGGCGTTGAAATACGCGCGCTACGGCTATGTGCTGGAAAGCGGCCGCGTGGTGCTCGACGGCGATGCCAAGGCCTTGGGCGAGAACGAGGACGTGAAGGAATTCTACCTCGGCATGGCGGAAGGGCGGCGCAAGTCGTTCCGCGAGGGCAAGCACTACCGGCGGCGCAAGCGCTGGCTGGCGTAGTTCTTTTCGCCATGTCGCTGGGCCTGCAAGCGTTCGATCTCTCCGCCATTGGACCCAGCGGCGATGCCTTTGCGAATCCGTCATGGCCGGACTTGTTCCGGCCATCCACGACTTTCGGTGCCGCGAGGGCAAGACATGGATGCCCGGGACAAGCCCGGGCATGACGCCGGAGATGCCATGCGTTACGAGCACTACGACTCGCTCGAGCTCCGCGATCCCGACGCGCGCGAGCGTGACTTTTTCACCCGGCTGCCCGATCTCCTTGCGGTCGCCATGCGTGCGCCGGGATGGGCGAGGCAGCTTGCCGGCATCGATCCCCAAGCCGTGACCTCGCGCGCAGCGCTCGCCAAGCTGCCGCTGCTGCGCAAATCC
>WNFI01507916.1_pt2 | contig 17576 bp, 16 predicted proteins | sample 5400471 | NCBI WGS metagenome assembly WNFI01 (sample SAMN13153348, study PRJNA577476) | soil metagenome | isolation source: 100 cm saprolite on Douglas fir-dominated hillslope | place: USA:California | collected 2013-09-17 | reverse complement strand
CAGCGTTGCCGCCATTGGCGCCATCATTTTTCCAAAGACATCCTTGTCGTGTGTCCCCCGGGCGCCTTGCTGGAAGTTTTTCAATTGCCGTTTCAGGTACCAGTCTCCTTGCCCACTCAATTTCGGCGCATGCAGCGCAGGATTACCCTCCGCCTGCAAGCCATGACAGGCGGAACACACTGCATAGAGCGGCTCACCCGCGGAAGCATTGCCGGCGACCTGAGCCGAGGTTTGCGCGAACGTCGGATAGCTGCTTAACCACGCCTGAAACGCGCTCTCTTCTTCCACTACGACTTTGCCACGCATGGCGAAATGCCCGACGCCACATAATTCGTTGCAGAGGAGGTCGAATTTCCCGGTCCGGGTGGGGGTAAACCAGATATAGGTGACCGAGCCCGGCACCATATCCATCTTGGCCCGGAACTGTGGGACAGCGAAATCGTGCAGGACGTCAATGGAGCGGAGCAGCGCCTTGACCGGCTTGCCGATGGGCAGATGCAGCTCCGGGCTTGCTACCAGGACATCATCCTGTCCGTTTGGATCGTCGGGGTTCAAGCCGAACGGGTTTTTATCGCTGACGTACTGGGCATCGACGGTACCCAGCTTGCCGTCCGCCCCGGGGAAGCGAAAGCTCCAGTGCCACTGCTTGCCCACGACCTCAAACACCGCCGCGTCTTGCGGGACGTCGACGAATTTCGCCCATACCAACAAGCCGGGGGCCAACAGCGCAGCGATTCCCACCGCGGTCAATCCGACAAGCCACGTCTCCAGCTTATTGTTCTCGGGTTCGTACACCGCCCGGGTCCCCTTGCGTTGACGGTAGCGGAACACACAATAAGCCACAAATAAATTGACGGCGATGAAGACAAACCCCGTGACCCAGAACGTGAGGCTGATCGTGTCGTCCATCGCAACCCAGTTGGAGGCGATCGGCGTGAAGTACCACGGACTCAGGAAGTGGAACAAGACGGAGCCAACGACCAACAAAACGAATACGATTGCTAGGATCATAATAGCGGTGGCCCCGGTTGATTGGGCAGAATTTCGTCGGCGATAAGCGATGAACTGGAGAAGGGGTTGTCTACAGCACCGGGTGCGCCCCCATGCAGCGACCGCGACGGATCGTGCGCCGAAGCGCGCGAGAGAATCGAGACATCCCAAGGGCCCGCGATTGGCTTCTTCGGGTCCTGATCGATCATCGCACTACGCTCGCAGCTGGGATGCACCCGAACGCGTTGGACAAAATCATTGAGTGTGGCATCGCCAGTTCTCAGAGCCCAATTGGTCAGACCTTATAAGGCATTGTGGACTTATTGTCCACAGGGTCCAGCCGGCCTGCTTCATTGCTATGGCTGGTGGCCATGTGCTACATTTCGGCCCGCGAAAAACGACGGTTTTCGTCTGGTCGGCCTTTCGTAGGGGATTGGGAAACGGGTCTTTGGCGTGCATTGCAACTTGCAACAGCAGGGAAACGGCGGCGAAACTGGCGCTCGTCGCCTGGCGCAATAACTCTCTCTCCTCGGGAGAGCAGGTTCCTCGTTTTGGTTTCCCTTGCGCTGGTCGTTGTTGCGATTTCCGTGGGATTTGCGTTCAACGGTGCATTGCTGCTTCTGCCTTTCGCCGGATTGGATCTTCTAGTGGTGGTTTTCGCATTCCGAAATGTGGAACGCCATGCTGGCGACTACGAGTGCATGATCGTCCGTGGGGATCAGGTCGTGATTGAGCGTTGGGAGAGGGGGGAGCTTCAGCAGATTCGAACTCAATCGCACTTGGGCGCAGGTGGTTTTCAGGGAGCCCCAGGGCGTGGAAAGCGGCAGGTTGGTATTGCGGTCCCCTGGAAACGAAGTGGAGCTCGGCATCCATCTAACCGACGGGCAGCATGCCGCCGCGGCGCGCCACCTGAAAGAACACTTGAAAATCCGTTAATACAAGGCACTTGTTTGGGGGAAGTATGATCAAGACGTTGTTTCAGAAAATAGGCGTAGGTGCATTGACGATGCTGGTCCCTGGCCTGGTTTGGGCGCAGGACAAAGCCAAATGGAATCTGCAGGAGCCGCACACATCGGTCGCCCGCGAGATGTACGACCTCCATAGCGTTGTTCTCATTATTTGTTTGATCATTTTCGTCGGTGTGTTCGGGGTGATGTTCTACTCGGTGATCAAGCATCGCAAATCGGCAGGCCACAAAGCGGCACTCTTCCACGAAAACACCACCGTCGAAATTCTCTGGACGGTCGTTCCATTCTTCATCCTGATCGGCATGGCGTGGCCCGCAACGCGGAGCGTGCTGGCGATGCGCGACACATCCTCGCCCGACATCACGATCAAGGTCACCGGCTATCAATGGAAGTGGAGCTACGAATACTTGAAAGGCGAAGGCGACCTTGCAGGGCTTGCCGACGGTGTTCAGCTCTACAGCGTTTTGGCTACGCCGCATGACCAGATCTACGGCAACGCGCCGAAAGGCGAACACTATTTGCTGGAAGTGGACAACCCGCTTGTGGTGCCGGTGGGCAAGAAGGTGCGCGTGCTGATCACCGCCAACGACGTGCTGCACGCGTGGTATGTACCGGCCTTTGGCGTAAAGCAGGATGCTGTGCCCGGATTCATCCGCGACGCCTGGTTCAAGGTGGACAAGCCCGGTACCTATCGTGGCCAGTGTGCCGAGCTATGTGGCAAAGAGCACGGTTTCATGCCCATTGTCGTGGAAGCCGTGGAACCGGAAAAATTTGCCGCGTGGGCTGCCAAGCAAAAGTCGGCAGCGGCTCCGAATGCTGCGACAGCCATTGTTGCTGCGACCGGCGGCGGTGATGGCAAAGGTACGTATGACAAAGTCTGTTCGGTTTGCCACGCTGCTGGCGTGGCCGGTGCGCCGAAATTTGGCGACAAGGCAGCTTGGGCGCCGCGTATCGCCACCGGCGTGGACGCACTGCATAACAGCGCGCTGAAAGGCAAGAACGCAATGCCCCCGAAGGGCGGCATGGTTACCACGCCTGACGGCGACATCGTGGCCGCGGTGGATTACATGGTGAAGGCAGCCAAGTAATCCCTGTCCGATCCGTATTAAAGGCAAAGAATTTCGCAGGATATCGAGGAGAAACAACCATGAGCGCAGTCATCGGCCACGAACACGACCACGCAGACGGGCATGATCATTATCCCGGCGGCATTATGCGCTGGGTCAAGACCACCAATCACAAGGACATCGGCACCATGTACCTGTGGTTCAGTTTCATCATGTTCCTGACCGGCGGCTTCATGGCGATGGTCATTCGGGCAGAATTGTTCATGCCGGGGATGCAGGTAGTGAATCCGGAAGCATTCAATCAGATGACCACGCTGCACGGGCTGATCATGGTGTTCGGCGCGATCATGCCGGCGTTCGTCGGCTTCGCGAACTGGCTGATCCCGATGCAGATCGGCGCGCCCGACATGGCTTTCCCGCGCATGAACAACTGGAGCTTCTGGTTGCTTCCGCCGGCAGCACTGCTGCTCCTGCTTTCGCTGTTCGTTCCCGGCGGCGCACCCGGGGTGGGTTGGACCCTTTATGCTCCGCTCTCCGTCCAGCAGGGAATGGGCATGGATCTGACAATATTCGCGATCCACATCCTCGGCATGTCCTCGATCATGGGCTCGATCAACATCATCACCACCATCCTGAACCTGCGGGCGCCCGGGATGACGATGATGAAGATGCCGCTGTTCGTGTGGACCTGGCTGATCACGGCTTATCTGCTGATCGCGGTCATGCCCGTTCTGGCCGGCGCGGTGACCATGACCCTGACCGACCGCCATTTCGGCACTCACTTCTTCAACGCGGCCGGTGGCGGCGACCCGGTTCTGTTCCAGCACATCTTCTGGTTCTTCGGTCATCCCGAGGTTTACATCATCGCGATTCCCGCCTTCGGGGTGGTATCGCAGGTAATTCCGGCATTTTCGCGCAAGCCGCTGTTTGGCTACACCTCGATGGTATACGCCCTTGCTTCGATTGCGATCCTGTCCTTCCTGGTCTGGGCGCATCACATGTATACCACCGGCCTGCCGGTGACCGGCCAGCTCTACTACATGTACGCAACCATGCTGATCGCAGTCCCGACCGGTGTGAAGGTGTTCAACTGGGTGGCGACGATGTGGAAAGGCTCGCTGAGCTTCGAGACGCCGATGTTGTTTGCCATAGGCTTCCTGTTCCTGTTCACGCTGGGCGGTTTCAGCGGACTGGTTCTGTCAATCGTCCCGGTCGACATTCAGTTGCACGATACTTATTACGTTGTCGCCCACTTCCATTACGTGATGGTGGCAGGCGCACTGTTCTCGGCGTTTGCCGGCGTCTATTTCTGGCTGCCGAAATGGACCGGTCACATGTATGACGAGACGCTCGGCAAATGGCACTTCTGGTTGTCGATGATCTTCTTCAACATGATCTTCTTCGTGCAGCATTTCCTCGGCCTCGCGGGAATGCCGCGCCGGATCCCGGACTATGCGCCGCAGTTCACCGATTTCAACATGATCTCGTCGATCGGTGCATTCGGCTTCGGCCTCACGCAGTTGCTGTTTCTGTACGTGGTGGTGAAATGCATACGCAGCGGCGAAAAGGCGCCGCAGCGGCCATGGGAAGGCGCGGATTCGCTGGAATGGACGCATTTGCCGACGCCGGCTCCGTATCACAGTTTCGAGACGCCGCCGACGGTAAAGTAATCATGATCGGCCCGACGGCCATAAATAATTCGAGTCATGGATGATCAGCAGGTGAAGTTGCAAAAGGCCAGGATCCTCAGGACGGGGCTGATCCTGGCATCCGTTGCGCTGGCTTTTTTCGTGGGGATTATTTTGCGTCGCTGGACATGAGCAGGATAGATGCCAATCGGGTGATCCTGGTCAAGCTGCTTGTCGTGACGATCGGCATGTTTGGCTTCGGTTACGCGCTGGTGCCGCTGTACAAGAAGATTTGCGAAGTCACCGGCATCAACGCAGTCGAAAAAGCGAACGCGCCGCTGCCAAATACGCAGATTGATACCGGCCGGCTGGTGGCGCTGGAGTTCGATGCCAATGTGCGCAGCGATCTGCCCTGGAAGTTCCGGCCGCTGCAGGTGAGTCTCAAAGTGCATCCGGGGCAGTTGGTGCAGGTCATGTATGAGGTGCGTAATATTTCGGATCGTGCGATCACCGGACAGGCGATCCCGAGCTATGGCCCGCAGATTGCCGGGCTGTACTTCCGCAAACTGGACTGCTTCTGCTTCGCGAAGCAGAATTTTGCACCCGGGGAAGTGCGGCAGATGCCCGTGGTGTTCGTGATCGAACCCGGGCTGCCGAAGGATGTGACGACAGTTACGCTTTCGTACACCTTCTTCAATGTCGAAGGTGCGGCGCCAACCGCGGCTACATCGAGAAATGGCAAAGCCGGCTGATCCGGTTGAAAAGCGGCCGGCGCGGAAGGCCTCACCGCTGCGCGTGTTGAAAACGGTGTTCTGGTCGTTTTTTGGGGTGCGCAGGCGCGCGGACAATCAAGACGATTTTGCCGGCATTACACCAGTGCAGATAATCGTCGCGGGAGTGATAGGCGCAGTGATATTCGTCACCACCCTGATTACTTTGGTCAGGTTCATTGCAAGGTGAGTTGCCGATGGACATGAACCACGGAACAATGGCGATACCGGAACTATTGGGAACCTTGGGGAGAATCGATAAATGCTAAGCCAATCTACACGCTATTACCTGCCGGAACCTTCGCATTGGCCGGTCGTCGGCTCATGCGCATTGTTCCTGATGACATTCGGCGGCGTGCTGTGGATGAACGGAGTCGGAGCGGGCCCGTGGGTCGTTGTCGCCGGGATGGCGCTCATGATCTACATGATGTTCGGCTGGTTCGGCACCGTGATCCGCGAAAGCAAGGGCGGCAAGTTCAACAAACAGGTGGATCTCTCCTTCCGCTGGGGCATGAGTTGGTTCATTTTCTCCGAAGTCATGTTCTTTGCCGCATTCTTCGGCGCCCTGTTCTACATGCGCGTGCTGTCCGTTCCCGGACTCGCCAGCGGCGATACCATGGAACAGATCTGGCCCGGTTTCGCGGCTCAGTGGCCGGTCTCGGGCCCGGGCATCGAAGAGACCTTCACGCCAATGGGTGCATGGGGCATTCCCGCGATCAATACCCTGATCCTGCTTTCCTCGGGCGTAACGGTGACCTGGGCGCACTGGGCACTGAAAAAGAACAATCGCGTGCAGTTGATCGCGGGACTGGCTGCCACGGTGGCGCTCGGTATCCTGTTCCTTTCCCTGCAGGCTTACGAATATGTTCATGCCTATCACGAGTACAATCTGACGCTGGGAATGGGTGCATACGGCGCCACGTTCTTCATGCTGACCGGATTCCACGGCTTTCACGTGACGGTCGGTACGATCATGCTGATCGTCATCCTTGGTCGATCGCTGGCCGGCCATTTCACCGCCGATCATCATTTCGCATTCGAGGGGGTGTCCTGGTACTGGCACTTCGTGGATGTGGTCTGGCTGCTGCTGTTCGTACTCGTTTACTGGCTCTGACGAGACCAAGAGAACAAAAATAAAAACAGAGGAGGATCCTCCGCTGGCTGGTAAAGGCGGAGAACTGGGGCCGCACGCAAGTGCGGCTGTTTTTTTCTAGAGACCGGACCTGGGGATGATGCCGAAATAATGACCGAGCATCAGAAGCAGAAACAGGGTGACCGAAAGCGCAATCCGCACCGTCAGTGCCTTGACGGTGCGATCGGACTTCCCCTTGTCGCGAATCAGATAGAACATCGCCGAGCCGAGACTCAGCAGAATGATGACGAGAAAGGCAATGACGACATATCGCATGGCGGGTGACGACAGGAAATCTGCATTGAAGTGTAAAGGATAAGGCGGGCTGCTTCCAGATGCGACCGGATCCCCTGCGTGCGAATCCCGCACGGCGGCCAGACTGGTTGCCTCCGTTGGCGGCGGTTTTCGGCATTGCATTGACCGCGGTGGCAGGAAACTGGCAGCTTGATCGCGCGCATGTGAAGGAAAGCCTCGAGCGGGAATACGACCGGGGCCAGTCCGACGCGCCCGTCCGAGTGAGCGCAGCACCTGTCGGTGCGGACGAGTTGCGCATGAGACGGGTCGAAGTCGAAGGCGAATTCCTGCCGAAGGGCCTGGTGTTGCTGGACAACAGGATGCGCGACGGACGGGCCGGCTACGAAGCCGTCATGCCGCTGAAGATCGGCGGTTCTTCAATGCATGTGCTGATCAATCGCGGCTGGATTGCCGCCGGTCCGGAGCGTGCCCGGCTGCCTGTCGTCCGTACTCCGGAAGGCATCGTCAAGGTGATTGGGATGGCGGTAGTTCCGGGGCGCTTCCTCGAACTGTCCAGGTTTGATGACAGCGCCCCGGTGTGGCAGAACCTGACGGTCGCGCGCTACGCCGCCCACACCGGACTTCAGGTTCAGCCTTTCGTGGTTCAGCAACAGAATGACCTGGACGACGGTCTGTTGCGCTCGTGGGATCGCCCTGATTTCGGAATCGCCAAACACTATGGTTACGCCGTGCAATGGTTCTCTCTTTGCGGCCTGATAATTTTTCTAAGCGTATTTTTTCATGTCAAATCTTCCCGATCGAAAAAGAACCAGGCGGATGCTCCTCCTCCTGGGAGCGATTAGCCTTGCTCCGTTCGCCGGTTCGTTGCTGCTTTACTATTTCTGGGAGCCACAGACTTTCACGAATTACGGCGAACTGATTGCAGTCGAACCGCTGGCTGGAGTGACAATCCCGGTGCGCAGTGGCAAGCCTTTTCGCATCGATGATTTGCGCGGCAACTGGGTATTTCTGATGGCCGACGCTGGCGACTGCAATGACTACTGCCAATCCAAGTTATATGTTATGCGCCAGATCCGGCTTACGCAGGGGAAGGACCGGGAGCGCATCGAACGGATCTGGCTGATCCCGGACGGTGTGCGGCCGCTGCCGGTCATCGAAGCCGAGTATCAGGGCACGCGAACAATCTTGCCGGCCAGCGACGATTTTCTCGCGCGTTTACCGGCGTCCGAGTCGCCGCGGGACCACATTTACGTCATCGATCCGTTCGGTAATCTGATGATGAGATTTCCACGCAACGTCGATCCGCAACGAATGAAAAAGGACATCAACAAGCTGATGAAGGTTTCGGGCGGATGGATTCAAACCGGGAAGTAGCGTGGGAACAGCGATGAGCAATCCGCAGATCTGGCAATTTTCGTTGAACGCTCTGCACGCGACGGTGTGGGGTGGTTCACTGCTCGTCGCTCTGCTTGTTTTCTCACGTTTTATGACGCTGCGTACGCTCGCGGGAGCCACTTTGCTGGCGAGCCTGGCGCTGGTGGCGCTGGGAGCCTACGTTCGCCTGAGCAACGCCGGGCTCGGCTGTCCGGACTGGCCGGGCTGCTACGGGAAGCTCTCCCCCACTCAGGCTGCCGACCAGATACAGGCTGCGGAAACGGCGGCGCCGGGCGGCCCCGTATCGTTGCCGAAAGCGTGGCGGGAGATGGTCCATCGCTATTTCGCGTCTTTTGTCGGCGTCATGATCCTGGCTTTCGCAATACGCGTTCTGAACAACCGCCGCAAACGCTTTGCGGATCCGGACGATCCAGCCACACAAATCGGATTGCCGCTCGCGCTCGTGGCCATCGTTGTACTACAGGGTTTGTTCGGAAAATGGACCGTGACGCTGCTGCTCAAACCGGTGATCGTTACGCTGCACCTGCTCGGCGGAATGACGCTGGTCGCATTTCTGGCGTGGTTATACGCGCGCCATTCGCTTCTGACAGGCGGCCAACCATCTACTTTACGTGGCATCCGCCCGCTGGCCGCAATCGGATTGATTGTGCTCGGAATGCAGATCGCGCTTGGTGGCTGGGTGAGCACGAACTATGCTGCACTGGCCTGCGTGGATTTTCCGACCTGCCATGGATCCTGGAAACCGACGACGGATTTTGTGCATGGATTTCATTTTCTGCGCGAGCTCGGGATGACTGCCGAAGGTGAGCCTTTATCGAACGACGCCCTGAATGCGATTCACTGGGCGCATCGCGTCGGTGCGCTGCTGACTTTCCTCACCCTGATTTATGTCGCGCTTCGTGCGTTACGGCTGCCAGCGTTGCGCAAATTGGCCAGCATGGTGCTGATGCTCCTGATTATTCAAATAACACTGGGAATGGCCAATGTACTCGGTAGTCTGCCGCTGCCGGTAGCCGTCGCCCACAACGGCGTCGCCGCGCTGTTACTCGCCACGCTGGTAATGCTAAACTTTGCCACTCGATCGCCATCCTCATTCGGCCGGTAAATGTCCGTTTCGCTTCCATCCAGGAGTTACGCCTCGCGGTTGCAACAGCTTCTGCAACTCACCAAGCCGCGCGTGGTTTCGCTGATTGTATTTACCGCGGTGATCGGCATGTTTCTGGCGGTACCCGGGGAGGCGTTGTTGTCGCCGCATTTCTGGACCGCGGCTGTTATTGCGACGTTGGGCATTGGGCTGGTTGCCGGCTCGGCTGCCGCTGTGAATTGCCTGGTGGAGCAGAAAATCGACGCCGTAATGGCGCGTACACGTGCCAGGCCGCTTCCCATGGGCACAATTACCTCTCAGGAAACCCTGTTGTTTTCCGGAGCGCTCGGCGGCATCGGATTGACGCTTCTCTACGTGCTCGTCAACCCGCTGACCATGTGGCTGACACTGGCAACTTTCGTCGGCTATGCCGTTATCTATACTGTATTGCTGAAGCCGCTTACTCCGCAGAACATCGTGATCGGTGGGGCTTCGGGCGCGATGCCGCCTGTACTTGGCTGGGCAGCAGTGACCGGCGGGATTTCGCATGACGCACTGCTGCTTTTCCTGATCATCTTCGCCTGGACGCCGCCGCATTTCTGGGCGTTGGCGCTATATCGAAAGAAAGAGTATGCGCGCGCCGGCGTACCGATGTTGCCGGTCACCCACGGCGATCGATTCACGCGCCTGCACGTTTTGCTCTACACCGTGATTCTGGTCGCCGTAACGTTGCTGCCCTTCACCACGCGCATGAGCGGGCTGATTTATCTGGCTGCGGCGGCGGGGTTGGGGGGATTGTTTTTGATCTATGCAGTGCGCATCTGCCTGTCCTACAGCGATGAACTGGCGAAGAGGACTTTCCGTTATTCGATTCTTTACCTTTCGCTGCTGTTCGCCGCCCTTCTGGTCGATCATTACCTGAGGTTTTGATCAACGCGGGATATCCGGCCCTTTTTCAGTTCACAATCCAGTGGTCTCGGTTTTACGCACATTTGTCCTCGCCGCTCTATCCGTCCTGGCGGGTTGCCATTCGGGCCCGGCAAGCTTTCAGTCGACGGACATCACCGGGGCAGATTTTGGCAGGACCTTCACACTGACCGACCATAACGGCAGGCAGCGTTCGCTGGAGGATTTTCGCGGACAGGTGGTCGTGATGTTTTTCGGGTTTACCCATTGCCCCGATGTGTGCCCGACCACGCTGGCGGAACTTGCCGGCGCGATAAGAAAACTCGGGCCGGCAGGAGAAAAAGTACAGGTGTTGCTGGTCACCGTCGATCCGGAGCGCGATACGGCTGCGTTGCTCGCGAAATACGTCACCGCATTCGATCCGAAATTCCTGGCGTTGCGCGGCAGCGCCGACGAGACGGCACGCGTTGCAAAAGAATTCAAGGTGATCTACCAGAAGGTGGCTGGTCCGCGCCCGGAAAATTATGCGATGGATCATTCGGCCGGAAGTTACATTTTCGATCGACAAGGCCGGCTGCGCCTGTATGTCGGATATGGGCGGGGCGCGGAAGTATTTGCACACGACATCGACTTGTTGCTCAAGCAGTCCTGAGCATGACCAAAAAAAAGCCCCGCAACGCGGGGTTTTTTAATGCGACCGCTGCCGAATTTCAGTCGGTTGCGACCATCAGGCCGCGAATCTTCTTCATCGCCTGACTCTCTATCTGACGGATGCGTTCTGCGGAGACACCGAATTCACCCGCGAGATCGTGCAGCGTTGCGCCGTCTTGCTCACGTAACCAGCGTGCCTCGATGATTCGCCGGCTGCGTGGATCGAGCGCAGTCAATGCAGTTTCCAGCCCTTTGCTGCGGGCACGTTCCGATTGCTCGTGCTCGAGCACCAGACCAGGTTCGTCCTCCGCGTTGGTCAGGTAGGCGATCGGCGAAAAACTGTCTTCGTCGTCGTCGCTCAGCGGTTCCAAAGCTATGTCGTGACCGCCCATGCGGGTTTCCATTTCCACCACGTCCCCAGGCTTGACGTTGAGCTGTTTGGCAACCGCATCGACCTCGTCAGGGGTCATGGTGGAATGGCTGCGCTTCAGACTGCGCAGGTTGAAAAACAGTTTGCGCTGTGCCTTGGTGGTGGCGACTTTGACCATGCGCCAGTTCTTCAGGATGAATTCATGGATTTCGGCACGAATCCAGTGCACTGCGAATGAAACCAGCCGCACGCCGCGATCCGGATCAAAGCGCTTGACCGCCTTCATCAGCCCGACGTTGCCTTCCTGGATCAGGTCGGCATGCGGCAAGCCATAACCCAGATAGCCGCGAGCGATCGACACCACCACGCGCAGATGAGATACCACCAACTGGCGGGCGGCGTCCACGTCCTGGTCATCGCGCAGGCGGCGAGCCAGGGCGGTTTCCTCTTCCTGGGTCAGCAGCGGGAAACGATTCACAGCCTGGATATAAGTATCCAGGCTGCCCGCCATTGACGGGAAAGGAATCGATACAGCCAAAGCATTAGTCATCGAATGAATCTCCTTTGCCGAAATATTAGCACTCGTGGCTTAAGAGTGCCAATCGCCCCGAAAGTTCTCCGCCCTTCTCCTCCAAAGGCCACTATCGGGGCTCTATAAGCCATAAGTGACGACTCACTGATAGCCAGGCTCCCAACCATCCGAGCGCGGCTGAAAATCCCAGCAATATCATCGTGTCGTCGACACTGGGCCATTCCAGTTTGAGAAGAGTGCCATAAAGCCCGCTCAAGTCTGCAAGCTGAACATTCAGGACCAGGACTGCCAGTGCCACGATCGCCCCTGCCGCGAAACCGCCGGCCAGTCCCTGCACAGCGCCGAAGTACAGAAACGGCCGGCGAATGAAAGGGTTCGTTGCACCGATCAGCTTGGACACCTCGATTTCATCGCGGCGGGTGAGAATCTGCAGTCGTATGGTGTTGAAGGTTACGGCCACCAGCGCGACAGACAGCAACACGGCCAGCAGCGTCACCAGCATGCGCCCGACATTCAGGGCCGCATCCAGCCGGCGCGCCCATTCTGCGTCCAGCTGGACGTGTTCGACCTTCGGCCATTTACGCACCTGGTCGCGCAGCGTTTCCAGCACGGAGGGATCATTGCTGCGTGCGGTAACAACGAAGGCATCCGGGAGGGGATTTCGGCCGAGGTTGGCGAGGACGTCGGTGAGTCCAGCGCTGCGTTTAAGGCGGGCTAGAGCCTGATCGCGGGTAATGAACTCCACACGGCCGATTTCGGAATTGGACTTCAGTTGATGTTCCACCGCCGCAACCTCGCCTGGACTCGCGTCGATCGCCATGAAGATGCTTACCTGAGGATCGCTGGACAACTGCCGCGAAAACGTCTGGAGATTGTTAAGCCCGAGATAAAAACCGGCAGGCAACGACAGCGCAATGCCGATCACGATTACGTTCAGCGCTGAGGCGACCGGTTGGCGCGCCAGCCTCGCCAGGCTTTCACGCAGGGTATCGAGATGAACCAGCAGCCAGTTCATGTGGCAGTCCTGCCGTGATCGAGATGAAGAATGCGCGGACCGAGCTGCTCGATCATGTCCTCATCGTGCGTGGCGATGACGACGGTCACGCCGACCTGGTTGAAAGACTTGAACATGCCGATGATCTCTTCAGCATAGGCGGTGTCGAGATTTCCGGTCGGTTCGTCGGCGAGCAGGATCGCCGGGCGATTGACGATGGCACGGGCGATGCAAAGGCGTTGCTGTTCCCCGCCGGACAGCGTGATCGGTCTGGCTTTTTCGCGTCCGAGCAGGCCGACTTTGTCGAGAGCGGCCCGCGTGCGCTTCGCAATCTCGCCGCGCGGAAAGCCGGTTATCGCCAGGGGCAGCGCCACATTCTCGAAAACACTGCGGTCAAACAGCAATTTGTGATCCTGGAAAATCAGCCCGAAATTGCGCCGGAAAAAGGGAATCATGCCCGGTTTCATCGCGGATACGTTCTGGCCATTGATGATGACGCTGCCTGCTGTCGGTCTTTCGATGGCGGTTATCAATTTCAACAAAGTACTTTTCCCCGCGCCAGAATGGCCGGTGATAAATACCATTTCCCCGGATGCCACCGAGAAGGTCACGTCGCGCAATGCTTCATAGCCGCCGGCATAGCGCTTGGAAACATGGCTGACCTGGATCATCGGGCCACGGGTTGCCGCCACGCTCACTCGAACAATGCCTCCACAAATTGCGCAGCAGAGAACGGCCGCAGATCGTCCATACCTTCGCCGACCCCGATGAAACGCAAAGGTACGGGTTTGATTCGCGCCATGGCGGCAATCGCGCCGCCCTTGGCCGTGCCGTCCAGCTTCGTCAGCACGATCCCGGTGATGCCGAGGGCGGCATCAAAGGCCTTCACCTGGCTGACGGCGTTCTGTCCGTTGTTGGCGTCGAGGACCAGCAGCACTTCATGCGGGGCGTCGGGCATGGCCTTGGCAATCACCCGCTTGACCTTGCGGATTTCCTCCATCAGATGCAGCTGCGTTGGCAGACGCCCTGCAGTGTCCGCAATGACCACGTCGATATTTTTTGCCCTTGCAGACTGGATCGCATCGAAAATGACCGCGGCGGTGTCGCCGCTCTCCTGCGAAATGACTGCCACGTCGTTGCGCTCGCCCCAGACCTTGAGCTGTTCACGCGCCGCTGCACGGAATGTATCGCCGGCCGCCAGCAGGACCGACTTGCCTTCGATCTGAAAAAATCGCGCGAGTTTGCCTATGGACGTTGTTTTTCCGGCGCCGTTCACCCCGGCAATCAAGATCACGAATGGTTTGGCCCGTGAAGTGTCCAGCGGCTGTTCCAGTGGTTTGAGCAATTCGAGCAATGCAAGCTTAAGTACGGCATGAATTTGCGTGGCGTCCGTCATTTTCCGCGCCCGTGCCCGCGCACGCGTCACATCGAGCAGATGCGCAGTTGCGTCCACCCCCATGTCGCAGGAAAGGAGGATCGATTCCAATTCCTCGAACAGGGCCCCGTCAATCGTGCGTCCCACGCCAAACACACCCGCGAGTTGTGCAGCCAGGCGCGCGCGGCTGGCCGCCAGCCCCAGTCGTAATTTTGACGCCCAGCCGCCCCCGTCGCCCGTGCCCGGCCCTTCGCTCTTGTCACGCTTCAGGAAACTTAACATACTCTCGCGCTGTCACATCGACGCTCGTAATTGCGAAAACAATAGCGATTCTATTCTGTTTGTTCCTGGTTCACCCATAAGCATGCCGACAGCGACTTGCCTGATTCGATCTTGTATCGTCGCACTGATTCTGGTATCTGCCGTTGCGACTGCTGTCGCGGCTCCGATACAGCGACGCACGCTGGCCAACGGCATGACAATCATTGTCAAGGAGGATCACCGCTCTCCGGTCGCGGTATCGATGGTCTGGTATCGCGCCGGCAGCATGGACGAAGTCAGCGGAAGCACGGGTGTGGCGCATATGCTCGAACACATGATGTTCAAGGGCACGAAAAAGGTACCGGTGGGCGAGTTCTCGCGCACCATCGCCCGGGCCGGTGGCCGTGAAAATGCGTTTACGTCGCGCGATTACACTGCCTACTACGAGCAGCTGCACAAATCCAGACTGCCTCTCGCCCTCGAGCTGGAAGCCGATCGCATGGTCAACCTGGCTTTTGCGGAAGACGAGTTCGCCAGGGAGCTCAAGGTGGTCATGGAGGAGCGACGCTCGCGCACCGATGACGATCCGCATTCGCAGTTAAACGAACTTTTGATGGCGACCGTCTATGTATCGCATCCATATCGTTCGCCTGTAGTCGGCTGGATGAATGATCTGCAGAACATGCAGCTTGCGGACGCGCGCGGGTGGTACGAAGCATGGTATGCGCCGAACAACGCGACGCTGGTCGTTGCCGGGGATATTGAGCCCGATGAGGTATTCAGGCTCGCGGAGAATTTATTTGGACCGATCCCTGCACGTGCCTTGCCCCGACGCAAGGTGCAGACCGAACCGCGCCAGTTCGGCATCAGGCGTATCACTGTCAAAGCCCCGGCCGAGTTGCCTTATCTGGTGATGGCTTATCACGCGCCGGTATTGCGCGATGTCGAAGGCGACTGGGAGCCGTATGCCCTGTTTGTCCTTAACGGCATTCTCGACGGCAGCGACGCGTCGCGACTCAATCGCGAACTGGTCAGAAAGTCGCGTGTGGCAAATTCAGCAAATTCAAGTTACGACCTGATCAATCGCGGACCGGCACTTTTTCTCCTTGACGGGATTCCCGCCGAAGGCAAAACGGTGGCGGACGTCGAAGCCGCGCTTCGTGATCAGATTCGCGTATTGGTGGAGCAGGGGATCAGTGACGACGAGATGCGGCGGGTCAAAGCACAGGTGACGGCGGCACAAGTCTACGCGCGCGACTCGGTCTACTTCCAGGCGATGCGCATTGGCATGTTGCAGACCGTCGGATTGCCATTTGACTCCTCGGACCGGCAAGTGACGAAACTGCAAGAAGTGACCGCCGACCAGGTGCGTGAAGTCGCGCGCAGGTATCTGATCGACGATAACCTTACCGTCGCGGTGCTCGACCCCCAACCATTGCCCGGCGGCAAGCGGCCGCAACCGAACCCTGAAGGAAGCGGGCGTGACCAGCGCTAGCGTATCGCTTCCCAAGGTATTGCTGGTGCTTGCCTGCACGGTTGCGGCATCGGCAGCGAACGCAACGCTGCCCATCCAGCATTGGCAGACGACGAGCGGCGCGGCGGTATTGTTTGTCGAAACCCACGATCTGCCGATGCTGGATTTAGCGGTGGATTTTCCAGCGGGTGCCAGTCGAGATGCACCCAACAAGTCCGGAGCGGCATCGCTGACACTGGGGCTGATGCGCAGCGGCGCGGCAGCGTTCGGCGAAGACGAAATCTCCGAGCGCCTCGCAAGCATCGGCGCCGACATGTCAGGGCGTTTCGATATGGACCGGGCAGGTTACGCGTTGCGCACCTTGTCGAGCGCGCGTGAGCGCGACGAAGCTTTGGGGTTATTGGCGGCGGTGTTGCAGAAACCCACATTTCCGCAGAAGATTTTTGAACGCGAGCAGGAGCGAACACTTGCGGGACTGAAGGAAGCCGAGACCAGACCCGAGGTCCTTGCGGATCGCGAATTCAGACAGCTGCTCTACGGCGAGCATCCTTATGCCTTGCGCACATCAGGTGTACCGGAGACTGTCGCGAATTTGCGCCGCGACGACCTAGTGGAATTCTATCGCAGGCATTTCATTGCCGGTGATGCGGTGGTGTCAATCATCGGCGACCTCAGCCGCAGCCAGGCCGCTGCAATCGCCGAACAATTGACCGCTGGTTTGAGCCACAGGTCGGAAACATTGCAGCCTTTGCCGCCGATCGTGCAAATCGAAACCGCGCAAACCCGCCGCATTGGGCATCCCGCGAGCCAGGCGCATATCCTCATCGGCCAGCCGGGGATCAAGCGCCTGGATCCCGACTACTTTGCGTTGTTCCTGGGCAACTACGTGCTCGGAGGCGGCGGTTTCTCCTCCCGGCTCAACGCCGAGATCCGCCAAAAGCGCGGCTACGCCTACAGCGCCTACAGTTTTTTCAATCCACTGGAGTTGGAGGGGCCTTTTACAATCGCGGTGCAGACCAAGAGGGAACAGGCGGAAGAGGCCTTGAAAGTCGCGCAAGAAACGCTGGCGAGATTCGTCGCCGACGGACCGACGCAGCAGGAACTCGACGCCGCCAAGCAGAACATAATCGGCGGTTTTCCGTTGCGCATAGACAGCAACAAGAAAATTCAGGACTATCTGTCCATCATCGGCTTCTATCGGCTGCCGCTGACCTACCTTGACGACTTTCCCGCCCAGATCGAACGGATCACCCTGGAACAGCTGAAAGAGGCCTGGCATCGGCGCGTGCATCCCGAACGTATGGCTACTGTGATCGTTGCCGGAGCGCAGTCCCGCTGAATGTGGTTGGTTTCGCGAGGGAGCGCAGGCATGTTAGCCTGCGCCGCAACAGTCACTTTGACCGGGTCTCGCACTTGAAGACAAACCAGGTGCGCATCATCGGCGGCCAATGGCGCAGCCGGATCGTGCGTTTTCCGGACGCGCCATCCCTGCGGCCGACACCGGACCGGCTGCGCGAAACGCTGTTCAACTGGCTGGGGCAAGACCTTACGGGCAAGGTCTGCCTTGACCTGTTTGCCGGCAGCGGGGCGCTTGGATTTGAAGCGGCCTCGCGCGGCGCGCGCCAGGTGGTAATGGTCGAGCAGAATGCGGCTGTGTATCGCGCGTTGCGGGAAACGCAGGCCACGCTTTCCGCCGGACACGTGGAGATCCTTCGCGCCGACGC
>WNFI01589520.1_pt1 | contig 17577 bp, 17 predicted proteins | sample 5400471 | NCBI WGS metagenome assembly WNFI01 (sample SAMN13153348, study PRJNA577476) | soil metagenome | isolation source: 100 cm saprolite on Douglas fir-dominated hillslope | place: USA:California | collected 2013-09-17 | reverse complement strand
GGTACGACGTACCATGGAGCCTCATCGGTCGCGGTGTTGCAGATCATATCCTCATAAGCCTTCATGTAGTCCTTCCAAAAACCGCGTTCACGGGAATCGGCGGACGAGAATTTCCAATTCTTCGCTGAGTTATCGAGGCGCTCGAGGAAGCGTTTCTTCTGTTCGTCCGCAGACACGTGCAGGAAGAATTTTCGGATGACAACACCGTTCCGCGCGAGATAGCGCTCGATATTGCGGATATCCTCGTAGCGATCTTCCCAGATGTTCTTGGTGATAAGCTGCGGCGGGATCTTTTGCTTGGCTAGTAGTTCGGGATGGACCCGGACGACCAGAGTCTCTTCGTAGTAGCTTCGGTTGAAAATGCCGATCCGTCCACGTTCCGGCAGACATTTCAGGCAACGCCAGAGATAGTCGTGTTTGAGGTCTTGCGCCGACGGGCTCTTGAACGAAAAGACTTGGCACCCCTGCGGATTTACGCCGGACATGACGTGCTTGATCGCGCCATCTTTTCCCGCAGCGTCCATCGCCTGAAAGATCAATAGGATCGACCATTGATCCTGCGCGTAAAGCACGTCCTGCAACTCCGCAAGGACTTCGACGCCTTTCTCCAGGAGCTCTTTCGCTCTCGGTTTGTCTTCGGAAGTGACTTCACCGGTATCGTTAGGATCAACATCCTTGAGCCGAAATTTCTTGCTATTGGTGACGCAGTAAGGCCCTACAAATTTCCGGGATCTTTCAATGATTTCGCTTCTTTTCATTTTATTGGTCGGGAGTTAGTGTTCTGGGGACACCAGATCGATTGCTAGCGGCATCGTGTGCCAGATCTCCGATCGGCGGCCCGCTAACGGAGCCCGATGCCTCCAATCGGAAGCGCCTGCGATGTGTGAAATTCGATGATCAGCGTTTCCGTCGAGATCTGGAGTCGAGTCTTCTAGTGTAACAGCCTTAATCGCGTCATCAGTGGAACATTAAAAAAATCCGGCCTCCGCGCTGAGCTCGGAAAGCGCTTTCAGGCTATTTGTCCCGAGTAGACCAACGCTCAGGCGCTTGCCGGTGTGCATGTACCACATGCCTCGATTGGTCCGAGGATAGTAAACGAAAGCGATACCGTCCGAAGTTTCGCCTCGAACAGCCGTTTCTGAACGATGTTCTTCTATAAATTGCGAAAACGGTTCATAAAACGGGTTGGGTCAATCATGATGATGTTCGTATAGTAATTTGTTTTACCCTGCTTATCCGATCCGGATCTTCACGAAGGTAATGGACTAACGGAAGCTAGACCGGTTAGCTAAATCAAGCATATCACTGAGTCATTGCTATGGGACCAAAGTGCAATAGCGGCGTTTGTGCAATGGCCTCGTGCGGCGATCCAGCGCAGTCTGCCATCTGGCAGCACCACGCGATACTCCATGGCGTACCGCGATTTTCCAACGCGCTGGCGTCGTGATCACTTCGACCGCAGCGGAGCAATCGACATGCTCATGGACGAGTTGGTCCAGCTCGGGAACCCATCGTTCCGCGTAACGCCCTCCTTTTTTCGTCTCTTTTCCCTTTTCATTAGCCCCTCAAAAACAGATCCAGCGAAAGCAGGATCTGTGAGCCTGGAGGAACGAGCCATCCAATGATCGATACATCCGGATATTGATGATCAGTTTTCGCGCCACCAATCGGAGTCCTGTTTGCTTTTGGAGAATTCGATTGCTTAGAATGTGTTCGCCTCGTATTGCCACACGTCAGCTTTAGACCCCAATGCTCCACTACTCCAACACTTCATTGGTCACAGATCCGGCTTTCGCCGGATCTGCCGCCGCCGCTGCGCTTTGGCGCGCCCGAGCTATTAAGCGATGCTCTTTCCCAGCACGCACGCCGCGACGTAGGCTTCCGCCTTCGCCAAGCCTACGGCGCGACAAGTTGGGCGGAGTCGGGTTTCGCCGTCGCGCATCACTCCTCCTAGAATTCAGGACTGAGCATGCTCCATGAAAGTTCTAGTATCGATCAAGCGAGTCGTTGATTTTACGGTAAAGGTCCGGGTTAAATCCGATGGTTCCGGGGTGGACCTGGACAATGTCAAAATGTCGATGAATCCGTTCGACGAGATCGCGGTCGAAGAGGCGATTCGTCTGAAGGAGCGCGGGATCGTGACCGAGATCGTCACGGTTTCGATCGGTTCATTGGCTTGCCAGGAAACGCTGCGAACCGCGATGGCCATGGGTGCGGACCGCAGTATCTTGATCGAATCCGAGAATGACCTGGAACCCTTGGCAGTCGCCAAGGTGCTCAAGGCGCTGGTGCTGAAAGAGAACCCGCAATTAGTTATCCTCGGTAAACAAGCGATCGACGACGATTCCAATCAGACGGGCCAGTTGTCCGCTGCCGGCGGTGATCACGACCGATCTGCGTCTCAATGAGCCTCGGTATACGACTCTTCCCAACATCATGAAGGCGAAGAAACGGCCATTGGATATTGTGAAAGTGGCGGACCTTCAGGTCGACCCTACGCCGCGGCTAACGACTCTCAAGGTCGAAGCGCCGCGTCCTCGCAAGGCGGGAATTCGGGTGGCAAGCGTAGAGGAACTCGTCACTAAGCTTCGGGACGAGGCGAAAGTCATCTAAGCAGAAAACAAAGGAGTGTTGGAGTGATGGAGGAATAGAGTATTGGTGATGGAGTATTCCCCTTGTTCTCTATGTCTATCCTAGTCCTTGCTGAACACGATAACGTCGCCTTAAAGCCCGCCACTCAGCACACGATCAGCGCTGGCACCAAGATCAGCGAAAAAGGCGGGAATCCAGAGGTTCACGTTCTAGTTATTGGAGAGGATGTACAGGGAGTTGCCCAGGCGAGTGCTCGCGTCGCCGGTGTGAATAAGGTTTTCCTGGCGGATGCTCCGCATCTCGGCGCTCAGACGGCTGAAGCTGTCGCTGCTCAAGTATTGCAGCACATCCAAATGGGTGACTATTCGCATGTGCTGGCGCCGGCGACTACCTTTGGAAAAAACCTGCTCCCTCGCGTCGCCGCCCGGCTCGATGTCCAGCAAATTTCCGGGATCATCGATGTGCTCACGGCTGATACGTTTATCCGGCCTATCTATGCCGGCAACGCACTTGCAACTGTGCAGTCAGCAGCCGATGCCATCAAAGTTCTGACCGTCCTCTCTACGGGTTTTGATGCCGCCGCCGTCGCGCAAGGAAACGCGCCAATTGAGTCGGTGAAGGAGATTGTCAACGATCCGAGCGGCACCCGATTGCTTGGACGGCAGCTGTCGAGCGGTGAAAGGCTTGAATTGACCGCTGCTAGGGTGGTCGTCTCCGGAGGGCGAGGGTTGCAAAAGGCAGAGAACTTCAAATTGCTGGAAGCACTCGCGGCAAAGTTGAACGCGGCCGTCGGAGCGTCTCGTGCGGCAGTGGATGCCGGTTTTGTACCCAACGATTATCAGGTCGGCCAGACCGGTAAAATCGTTGCCCCGGATCTGTACATCGCTGTCGGTATATCCGGAGCCATTCAGCATCTGGCGGGGATGCGGGATTCGAAGGTAATCGTCGCTATCAACAAGGATCCCGATGCACCGATTTTCCAGGTGGCCGACTACGGCTTAGTGGGGGACGCACTGGAGATTCTTCCTCAGCTGACTGCGCGGGTTTGAACCGTAAAATCGAAAAAGGGTGAACCGCAGATTAGTTTAGATTGTTTCCCTATGCTGACCGTCCCGGAGAAGATCTTGTTCGCTCTGTTAGCGGCGCTCTCGATCTATTACACCTGTCTCGGATTCAGACAGATTATCGCGGTTATTAGGCGGGGCCAGCCCGAATACTATTCAAGAACGAATTCGGCATTTGAGAGAATTCGCGAGGCAATAGTTCAAACAATCACCCAGGTCACGGTCTTTCGGGGCCGCCCGATTGTAGGCTTTTTTCATGGCTTTATCTTCTACGGATTCAGCTTTTACGTGTTAGTTAATTTGGTGGACGTCGTGGAAGGCTATTGCCCGCGTCATTGGTTTACCTGGTTGGGTGGTTCTTTGGTTGGAAACTGGTTTCGAGCGGGTGCGGATATTTTAGGGTTTTTGGTGCTGATTGGGGTAATCTATTTTCTTTGGCGCCGCTTTATTCGGAACGACGCCCAATTGGAGCGATTCAATGAGTCGGTCTTGCTTCATGCAAATGTCCGAGCTGGAGGCGTTCGGTGGGACAGCTTTATCGTTGCCGTGTTTATTTTCTTCCACGTTGGATTTCGTCTGTTCGGGGCCGGGTCGTTGCTAGCTGCTGAACGTCAAATCGACGGCTGGCAACCAGTAGCAAGTGTGATCGCCCGCTGCCTTGGATTTGGTCCGAATCGAGTGATCGGGTGGCATGTCGGTTGGTGGACATCGCTTGGGTTAATCCTCGCTTTTCTGCCTTACTTCGTGCGCTCCAAGCACATCCATCTTTTCGTGGCTCCGATTCGGCTGGGCTTAGGGCGACGCGACCGAGCCGGCAAGAAAGTGGGAACCGGGGCCCTTGATCCAATTAATTTTGAGGACGAGGCGATCGAGCAATTCGGCGTAGCCAAGCTGGAACAGTTCCGATTCACCCAGATTCTGGACCCTTACGCCTGCATTCAATGCAATCGCTGCACCAATGTATGTCCCGCTCACGTCACCGGTAAGGCTTTAGCGCCGTATGCAATCGCTGCACCAATGTATGTCCCGCTCACGTCACCGGTAAGGCTTTAGCGCCGTCTGCGATCGAAATTAATAAGCGGTACGAGCTCAATTTAATCCGGCCGAACCTAGCCGCCGGAAATCCAAGCCCCCGACCAGTTTTGGAGTTTGCGCTCAATGAGAGCGCACTTTGGGCCTGTACAGCGTGCGGGGCCTGTGTTGAAGCGTGTCCGGTCGGTTGCGAACAGTTGACTGATATCGTGGATCTAAGACGGGACGCGGTCATGACCAGGGGACAATTTCCGCAAGAACTCAATGGTGCTTTCCGCAACATGGAACGCTCTGGGAATCCCTGGGGCGTCGCCCAAGAATCCAGAGCGGATTGGCCGGGCCGCGATCTCCAGGTACCAACCGTCGAGGAAAATCCGGACTTCGAAGTTCTCTATTGGGTGGGATGCGCGGGCGCTTATGACCCATCCGCCCAGAAGGTCGCGCGTTCTTTAGCTGAGATCCTGACCCACGCAAAGGTAAGTTTTGCCATCTTAGGCAAGAAAGAAAAATGCACTGGCGACCCTGCCCGGCGGGCGGGGCCACCTGTCCGCACTGTTTCAATGCGCTAACGAACGACTATCCGCAATTGGGTGGAGACTATCGAGTCCTACATCATAGTCAGTTAATCGAAGAACTGATTAACGAAGGGAGACTTCCCGAGCTGATCCTGAGCGAAAAGATCACCTATCATGATCCCTGCTATCTGGGACGCCACAACAGCATTTACGACGCTCCTCGTACCGTCCTTTCCGGTGGTCATACCGAGCGGCTGATCGAGATGCCTCGAAACCGCAACAATAGTTTTTGTTGTGGCGCAGGCGGTGCTCAGTTCTGGAAGGAAGAGGAACCGGGTACGATGAGAGTCGGGGAGAACCGGTTTCGAGAAGCAGAGCAGACTGGCGCCCAAGTGGTCGCGGCCGGTTGTCCGTTTTGCAAATCGATGCTCAACGCCAGCGAAAGCGCGGGTAAGCCCGGAGCGCCGCAGGTTCTCGACATTGCCGAACTGGTCGTCGAAAATTTGCGACGGAGTAAGGCGAAATTGGGGCTATTGTGACTTCGAGCGTTTGAAAAGCATCGTGGAAGGGGAGAGAGTAATCAGTAATTAGTGATCGGTATTCAGTAGTCGGTACTCGGTGGCAGACTGCACCAATCGGGACGACACCCTTCTTCCAACCCATTAGCGAATACCGATTACTGATTAGTGATTAGCGAATACCGAATACCGAATACCGATTACTGTACCTCAAGCCTATGAGTACTTATGAAGCGCCACTCAAGGATATGCAGTTCGTCATATGCGAGCTTGCTGGACTCGATCAGGTGACTGCTTTACCCGGCTGGCAGGAGACCGACAAAGAGGTAGTAAACGCGATCTTGCAGGAGGCGAGCCGTTTTGCCAGCGAAGTTCTGACACCGCTCAACCGAGTAGGCGATCAAGCAGGTGTGATCTGGAAGGACGGCAATGTGATTATGGCGCCCGGTTTTCGGGAAGCGTATCAAAGTTATATTGATACTGGCTGGAACCGCCTCGGATTCGAAGCGGAATATGGGGGTCAGGCGATCCCCAGCCTAGTTGGCGCCGCGGTACAAGAAATGTGGAAATCGGCCAACTTGGCGTTTTCCGCCTGCTTTCAGCTCACCCAGGGAGCGATCGAGGCCTTGTTGCTGCGTGGAACCGACGATCAGAAAAGGAAATTTCTACCAAAAATGGTGGAAGGCCGTTGGACCGGCACAATGAATCTAACTGAACCCCAGGCCGGTTCTGACCTAGCCGCGGTGAGAACTCGGGCGATGCGGCAAGCGGACGGTACATACCGGATTTTTGGGCAAAAGATCTTCATTACCTACGGAGAACACGATCTATCGGAAAACATCGTTCACCTGGTGCTTGCCCGTACACCCGATGCTCCACCCGGAGTGAAAGGGATTTCGCTATTCGTCGTGCCCAAATTTCTGGTCAACGACGATGGGAGTCTGGGACAGCGGAACGATGCCTGGTGTCTTTCGGTCGAACACAAACTGGGTATACACGGAAGTCCGACTTGTGTGATGTCCTACGGCGATCAGGGAGGTGCGGTGGGTTACCTGGTGGGCGAGGAGAATCGAGGCCTGGAATACATGTTCATCATGATGAACGTCGCCCGGTTATCGGTCGGTCTGGAAGGAGTCGCAATAGGCGAGCGCGCCTACCAGCAGGCGTTGGCCTACGCCAAAACGCGTCTCCAAGGGCGTGATATTTCGGGCGGGACCGAGGCGGTGCCCATTATCCGGCATCCCGATGTGCGGCGCATGTTGCTACTGATGAAATCGCTGACCCAGGCGACTGACCCCGGTAGTGAAAGGCTGGAGCACCGAAACTGGAATTGAAATAGCGTCCTTGGGAATTCAAGTACATGGGGGCATGGGATATATCGAAGAAACCGGGGCGGCGCAGCATTGGCGCGATGCCAGGATTACTACGATCTATGAAGGAACAACCGGGATTCAGGCCAATGACCTGGTTGGCCGGAAGATCATTCGCGATCAAGGTAAGACCGTGCGCGCCGTCGTAAACGAAATGCGACGGTTGGAGGGAGAATTAAGAACAAAGCAACCCGACGCATCTCTGGAGAGCATCCGCGACGGATACACTCGAGGAGTGGATGCACTGGCAAATGCCGTGGAGTACATCGTCGCCAATTATTCGGTGAGTCCAAAAAGGGTAATGGCCGGAGCGGTACCTTTCCTCAAACTTTTCGGGATTGTTGCCGGCGGCTGGCAGCTTGCTCGTGGAGCGATGGTGTCGGCAAACCGATTAGCCGAGGGCAAGGGAGACCCGGTTTTCTACTCCAGTAAGATTGCGACTGCTCGCTTCTTTGCCGAGCACGTATTGGCCACAGCGCCAGGTCTGGCTCACACCGTTGTCCGCGGCGGCGAGAGCGCCGTCGAGCTTTCCGAGGAACAATTCTAAAAGGCTTAAGTCTAGGGGATTATAGAATTTCTGTTGAACAGAAATTTTATTGTAATTTTAAAGCGGGTGCGCTTTTCTTGGGAGGTTGTTCTCCCCCTTTTGGAATTCCCCCCATGAAGTGTTCACGGTTTCGTTTCTGCATTTATTTTTCTGTAACTGCTATAGTTGCTTTTACTGGATTTATTTGCCATTCGGCCCGCGCTGGGTCGTTCGTTATTAATGAACAGAGCGTCAGCGGTCTGGGTACTGCGTATGCCGGAGGTGCGGCCCAAGCCGAAGATGCCTCGACTATCTTTTTTAACCCCGCAGGAATTGCATTGTTGCCGCAAGGAGAGTTTCAAGCTGGCCTGCACTACATCATGCCGAGCGGGACATTTTCGAACAATGGCTCGATCATTGGCGCTCCGGGAACACCGTTTAATGGAGCAAAGATCACCGGCGGAAACGGCGGCGACGGCGGAGTTGACCATCTGATTCCGAACTTTTTCCTTTCTCAACCGGTTTTTCGCAGTCCGCAATACGGTGATTTGGCGGTCGGAATCGGGCTAAGTGTTCCTTTCGGTTTGGAAACAGACTATGATCCCGGCTGGGTGGGTCGCTACGCCGCTCTGCGAACCAAGCTGCAGACGTTCGACATTCAGCCAACGATTGCTTATCGCATTTTTGACCGGATATCCGTCGGCGCTAGCCTCGACATTCAGTACGCCTCCGCCAGGCTGAGCCAAGCCGTTGATTTCGGCGGGATCGGAGGGAACATATTGAGCAGTCAATTCTTTCCGGCCCTACCGGTTGCTTTTGCCGCATCTGGTGTTCCCGCTCCATTCATTCCCGGGTTCGTTGCAGCGACGGAACAGGCCTACGCCAAAGCCGGCTTTGTTCCGCAAGGACGCGATGGAGTCGCCGAGGTGCACGGCGACGATTGGGATGTCGGTTTCACGGTAGGCGTAGTCTTCGAATATCTAAAAGGGAACGAAATACCGTGTCTGCAAGAAGGACGAATCGGATTCAGCTATCGATCCGGCATCGAACATGATATTCGCGGCAGTGCCCAATTCAGCGGAGTGCCGGTGATTGCTGCTTCCGGGGCGTTTTCACCTCTGCCTGGCGTGACCTTACCGATTCCAGCATTCCCGGCCGGGAACGCTTTGCGCAATGTCTTTTTCAATCAAAACGCAACCGCCCGGCTGGATCTGCCCGAGATCTACCATTTCAGTATCTATCAACGATTTTTGCATAACTTCGCGCTCATGGGTGATATCGAGCTCCAGCGTTGGACTCGGTTGCAGCAAGTCCCCATCACCTTCGACAATCCTAGCACTCCGGCCAATGTCTTGAATCTGCAGTACAAGGACGCTTACCGTTATTCGGTCGGTTTGGAATGGTACGCGACCAAGCAACTGACGTTGCGAACCGGCTTTGCTTACGATGAAACGCCGATCAAAAACGCGACCCTGCGTGATCCGCGCATTCCCGATAACAATCGCTATTTTCTCTCCGCTGGTCTGCAATACAAACCATTGCCCTATCTTGCCTTTGATGTCGGTTACGCCCATCTCTTTATCCCGGATCCGCAGGTCGATTTTAACGATGGCCAGGGTCATATCCTGCGCGGCAAGTACGACGCCAGTATCGATATCCTCAGCGCATCGGTGACCTTGTTGTGGGGCGGTCCCAGAGAGGCCGCGGCACCAGAAACACCGGGCAAACAGCCGATAAGTTATAGGAAATAGGTCGGTAGGCGAGCTCCCGGCTTCGCAACAAGCGCCTCCCTCGGCGGGACGCGTGATCGCGGCCGGGATATATCTCATGGATCCTATACGACTCATAGGACCTATACCGGTGTTCAGGGTCCCTTGGGGGTCCCTCCTGGATCCCTAACGACGTCTTTTCGAAAACACCAATTGCGCGGTGATATTAGTCATCGTCACCAGCACTACCAACACCAGAGAAGCTGTCCAGGCGAGCTTAATCTGATAGTCGTACGGAAGCGTGGAAAAATTATAGATCAGAACCGCGAGAGAAGCGGTTTCATCGTTGAATGATTGAATCCAATACTGGCTAAAACGGGCGGTGAACAGGACGGGAGCAGTTTCTCCGGCCGCGCGTGCAACCGCCAGCATGAGACCGGTCATGATAGCGGGAAGTGCCTCCGGCAGAATTACGCGAAAAATGGTCTGGAACCGGGTCGCTCCCATTCCGTACGAAGCTTCCCGAAGCGAGTTCGGAACTCCCAGAATAGCTTGTTCGGTGGTAAGCAGAATGGTCGGCAGCGCAAGTACGGCCAGGGCGACTCCGCCGGCAACGGCCGAGAAATGACCCGTGGAAAGCACGACCACTGCAAATGCAAAAACACCGCAAATAATCGAAGGGACTCCGGTCAGGAGTTTGGCAATGAACCGAACAGTGCCAGCCAACGACGAACGTCGATTATACTCGCAAATGTAAATAGCAGACAAAATCCCGAGCGGCGCTGCGAAAAGGATCCCAATGCCGACCATTACGACCGTCCCTTGAACCGCGTTTCCGAAGCCGCCACCTTCCAGGCCGGGAGCTGGAGGCAGTTGAGCAAATATGTTTGGGCTCAATAGCGGCAAACCATTGACCACGACCAGGTAGACTATCGAGAATAGAGGGACCAGCGTTAAAAACGAACAACCCACGCAAAGCACCGTCCAAAACGTATTTCGGGCCAGGCGAAAGCGGTCCCAACCGGAATCCGCTTTTATGGGCGAGGTTGGGGCCGAATCAATTGCGACGCTCATGACGATCAACGTATCCCGGCAATGGTTTTTTGGGTATGGCGAAGCACCAACTCGCCGGCGATATTCACCAACAAGGTCAGCAACACAAGCGTGAGCGCAGCGTACATCAACGCGCTGACTTGCATTCCGGAGGCCTCCCCAAATTGATTGGCGAGGAGGCCAGCCAAGGTTCCGGCTGGCGAAAGCAAGGACCAGGTTAAACGAGGGCTATTACCAATCAGCATCGCTACCGCCATCGTTTCACCCATAGCGCGGCCAAAGGCCAGAATGGTTGCAGCCACAATCCCGGGTGCTGCCGTTGGCAATAACACTTTAAAGATGGTCTCCCAACGGGTTGCACCGACCGCATAAGATCCCTCCCGCAAAGTCTTCGGCACCGCCACCAGCGCGGTGCGCGAAATGGCAGTGATTGTTGGAAGTACCATGAGAGCGAGGACGAGAGAGGCCGTCAGCATGCTGTTTCCGGTCGCGGGCGGCGCAAAGATTGGGAGAAATCCGAATTTTTGGCTTAAAAATCCTCCCCAGAACTGGACCATCGGAATGATGACTGCAATTCCCCAGAGGCCGTAGACGACGCTCGGGATCGCCGCCAGCAACTCAACTACAAATCGGACTACCTGCCGAATCGCGCTCGGCAGAAAATCTTCGCTCAAAAAGATGGCGATGGCGACCCCCAGCGGCAGTGCCAAAAGCAAAGCAAACCCAGAACTTCCTGCCGTCCCATTCAGGAACGGAAAAACTCCGTAGATGTTCCGGTTAGGATTCCAGACCGCATTCGTGAAGAAACTGAATCCCGTTGCGGCCATAGCTGGGAACGCGGCCTGCAGGATGCTCCAGACGATCCAGACGAGGGCGATGACGGTGGCTACTGACGCCAACCACGTCAGGACCAAAAACAAATCGAACCGAAACCGCCGTTTTCGAAAGTCGTCCCCGGTTGGGGTTTCTGCGGCAGTATCAGGCATAAAACGAGACTCTCCCTGCGAACAACCTGCTATTCAATCGATTTTAGTGCAGCTTCTGATTTCGCCGCAACTTCCTTCGGGAGAGGAATATAGCCAAGATCATCAGCGAACTTCTGGCCATCGGTCAGGCCATAGGTCACGAACTTCTTCAATGCATCCAAGACTTCTTTGTTGTCATATTTCTTGTACAACAAGAGCCAGGTGAACGTTGAGATCGGATAGGCGTCCTTGGCCTCCGGATCGCTTGGCCATGCGCGCAAAATCTCAGATGGAAACTGCGTGCTGTTCAATGTCGCCGCGCCGGATTCGGCAGTCGCAGCAACGAAAGCTCCGGACTTATTCTCGAGCTGCGCAAACGTCAGCTTGTTGTTCTTCGCGTAACCGTACTCGACATACCCAACGGCCCCCGGCGTTTGTTTGATCAATGCAGTAACACCATCATTGCCCTTGCCGGCAACACCGGTCGGCCACGTCACTGTCGTGCCTTCACCGACCTGCGTCTTGAAATCCGGACTGATTGCGCTGAGGTGCTTGGTGAATACGAATGTCGTTCCGCTACCGTCAGAACGCTCACAGACTGTGATTGCCGTGTCTGGCAGCTTAACTCCCTCATTGGCCTTAGCGATTATCGGATCATTCCATTTGGTGATCTTACCGACAAATATCCCACTATATGCCTCGCGGGAAAGCTTGAGGCTTCCCACGCCTGGCAAGTTGTAAGCTAAGACGATGCTGCCCGCGGTGGCAGGAATCAAAACAGCTCCTTGTTTAACCTTGGCGATCTGCTCATCAGTCATGGCGGCATCACTGCCCGCGAAATTGACAATTCCTTGGGTGAAATTGGTGATTCCGGTGCCGCTGCCCACTCCCTGGTAGTTGATCTGGATTTTGGGATCCGCTTTAGTGAACTCTGCAATCCAACGCTGATACAACGGAGCGGGAAAAGTGGCGCCTGCGCCGTTCAACTTCGTTTGGGCCGAGGCTGAATACGCCGCTGCGGAAGCGGCGACGAGCAAAAGGGCTACCCTGAATGAGTTGGTTTTCATAAGAGATAGGAGACTCCTCTTAGTCCCAAATGATTCGAGTTCGAGCAAATGTCAGATTGTTACAATCACGTAACGGCGTTAGCCGGCTATTCGATCGATCCCAGCGCGGCTACGGATTTTCCGACGACATCTTTCGGGAGAGGAATATAGCCAAGCTCGCCAGCGAACTTCTGACCGTCGGACAGGCTATAAGTCACGAACTTCTTTAAAGCCTCCCAAACTTCTTTGCTGTCATATTTCTTGTACAACAAGAGCCAGCTAAATGTGGCAATAGGATAAGCATCTTTGCCATCCGGATCGCTCGGCCAAGCGCGCAAACTATCGCCGGAAAATTGCGTCGTATTAAGCGTCGCCGCACCGGACTCCGGAGTCGCCGTAACGAAAGCTCCGGACTTATTCTGGAGCTGGGCAAAGCTCAATTGACTATCCTTGGCGTATCCGTACTCGATGTAGCCGATGGCGCCGGGCGTTTTCTTGACTAGCCCGGCAACGCCGCCGTTACCTCTGGCGGTAATACCGGTTGGCCAAGTGACAGTCGTGCCTTCGCCAACTTGGCTTTTGAAGTCCGGGCTGATTGTACTGAGGTGTTTGGCAAAAACGAAGGTCGTTCCGCTACCATCGGAACGCCCACAAACGGTGATCGCTGTGTCCGGGAGTTTTACCCATTCGTTCGTTTTCGCGATTGCCGGATCATTCCATTTCGTAATTTTGCCGAGGAAGATCCCGCTGTACGCCTCGCGGGAAAGCTTCAGGGATTCTACGCCAGGCAGATTGTAAGCCAGCACGATGCTGCCCGCCGTGATTGGAATCAATACCACTCCTTGTTTCACTTGCGCGATCTGCTCATCGGTCATCGCGGCGTCACTGGCCGCGAAATCAACAATTCCCTCCGTAAAATTGGTGATGCCAGTACCACTACCCACCGCGAAGTAGATGACCTGGATGTTCGGGTTTACTCTGCTGAACTCCTCACTCCAGCGCTGCATTATGAGAGCGGCAAAGGTGGAACCGGCCGCATTCAACTTCGTAAACTGCGCCTTCGCCGAAAAAGCCGCAGCAAAAACGGCCGCGAGCGAGAGAGCGACCCTGAAAGAGCTGATTTTCATAAGAGACCTCTCTTAGTCCCAAAAGATTTGAGTTGGAGCAAATCTCGGATTGTTACAATCGCGCAACAGCACTTTATTTCGCATAACTGCGTCTTTCCTCGATTTGGTACCGAATTACCTGTAATCTCGCTTCGCGCAAACTGTTCATGCCCTGATATCCTGGCCGGCTCATAAGCGGGTGATTCGGGTCGTCATTGCGGCCGGCATGTTCACGCTCTTTTCCCGAACCTTGGCTCTATCATCCGAGCTGCTGGACCTGAACCCCAACCCGAACCTTACTCCGCAGCAGGTTGTGGAGTTTCAGTTAGACGCCCTGAGGCACAACGACGAGCCAACGCCCGACGCGGGAATTGAGCGGTCGTTTCGTTTCGCGTCACCTTCCAATCGCTTAGTGACTGGTCCGCTCGCGCATTTTTCGGAAATTGTGCACAGCACCGCTTATTCGCCTCTGGTAAAATCGCAGGCCAGCGAAGTACGGGGAGTGGTGGTGCAAGAGGATCAGGCAAGAGTTTATGTAACCGTGACAAGCGCCAACGGAGCACAACGGAATTTTCTGTTCATGCTTTCTCGCCAAGGCGAGGGAGATTATCACGATTGCTGGATGACCGACTCGGTGATGAAGCTTCCGCCGGAGGAGGACGCAAACCAAATCGCGATATAGGCCAAAGCAACAGTGCAGTAATGGAGTGATAGCGCTCTTTGACTTTCCCGCGCTGCCCAGCGTTGTCTTCGGTGGGGTCCGGCAGCTGCCCATCTGCGTCAACATAAGAAGGAGTCCGAGGCTGAAGGGGCGCATGATTTTGGTAGCAGTCTAGCGAGGGCGCAGGTAGGGGGTGTCTCTCCGAGACCGCCGGATCGCGGACGTAGCTGCACGCTGTTAGGCCGAGAACCGTTGCTAGAGGCAAAAGCATTGGGCCTAATGGGGCGATGGTTTGCCGCTGATCCGGCGGTCTCGGAGAGACGCCCCCCTACCTGCGCCCTCGCCAGACAGCCACTTTATGTTGACGCGCATGAGCGGCCGCCTGACCCAGCAACTCGGACGGGGCTAGTTTCATTTGGTCCCTCCGCGACTGATTCTCGCCAGTCCGCCGACTGCGCTGCCCGGCGTTCCGCGGCGTTGTCTTCGGTGGTGGTGCGGCAGTCGCCCATGCGGTCCGCATCCCGCCTTCCCGTTTTCGCGTGAGTCTTCCCATTTCTGGGACAACCGGAACTCACCGCCGGTTCTGGATCAGTGTTCAGACTCAACTTTGCGAAAATTGTTTTCCCTCGAGGATTGGTCCCTTTACCGCTTAAGAAAACGGTCGGGCGGCAAGTTGGCATCGCGCATGCATAGGAAGAAGTCGCAAGTGAAAGTGACCAAGACGACTTACCTGTAAACAACCTAACCATCAACCAATCAGACACTTATGGAAAATATAATACTCTTACCTTATGCGGGCCAGCTATCAAGGCGTGTTCGACGTGAAGCCGAGGTGATTGCTCGGCTGCCGAAGCGACGTGCTCTTGTCCGAGCCAGAAGCGACCGGGAGACCCGTTCGAATTACGTCGCCGGGATCAACCAGCAAGCCGAACGGATTTACGGTTTGGCTAACCTGGTCGGCGTCGTTGTCATGGCGACTGCTTTGGTCGCGGCTTTCGCTATGTGCTTAACCTCGTTTGTCGGCTAATGAATACGCGATGCAAAATAGATCGAGCAATTGCAATTGGGGATTGCTCGATCGAACCTCGTCGATTTCTCCGAACTAGCTAGCCATCGCCGGCGATTTCGGAAAAATTGACGGCCTGATCCGGCGGTAATTCATCCAAGCATTCAATTGGAATGAGCTTTCGTGCTTGGCTTCCGAGCGCTGAATCGTTAGCGTCCTCAGAGTGTCTCGTCGACCACCAAAGGCTCTTCCGGCAAAGGACGTCACCTTGGATAAACTGCAGAACGCTGCCGGTCGTATCTTGGTCCGCAGCGGACTGAAAGGTGCCACTACCCGAAGAATTGCGGCAGAAGCCGGATTGAGCGAGATGACGCTGTTTCGGCGCTTTGGAACCAAGGAGAGGTTGCTGTCAGCGGTTATGGACCGCTTGCTTTTGGAAGAAACCGCGCGGGTGCCAATTGCTCAAAGTGCACCCGGGGATTTGCGCACCCAGCTGCTAGAATGCGCTAAAGCGCAGGTAACCTTCATCAATCGAAATCTGCCACTGATTCGCATATTTGTCGGAGACCCGGAACACTTTGGCGAGGAAGAGAGAAATGTCTTGCGCGAGGTCTTTGCGCGGAGCGATCCCCTTATTCTGCCAGTCAATATCTTGCCACCGCCGTGGATATGGTGCTGGCTTATGTAGGCCATAGAAAAGCGATCAGGCATGTTTCGAAAAGACCAACCGATTCACAGCGGCAAACTGGGGTTACTCGTAAGATCCGTCCGAAACGGCATGCGAGACCGCGATCGACCCAATGAGCAGACCGTTTGCCGATGGTTAGCGAGCTGTCCTGACATCGGAGGGCGCGCCCTCCGACGCCGTGCAGCCACGATTCCTCGGCGAGCTTTTCTGACTTCTAGGTTCTAACTTCTAAACTCCGGCTTCTGCCTCCGGCCAGACCACCTCACCGGCCACCCATACTTTGGTTGCTTCCAATCGGGCGCCTCGATAGATCAGTAGTGACACCAATTCGGATGGGTTATGGGGCAATTTTGAGCGGTACGGGAGTAAGTCCTTCGTGTCCCAGAGAGCGCAGTCCGCCATGAATCCTCTTCGGAGTTGGCCAATCTCCGTTTGCTTTTCGAGGACCGCGGCACCGCTGATTGTCGCGAGGTGAAACAACTCCGCCGGCGAGCACGTTTTCGCGTTTTTGACGTAGCAGGAGCGGAGATTTTGGCCATAGCTAGCCGCTTTCATCACCTCCCAGGGATTGAGCTCCGGTCCAGCCGCCACATCACTGGCCAGACCAACTGTGATCCGATTTTCCCGCATTCGGTCGTACGCCATTACACCGCTTCGAAGAAATAAATTGGAGCTTGGGCAGTGGGCGACCTTTGTCTCGGTCGCCGCCAGTGCATGATATTCGCGAGCTGATAGGTAAATCGCGTGTCCCATGACGGTCCGTGGCCCTAGTAGCCCAAAGCGCTCGTAAACGTGAGTGTAATCCTTGGAGGAAGGAAACAGGCTTTTCACCGCCACGAGCTCAGCGCGATTTTCGGCCAGATGCGTCTGGATAAAGGCGCCCGCCTCTTTTGCTAGTTTCGCGCATTCGCGAAGGAGGGTCGCAGAACAGGTCAGCGCAAATCGAGGACTGAAGGCATAAGTCAGCCGCCCACTACTGGTCCGATGCCATTGGTCGCAGAGTTTTGCGCTCTCATTGAGCACGCTCTGGGTGAGATTCTTATGTGGCTTGGGCGCGTACGAATCCACATCCATCATCATCTGACCCATCGCGACCCGCAATCTGCTGGCTTGGGCAGCTCGAAAACAGACCTGGGTGCTTTTGGCATCAACGGTAGTGTAAACTGCGGCGGCGGTGATACCGTAGCGCTTTAGTTCAGAGAAAAAAAGCGGCGCTTCAATTTTCGCTTTTTTTGGGCTGAACGCGCGCTCACACGGAAAGACGAATTTCTTTAGCCAAGGCAGTAATTCCTGTCCACCGCAAGCCACGACCGGGTATTGCGGCAGATGGCAGTGGACGTCGATGAATCCCGGCGTGACCAGCTTTCCGTTTTGATCTTCCCATCGAATTTGCTCATCCGAGGGACGATCATTCCAATTTCCGACAAACGTGATTTGTCCGGACTCGTTCCAAACCATCGCACCATCTGGATGCGCCTTCAGATGACCGGAATCAGAAGAAGAAAGCAAGAAAGCGCGCAGACCAATCGACATAGTAATGATCAATAGCCGATAGCCAAAGCCGAAGCATCGCAGACGGATTGTTGATCGGCTATCGGCTATTTTGCCGTCGACGCGCGCCCCCTGCACGATTCAAAATTTAAATGTGACGGTGCCCTCGAGATGGAATGGCCATTCGGCGACAACGGAATCATATCCATATACCGGATTAGGAGGTCCCCAGAGC
>WNFI01531782.1_pt1 | contig 17577 bp, 22 predicted proteins | sample 5400471 | NCBI WGS metagenome assembly WNFI01 (sample SAMN13153348, study PRJNA577476) | soil metagenome | isolation source: 100 cm saprolite on Douglas fir-dominated hillslope | place: USA:California | collected 2013-09-17 | reverse complement strand
AGTCTGGGAGAGGACGTCCACTTACGATTCAGGTGCATCAACATTACAATGCATGGAATCAAGTTTGAGGTGAAGGCACAAATAAAATAAATGATACTTCCGAAGAGTAAGCGCAGGTGTCAACGTCATAAACGACATTATACTCACCCATCGCGGAGTAGGACGTCGCGAACTTTGCTTTTGATCGGCAGGGACCTGAAGAGGCCAATGGTGGTGAGGCAGAGGATTATAAAGTCCAGCACCATGGCTGAGAGACTTATGTGATACGTTCCTCGGACAAGTAATAATTTAAAAGCTTACTATATATAAATTCAACCGCTAGCCAGTAGTTGAAAACTTGATCCACCGCCTAGATGGTCCTCATGAGTATGACCAAAGGGGCTTGAGACTAAGCACTTACACAAGTGTGTGCAGGAGGGTTCCATGAGGCATGCACAACGAATACATCTGAAGAGGTTAGAGGATAATAAAATCAACGGCGACGTGAGAATTAATGAAGAAGAAACTTCACCTCGAAGAATAATAGCCCAATGCCCAAGGGAAAAAATTATCAGGGGAATGACGATCCGTTTGTCGTAGCCCCAGACGACCGCGCTGGTGTCCGAAACCTTGAGTGATCACACATCACTAATTGCAGTACGCGTAGCACTCACGTCCGAAGCATCAACAATCCAGATGAAGTTCCCAACACGATACCCAGCGCGAACTTGGTTTTGACGGGTGGGTATGCAATGAAAGGTGTCAATGCATGAGGTACTTACGACGTCAAAGACATAAAGAGCACGGCAATTCACGGGATGCGATACCTCCATCGCGACATTCCTGTAATCAGGTAATGAGTTCTCAAGCTTCACAGGTGACAGATACGCAATAAACTGACGTTCCAATAAGGAAAGCAAGGTTTGCATAGCGGCAGGCGAAGTAGACGAGTTGAGCAGGGCGGAAGGGACGTCGAGCTAGGAGAATGTCGAAATCGGGCTCCGAGGAGTTTAGGAATTCCCAACTGTTCAGATACGCGCGAGTCAATACCCTAGGCCAGAGATAGGCTAGAACCTGTGTACATACACGTAGATTCCAAGCCAAAAGATGAGAGATTTGGCGAAGAGTTGGATCTGGTTGAGGTGAGTATGAAAGGGCACTTGACGCAGGACGACGCGATACTCACGTCACGCTGCACCTCACTGGAGGATTACCGAGAACACGCGCAAATGATAGGGTCATGAACAGTGGTGCCGTGGAGAAAAACATGGGTGAGACGTACTCGGGGGCGTGCCAAGCAGGCATGTTAAGCTTAATTAGAATTTAGAGTGGAGGGGATTCTTAGGGGTGATTAGTGGGTTTTGAGCCTCTGGTGAGGCGGGTAAAGAATGGTAGAGATATGGGAAGGGAGGAAGAAGGAGAGCGGGAGTCAGGTTAGGGAAGAAGCCTGAAGGGCGATGGAATCAACTGAATAGGTTTGCTCGCTGGTGGGCCAGTGAAAAGGGTCGCAATTTACTTCCGTCCCATGGATGCGCGACTTTGGAAGCGACCGCAAAGGTCACCTCCAACAGCGAACGGTGCAGATGGTAACCAGTTAAGCGCCAAAGGACGCATTACAATCAATTCAAATGGCTCAACATAACTAATAATGGGCCTGAGCTACCAGCGATCTTTCAGGATATTTCGATTCCTATTCGGATCCCTGCTCATCGCAGGCACGATCGAGTACAGGCATGCTGCTTACAGCAAGATGTCAGGGAAGCATCAGGAGCTCAGCCATAGTAACCCGAATTGAGGCGGCCATTGTCCTCACACATCCAAAGGCCATTCAGCTCGACGACGCCACCGTCCATCTTCGGTAAAGCGTGGGTTACGCGGGAAGTCGAGGCCATTGGTAAAGCTTCCGCCGACAGGGACTAGCGACAATTCAGGTCGTAAGATGGGTCCATTGGTCAATCGTTCGACATTTGCAGAGAAGGACCGCTTACGGATCCAGTACCAAGGGTTCCGGCCCATCATCGCTTCCCAGTTAGCGCGTGTGCTTCCAAGCCACCACAAGTTCCCTTCCACCCCAAGTCTTCCCCATTCCTCATCCCATTGCCGTATCAACTCCCGCTTTTCCCTGTGGTAGACAGCATCAGATGGGTCACTGATCCATTAGTTGTGCTTACCTCCATTGACACATTTTGAAGTGAGTGTCAAGCTCCGTTCGCTCATGTTTCCGCATGCGGTTGAGCAATGAGTGCTCGACGGTGGTGTAATTATATCGAATTAAGATAAGGTGGTTAATGGCAAGAGACCCCTTAAATAACAGAAAAAGAGCAGCCCTATCAAATCCTCTGGTCACAACCCTCTTTGTACGATATGACTGGGCACGCACACAAATATCATGCAGATCCCCTGTGGATCGCGGTCGTTCGTATGAGAAACGTTGGCGATGAGCAATGTGATAGTCATCCAAAATGTAAAGAGAGAGCCCCAAGCGCAGAGCAGTAGAAAGAGCTAGAAAAATGCCATGGCAAGTCAAAGCAAACGGACATATTATCAATCAGTAGGAGGACATACAGTGCCGCATATCCGACAATGATGTGTACGAGGTGGTTTGATGATCTCATCCTTTCGACAGTAGCGGTATTCAGGAGATAGAGCCGGGTGGGAAGGTGGGTGCCTTGATAGAGGTGGTTGTGATGTGGGATCATGGCTCGGGGGCCGGTCATCATCGATCATGGCGGGGATCGCATCCATCTCGACGACGTCATGACCACCCGCATTATTGTGTGGCGGATGGTCAAAACCATCACAGGATTGAGACGCGCGCCATCGTGAGGAATGGCTACGAGCGTATGCTTGCGCGGGTGTTTCGACATTGTCAGGTGGTGGGATTTGCAGATTAACCCCATTTAGGGTATCCACTAGGACTCCCTCTTGAGGGGATGGAACTTGGGTAGCAATGATGCTTTGTTGAGCGACTCCTGACCCCGTTGGGCTCTGAAGGCGTATGGATGACGCGCCTCGAGATCGTTCCGAAGGTGCATACTCAGGGTCACCAATGCTTGAGGGATACGTCATGTAGGACTCATCTTGCTGCCATTCCGATTGAGACCGAGCCTGAGGCGGAGAGCATTTCGGGACGTGCTGCGTGGGCATCGTAATGAGACCAAAACATATTATACAGAAATCTGATACTTACATCTCGCGCCAGACCAGCTGGAGTCAAGACGACTTTGGCGTACGCCCATAAGACCATCACAAGCAGAACATGGAAGATGATTAAGAATGCAACTAGATGGGCCGTGTGAGTATAGCCAAAATTTGAGGGGCACGGATGGCAGACTCACTTCCTTCGCTTCGACCGCCAAGAGCATGGGACTCCTTTCTAACCATTGGGACACACATACGCACAGTATATACATAGTAAGCGTACCCAAGGATGGCCAGAACCACAGGTAGCATAAGCTTCCGGAGGATCCATGGTTGTGGTTTGCTCCTTCGCTCTCTGGACGAAGCTACGATGACCTCTCGTAAGCCAATGCACTTGGGCTTGGACTCCTCCTGGAGAGGAGGCTCTTGCTTAGGTTCTGACATTTAAGGGTGCATTGGAGGACGTCACATTTCACACGTCATCAGGATGGATTGCCTCTCGGCCTGTTGCCGAGAAGTAAGAATTGAATACTAGTCACGGCATCTCACAATCCCAAACTCTGCAAAGTGTGGCCGGAATTCCGCCTGTCAGCCAAGCTCATCCAAGCCGGTTTCAGAGACGCCGCACATCATTCGGAGTTCATAGGATGTTATATGTATGTCCACGTATTCCCTGCAGCTAGGCAGGTAACCAGCCTCTCATATACCCTGAAGCTCGGCAAGAAGGACCAATCCTCTACTGTTCATCCTATCATTGGCTTCTTTGTACCCCTCATGCATGTAGATAATATCATCACATTCTGTCGGAGGCTTACACTGGCTTACGAGGTGCGGAATATTGAAGTCGGTATGAAATCGAATCCCTTACCCACATTAGGCTGTAATACGGTCTTCAGGGTGAGTATATTGGATGGAGATGGCAACCCACAGATTGACATACTTCACACCGATGATCGTACATACTACATATTCATCTCTGTCAATGACACATCAAAACGCTCCTAAAGGACGAGTTCAGGATCGACTGGTAACAGTATTACTCTTAGTCTCGGCGGTAGATGAACCAAGTGCATCTAGGGCTACAAAAATTTCTTCCCCTATATAATCCTCCCTGCTGAGGGTCGATGAGAAGCTGCCCTGGTGTGACGTGGCGCCGCTGCCCAATAGGACTATAAGTGATTCGTCCAAGCCGCCGAACCCAGACTCTTCAGGACTCTTCTGGGAAACACCAAAGCAACCAAGTTAATTCCAATATTTCGTAGACAGATGTACTAAAATAGAGACGAGGATCCACTCGTTTCCAGAGGTTTTTCGATCATCACGACAAGTTTCTACTCTCAAAATAGAACCGTCATGCCCATGACCAGACCTTACCCAAGCGCGAGGATTGGCCTTGTGTTGTTACCAGCTCGGCCTGGGGCTACAAAGGCGGAGTTCGGAAATCGGAATTCCTTGGGATCATCTCTAAGGATTGAAGAGACAGGCTACGTTGGGCCATAGGGCTTGACCCTGTCCCTCATCCTGGTCGTCATTGTGATGTTGCTATCACATATAGACAGGCGACTTGGAAGGGATGAAGTGTTGAGGCGAGAAATCTTTGAAGGGGAATTTGCATTAGGCTGAAGCAGCCTCTATATTTGCACGTAAGCCTATTTGGCGCCGGCGTGCCAAGAACGCCAGAGACGAATCATCTATAATATTCCATGTGCCGGTTCAGAAAACATAAGTACAGTATTGCTATTACCGTAAAACAAACATGTAACACAACGTCTCTTGCGGCGTAGATAAAATATGAGCCTTCTACCTGATGATTTCACTTTTACGATAAGGCACACCAACCATATTATCGAATATAATGATGATGTTACTGGCGGAATGTAAGCGGCTGTAGTGCAGTCCTTGGGACCATCTCTCAGGATTGAAGTGGGGGCTAATATATTTGGCGCTGTCATAGCAGACGGTGCTTGATGCCAAGAGTGAGAGTCCACCTTCCACAGTTACTGAACGCCGGACCCCGGCTATTGATACCCGAGTCATTCCTGTAAGGTAAGTAAAATGAAAGCTTTCCCTACCACGTGTAGACAGTGATCAGATTCTTCCCTGCTGGTAGAATGCGGGTGGTGCTCATTGGCGTGGGGTACGTGCACCGCTCGTAAACTAGGTGATCATTATAACCTGGTGCACCTTTTGACATTAGGGGAGCAACATGCACAGGAAAGACCACACTAGCTAAATATCTCCGCAATTGTCTACCGGGGTGCTATATTGCGCACCAGGATGTACGTGAACAAGCACAAACCCTCCATTAGACGTTTCCTTAACGCTCTCTCTCTCTCTCAGGACTTTGCACCTGTTTGTTGTGTCTTTCAGTGGATTGAAGCGCGATGCTGACCAAATCTGGTCCATTCCGCACACACTCATGGTTCGATATCACCCTACTTTCATTAGCCCGTGGAGAAGATCCCCATTCACCCCGAGTATAACGTTCAAGACTGGGATGATGCTCCCGGGGCGATCGATTGGCCCCGTCTTCGAAGTTCGCTCGCTCACATTAAGGCCACTGGAAAGTTACCCGATTCGCACACTACTCACGATCACTGGAACAAGCAAAACCCCGTGCCAATTAGAGAGGAGACCATCCCTGTCTGGTTGAAACAGTTTGAAGATATTGCAAAAGACAAGGATGAAGATATTCAATATGTCATCCTTGAGGGGTTCCTACTCTACTGGGATAAGGTGCGACGGACCATCACATTCGACCATCTTGCCGTCTTTAAGCTGTGACTTAACCATTTTTCGCAACTCGTAGGAAGTGATGGATCAAATAGACGTTCGTATAATGTTGCGGATACCTCACGACATTTTGAGACAGCGACGGGAAGGTGACCGAAGAGAATACATCACCGCAGGTATGTACGTTTCTGGACGCATCTACCTGCCCCCTGCCCTTCCCTTTCCTTCGTCTTTTCTGTCTTCAACTCAACTCATACGTCATTAAATCGAGTCTCAACGGGTTCAGAAGGGGACTTGTGGCAAGACCCACCAGGCTATTGGGACCAAATCGTCTATCCGGCTTATATCCGCTCGCACAAGGACATGTTTGAAGGAGAAGACGTCGAGAAAGGAGAAATGAAGGAAGAAGTTAAGAAGAAAATAGTTCTGTTAGATGGGATGTCGAGTGATCTACAAGAGTTGCTAGACCGCAGCTGTCAGGCAGTGTTAGATTTTGTCCGGTCGCCATGAGGCTCTTCGGTGCTTACAAGGATGTGATCCAATCGTAAGGGAACAAATAATGTTTGGGATCTACATTGCGCTTGTTCATTACAGGGAGAGCTTTTGCAAGGCAGTGGTGTGATTTAAATTAACTTGCACGTGTCCTTCGACGATCATTCACTCAATATATTGGACTGAGCCCGCCACTGTCGACCTTCCTTGTTTCAAGATGTTTGGGAAGCTACTACACTTTGGCTTTGATGCCCTCCTGATAAGCGCTTTCCTCGCTGGCGTCAAACGATCGACTGGATTGACGTTCGTAGCTCTCTGTTCTCCCCTCTCCTAACGACTCGAATCCTCGTTCACAACTTGCTTGTATCATCTAGCCCACGGCTTTCGAACGTACCGAATAAGGACGTTAGACGTAATTCATTTTGTACTCGGTGGTTGCGCTTGTCGCTGATCTCCGTGTATACCTTTAGAGCTCTTGAGGTCGTATTTGGAGGTCGGAGAATACGCATTCGATTTGGCTGTTGTTTTCTTTGGGGTGCATACCGGTTCTTTTTCCATTATCCGATGCTGACGAGGCATTCCAACAGCGATCCACATCATTCGAGCGTACGCGAAGCTCTTGACTGCAAGGCTCCCTTCACATTGACCCGACAGTTATTTATGATCCCTGTATTCATACGGCGTGTACTATCTTCTAGGCCCTCTATATACTCCCCCCCCGCTTCCACACATGCGTCTTGACTTCGCCAGTGCACGCAATCTCACAAATTCACTCACATGCGTATGAATAAACGAATAGCAAGGCGATCATTCATCCAAGGAAGTTGAAAACAAAGAAGTGTAGTACAATTGAGCCTACGGTAAAGTCTGCAAAGGCACTACAATGTAGGAGAGTTAGTGTGAGCGAGCTTGACAGTACGGGCAGAGAAACTCACCGTTGCGGTGAAATGGTGCCAAACTGAGACCGATTGATAGGGTTGACTTGGGTGCGTAGCGAAGCAGTAAGGACGAATTGACCAATGGTGCTCGCAAACCTACATAATTAAGCTTAGCCTGTGGTCGGTCATATACGAATTCCTGTCTGACTTACGCAGCGAGGAAGGCATTGTAAGGGAAAGTGGTAATAAGAACGCAATATGCAAACTGCACGATTCCTGATATCATAATAAACGCAAGGAATGAATCGATGACTTTTAGGTTCGATGGGGTAGTGTCGAGGTAACTGCGTGGAGCTGCTATGAGCTTCCACTTCACAATCGTACGGAAGCAGACTCACTTCTTCCATAGTGTCCAAATAGCATTAGGTGTGGCTCTCGTTGCCGGCGTGAACGTTTTCGCAGACGTCGACGTTCCCTTGGCCATGGTGTTGCCGTGTTATTAGTTTCTCTACAATGTTGACACAATGCAAACGGCAAACCCCGGGCCCGCTAAAGCATCTTTTCTGCAACCCAACCCGTAACACAACAACCAGGATCCGTAGAATAACATAAGCTCTTTCATCGATTCCATGAACTCCCATCCTGCATCTGCAACGACCTTTTGGCGTTTCGGCAGCCTCCGAGCGTTTTCTTCTGGCTCGTGACGGATAATTCCGGAACGTTTCCTGGGAAATTTTGGCGCTCATGCACCGCGCATCTTGCGTTTTAGCACCTTCGTTATGGAGAGCTGTCCGTCCACGGTTGGGAAGATTTTCCCCTTTTGTACTATATCACTGTGCTGAGACTCGAGTGTCTCACCGCAATGTGCATACTGTCCCTAACTTGAGACACGATATTGACGAGGGCATAGGCGACTTTTTATCGCCGAAGGCACTCCGTTTACTGGCTGTCGAATATCAGGGCGGGCTTCTGTCTAGACTAAATGATCTGGCCAAAGGTACGTGATGCCACAGTTTTGCGAAGACCCAATTCTGATTTCTTTCGTAGACACAGCAATGAACTGTTTCAACCTAATTACCTGCTTTCTAACTTCATTACTAGAGACCACCATCAAAACATGACCCATTACCAAACTATGAACATTTAATCGGCGGGAGACTTCACACAGATATCGGGAAGAACTTCGGTTCTCTCTCGTTGCTTAAGTCCAACCTGAGTGCTGCTGCAATGGGCATGGTTTCCTCAGGGTGGATATGGCTCGTTACGGACTTACAAAAAAATTTGGCCATCATTCCGACGTATGGCGCAGGAACCGTTCTAGTCCGAGCGAGGGAACAGAAGACACCACGTACGGGCGCAATCATTGGCGATTCCCGACGCCCTTCCTCACTCGCTTACTCCCCTTTTTTCGAGTCGCCGACCTCCTTGAATCGGATAAAAACCTCTCCTCGCTCTGCCTCGAATAACAAGAAACCCACAGCTCCTGGTGAGGTTCGATCATTAGGTTCATACTCTGGCAACTTAGCGCATGTTGGCTATTCCATCAACCCTCTCTTCTGTGTTTCGCTTAATGAACATGCTTGGATGATGGACTATGGCTTATGGGGCAAAGAAGAGTACCTGAATCGCTTCTGGAATGTGCTGGACTGGGAAAGGGTTACCCAGACCTATGAGCATTGGAATCCCTCCAACTTGGATGGAATCGAAATCAGCTGACCGAGCGCAACTCCATAACATAATCTGCGCATATAGTAATTACATATTTATGACTCCAGATATCCGACCCCCGGGCCTTTATACTGAGTGGACTTGGTGACGGAAGTTCCTTCAAAGATCGATTATTTGCTTTACTTCAAACACAGGAGTACAGAGGATATTGATGGGACAGAGTCCGTGCCTCATGCCAGATGATAATTACATAACAAAATGACAGATTGAGACCTGCCTCAGCTCTGAGGGCTTGATGGACGTGAATGTGAGTCGTCCTCGCGCTGATCTTCATTCTCCTCACCAACAGCAAATAGCTCCTCACGGTCGTCCCACACATCCCGCATTCGCGATGGGCCTCTCGAGGATCTCGTCGAGCTGTCTGTCGACTTTGACTGAGGGCGATAGAGGGGAAGAACATGGGCTTCAGATGTGAGACCGTCCAATTCGTCATCCGAGATTGCGTCCTCGGCATCAGCATTGATAGGCTGGTACAATCGCGCGATTTCTCGTCGTTTACGATAGTATTTCTCAAGTGTGTAGGCGACTAATGAAGGTAAAGGTGTCGGTCAATGAAGATTACAGACTGACTAGGACGAGATATAAACCTATTAAACCGCATAAACTACCAAGAATATTTGCCTGTATGAGAGCGACTTTCAGATAAGTCTGGGAAGACCATGAGATTACCACTTACAATGACATCGCCCCATTCAAAGTTCTTGAACTATTATTCCTTTAGATGATTACCTTTGCTGTGGAAGAGAAAAACTCGCCGGCAACATAGATTGAACGAACTCGCTAAAGATACCTCCTACAATGAAACAAACACTAAATGTAAATATGAGAGCAGAATAACGCCAGAACCAGACTCGGCGCGCGTCCCTTATAAGTCTCAGCCATTAGATTGCTCATGCAGGTAACCACGTATTACTCACTCATCGATATCGAATATCCAATAGAAGACACCTGTTGCTGTGCCCATGCACACGAAATGTAAAATCTTATCATTCAGTGGGAGATGTCTGACAGAAGGGAGATTATGATCAGCGAGAAGTTACCGTAAATCCCATTGATGTCTCACAGAGTGCTAATCCCTAGCAAACCCAGGAGGATGAGGATGAAAGCTGTGAAAAGCAAAAACCACTATCATGCGTGTTGAGATGGAGGGAAGGAGAGGAAGATTCCAGACCACGTACAGGCCGCAGCCGTATCGGAAGATCCCTTCCCTTGAGTAAATTCACTTTATATGACCTCAGGACAGCTTTCTGGGCACGTTTGATTCGAGCCCTCAAACTGGAGTTGGCACTAGTTCTTTTTGCATCTTGAGAATCCGTCGATAGGCGCGGCATGGTAGCTCCGAGGAAAAAGGGACGAGTACACGTCTGAGATGATCACAGCGATGCTGAAGGGCAGACCAGGCCCAGGTCGAAGTCTTCAACCAGCCCGGTGGATGTGTAACGTGATGAAGTGTCACATGACCCAATGAAAGGGAGCGCCTAAATTTCCGCGCCCTCATAACATGAGTAACTACAATCAAGCACGGTGGATGTTTATGAGAGCATTTTTAAGTCACATCCTGCGTAAGGCGAGCAGGGAGCTCCAGCTGAGGCTCGCACATACCGTGGGAACGATTTCAGTGAAGAGAACGTGATCGGTAACATCTTCTGCTCACAAAATGGTATCCTTCCAGTGAGTGTTATTACCGTCCCTTGCATTCCCCCCCCCCTTAAATAGTCCTCAGGTGTGACGGTATGTTCATTTCAGCAAGCTAGGAGCGCTATGGAAGCTCATGCGATGACCAAGGTTGCTCTGACGTTGTGAAGAAGCCAAAGCTCGACCAACACTACGGTGAGCATAGTTAGATCATGGTCGCTTTTCCCAGGTTCATTCTCCGGGCTCCTCTAGAGCGTTGTCATGCATCGGTCTCTTGCATAGACTGCTCCAAAACCTTTCACTCTCCTGCAGAATTCAAGTGAGCTGCGTTTGCTGAAGGCAAACTTTATTCCCTGATGGCGCTTATCTCAAATTCTTGTTTCAGAGGACATTCCTCATGCATATCTGAAGCGGAAAAATATCAAGGGGATCTTTACCAGGGTGTTAAGCATGGCGTAAATTGTGGCCCTTTCCAGAAATGCCACAGGTAACTGACGGTCCTTCAGGACCAACGCTGGAATAAAAATGTGCGCGGTGGTTCCAGGGGACACTTTAACGGCAGGGGACGAGGTGTTGATGGCCGGGGAGGGTTCCAAGGTCGCCCGCAGGGGCGCCCATATCGGGGTTCAGGCGCCAACGGGATCGAGTTAGGAGCAAAGGTCCGGTCCTTTGGGGCTTCCCCCGCCTCCTCACCTCATAGTGCTTCCCCAGCACCTAATACTGCTGAAGCCGCTCTTAAGGAGAAAGATAAACAAGATACGGAAGAGGATGATAAGGGGACGAAAAACTATAAGAACAAGGAAACGCCTGACGCGACAACAACTGCTGTGAGTAACCAATATACTGTAAATATATAATACTTACTGATGAATGCTACCAGAAAACTCCTTCAGACAACCCTGACGCCGTGTTGAAGAAATCCAAGAAGCGGAAAGCCATCGTTGAACCTTCAAGCGAGGCTTCTCCTAGTTCCGGCGGAACAGATCCAACAGAGCCCAAGAAGAAAAAGAAGAAAGATCGCTCCGTTATTGAGCTATCGTCAGCTGAGGCTGTACCACCTACTATTGTAGCCACTGGGGAACCATCATCAACGCTCAAGGAGAAGAGCAAGAAAAAAGATAAAAAGAACAAAGAAGGGAAGACATTGAAGGTGCTAGGTGTCAATCCAGAGATACTGCCGACGACCGAGAAATTGGAGAAGCCCACGAAAAGGGACACAGAGAAAGGTGGGGTAGATCCAATACCCAAGAAGAAGTCCAAAAAGTCGAAATCTTCGGCGGCCGAGTCGTAGACTTCGCTTCACTCTTGTTTCATCGTTCTCATTTGATCACCACACCATACAATTATAAAATGTTTCATTCGTTTCAAGTTGTCGTAGCACAGGAGTGTGAATCTTTTGACTGAAGGTATGCAAGTCCTGGGGCCGATCTAAGGAATACACATGCGAAAACTTGCACGGCTCAGAACGCTGTAGTCGAGTCCACCTCAATGGTTGGCACGATGCTTGCGATGAATTTGAGGAAAACGACAAGGTACATGTCCACTCGCATGCCTTCCGAGTCGTTGGTATTGTTCTGGTCAGCGGTCGGGACGGATGAGCTTGCTCCTGTAACCTTCCGCACCATTCCGCCGAACCATCGCTTCTTGCCGGCATCAGATGAACCACCAGCACCCTTCCCTGAGCCACTCGCCTTCTGCTCCGCGACAACGCCTGCATTCATGCGTTCAATGACTTTTTTCATAACGTCGGCATGTTTGCAAGGGTGCACTGAGGCGACTCTGAGCTTTGATGAATGGGGGAACGGATCAATGGTAACGGTCTTGAAGGCATGATCGGCCGACACGTCTTGAAATACTTGCGAGGGTGTGAGCGGATTACCAGCCTAAGATAAGATTGGGTTACATGGTCATAAAATGGAACCAGGGACTAAACAGACCTCGTCGTAACCTAGAAGCCAGATTCGTGGCGTCTGATAGTACTTATCATAGGTGATCATGACATCGTACGTCCGCACTTGGAGGAGGTTTCCCTTCGCAACTTGAACTGGCCTACACGTAGCGTTCATGCCGAATTGTTCGAATGAAGAATTCTGGGCACTCACTCCACAGAGACGGGTTTTTGACTTTCGTCCTCTTCTTCCAGACCTTCCTCCTCCATGTCAGGAATGTCATCTATGTCGGGGGCATTGCTGATATGCAGCTTATTCATCGCAGTCGGAAGTCCAGATGCCCCCTCAGCAGGTCCATCCAGATCTGGAATGTCATCTATTTCTCCCATCTGTGCTGTTTCCGACGGCTCTAAAGTGGAATGGGTCTGAGGCAAGAAACGAGATACTGTTGATGATGAGCGCTTACTTCTTCCCGAATGAGTCTGAACCCACTCCTCTTCTTTGTCATGTACACCATCCTCGGCAAAGGAGAGCATCTTCTCCGCGTCTTCGTCCGCGTCAGTGTATGCTAATGATGTAGCTCGTCGCAGGCATGGTACTAAGAGAAAGATAGTCATACTTGTTCATCTGCCGCAAAGCGTGGGTAGAAACCTGCCTCCTCGGGTCATGAGGTACTGTTTGCCTAGAGGCAAGAAGTCGCGTGCCTTCGACGCTTCACCCTTCTCCCTGGACGCCGATTAGTAAGCATTGATTTATAGGAACCACAACCTTAGCAGTTCACCAGGTCCACACTGGAAACTTATAAGTAAGGAAGTCTCCTGCTACCACGAACTCCTCTGATTAGGGGTGGGTGCCTGAGTTCGAGACTAGCTAATAGAGTAAACCGCATGCATACCTGGAGTAATTCGACCATGCTCCTTAAATTTGCTCTCGCGAAGGACCTGCACGTCGCGGAACTCAGAAGGACGCTTAGCAACAACTCCGGTACACTCAACTGGGCTCAGATAGTCGCGTACCGCCCAGTATTGTGACTGTAAGATGATCGGTTAGGAGCGGAGAACGGTGTAACCCACATCCGGACATTACTCGCCTGGATCGCGTGAAGAGACATCGTCACGAGTGTGAGGATTAAACCGTAAGATGGACCAGGGAGCCAAAGACTTCTAAATTGTCAATCTCCAATTATCACGTGTTCAAAATTGACAAATTTAAATCAAAAACCACTAATAAATGTCTCCCATCCGTGGTCCAGGGTGGCAGTCGAACTCCGTCTGTATTGCGTTTGGACTGCTGGTATTTGCTTGCAGAAGCTCTCTTTTCTTAACTAATTTTCCCCAATGGCTTGAACATGATGCTCAGATAACTTCACCCTTAACTGCATTTCTTCATTGTTGGTGATACTATCGGGAAACTGTACTGGCATTCTTGTCCTGACATTTCGTGAACAGTGAAGGAAGGAGTGTATCTCTTTGAGAAGGGATTCGATCCATACTATGGTGGTGTTGTTCGACATGTGAGTTATCGTGCCTCCTGGGTCAGCCCTGTCGTTAACTGACCCGGACAGCCACCCCTATACTTGTGTCTCTTCTCCACTGTACTGCCTCTGAGCAAAGTATCTTCGGCTGTGCTATGGATTTTCTTGGACGCGATAGGTGCATGGTGTCTTTTACAAATATGGAGAATGCGGAGCCAGACGAAAGATGTATACCAGGAAGTTCTGGTCTTATCAACGTAGGTATCTTCATTCCTCGCGCCTACGGGATAGCTAAGGAACGGAATAGTTATTTATTGCATCCCTATATCCTCCTGCCTACCCTCGCTCTGTCAACCTCTACGATTGACAATACCCTATTTTTGGCGACACTCTATTTAGCATCCAAAGGTTTGATTGACGCTACTAAAGTTATTGGTCCACTTAGGGCCTTTGCGCTGCTCTCTAGGTGCCAAGTCACCGTCGCTTTTAATTCTTGCATTTTTATCGTATTCTTCCCCTACATCCATTCTTCTTGTGCCCGTTATATCACTGCTAATCCTATCCGGACCAGCGTCTGCGCTTGAAAATCCCTCTGCTAGTCGACTACCGAGGATATCTTCTCTTTTGAAGCCACTCGCCGAGTGCCTTGCATACCTTGCCGTTTTGGTTGGTTTGTCCACATATCTGATGGGATCCTCTTCTTGGATATCCCGTACATGGGGTGCGGTGTGAGTCTTCCGTTTTCGGTAGTATGAAACAACCTCCAAACTATCTACCTCTGGTAGTATCCTGCTACCAGATCTCGCTCCCAATCCAGGCCTTTGGTGGTACTTCTTTACGGAGATTTTCGATCACTTCCGTCCGTTTTTCCTCGTCTGTTTTTCGGTATGTTTTTGTCATCATCATCGTGAAGCAACAATTGACACGAACACTTAGATGCATTTGTTGATATACCCTATTCCAATCATAGTCAAACTAGGGTAAGTGGACTTGCCTATGATCTACCAGCATCCGGTGACATCCGATATCAACGGTAGGCATGATCCTTTGTTTGCCACCTTCATACTCGAAGGAATTATTGCAACATTCAAGTCATACCCGACACTATCCGATCCAGGCCTCTTTACAGCTATGTACGCTTTGTTCCCGGAGCTACTTCCTCGTACGCCCGTCTCGTTCTGGTTTCGGAACCCTTCTCAAATCCTTGACATTTGATTCAGAATTACGACATCCTCTCCCTACAGTCATGCTCCACCTCCACTCGGCGCTTCTCCTACCGTTGTTCCATCATTTATGGAAAGGCCAAGGATCCGGTAATGCGAACTTCTACTACGCTTCTACACTGGTATTCGGCTTAGCAAATGCAGCGGCTATCGTTGATGCATTGAGGGCGGGATTGAAGCTCGGTTATGGCACTCGGCAGGGTTACGAACTTATTCAACTGTAGTTTCTGCTGATGGCGTGTTCCCGTCAAAGCTGCTCTCAACTTTCCAGAATGACATTGTATCAAAAAATAATCCTTGGACAGAAACTGGGCATGAGGACCTCAATGATGAGACGCTGGATAGGGGGCTGCAAAGCCTCGTAGGTAGTCGAAGATAGGAGCACCAGCTCATTTTCCTCCCTCTTTATCATCGTTATCGTCGTTACTAGATCACTGGCACAGAATCTAGTGTCCGAACCATCATGCATCGCAGGCCGCATATAAGACCAAGCAGATACTCTTCCCTTGACTGAGTACCTCGTTCAGTGCATCGAGGCGAGACATGGAGTACTCATCTACAGGCGAGGGGAGAGGACGATCCTTTCTGATGTTAGCTAACTCACTTGTGGTACAACAGAATGGTGCCTGATACTCAGCGGCCATAATGTTCAACGAGTGTAAACTGTTCATGCATTAGATCGGTGAGAATCCGAAGAAAGTCATTTATAACCTTTTCCAAATGGCAAGCAAGCAATAGGCTTGGACTCATATTCCTCACGCCCTGGATAACCCCGGGAGCTGGTTACACGGTGGAGGGAGTTAAGGATCGACGGAAACCATGATGACTCTGGAAAAAGTGCAATCCGATCACTTCGGGACATTTGGAACGATCCATCCCATCCCATATCTCAAGCGCTTTGAGTACGTGCCAAGTAGTTCAGACGGGCTTCTTACAGCAGCGTTACTCCCTCGTAACCTTCTTTCTTCGCTTCTCACCCTCCCCCATCCCCTTTCACCGTCCTGCTCCTTTCTTTTTAATTTCCCCCCTATACATGTATTATTGTACATTCTACTGTTTGTATTTACATCGGCACGACTCCGCAGCGCAAGCATTCTCTCTGGCCTCACGAGGCCGATCCCACTAGTTTGCAACCATTATCCGATTAGTAATACCAAACCGAGCTAAGTCACAAGAAATAAGCATTGAAAGTCATAAAGAATGAACAGACAAGATAACAGGTGCGAGGATCAAATGAGTGTGCATCGAGGGGGTTCGACTAAACGTCCACATGTAAGGGGTATGGGCTGAAAATGATCAGAGAGTAATACAATCTGCAAGGTTCAATGTGTACGTCAATGAGAGCAAATAAAGAATGACAATAAAAGCCTAGGGAATCATCAAGAAAATAAATCGGCAAGGGGGCATTATCAAATGAGATGCGATTTCCGTGTCGTCTCGAGGACATTTTCAGAATTGGCATTTTCCTGGAGATCCGGCCCAGGATGTACCGAATCCAGCGCCTCTTCAATAGTAATGTCTTCACCTGCAGATGTGGCAGACTTAGCTTTCCGGTGTTCAGAGGAAGGGGAGTAAGGATCAATGGGGTCGAAAGCAGATTTGGAGTGAGGACGTGGTGAGGATGAGATAACGATGCCCTGCCTTAAAAACTCGGACGTGTCCAGCGTAGAGGGGGACCATGATCGGAAATGGGGCGAAGTAACAGGGAACGGGGATGGGGATCGTGAGCGGGATGAGGAGAAGGGTGATAGTCGCGATGCTGACCGGGACGGAGAACGGGACTCTGGCGTAGAAGTGATTTGGGATTGAAGATCATGAACAGAGGATTCTTGATGTTTCAAGTGCCCCCACGGTGTTGTCGACCTGGAACGGTTAGATAACTGTACTTCAACCCTTTGCTGACGCCTTCGATGGCTTGTCTCCTCCCACCTGGACCACCTCCGACCACTAAAGACACTCGCTATCGGACTGGGATTCCCCACCTTCATTGCACCCTTTCCCTTCCACTTTCTTCTACTATTCTTGCTCTTCACCCCCTCAGCATCGACCCCCGCTTCGGTCGCCGCGTCATTGTAGCCACTGCATTTGTCTCCGTCGTCTAGGGCGAGAATCCTTTCTTTTCTTTCTGCTTCGGGAACTTCGATGGGGTCTCCACGAGGAAGAGAGAGTGCAGGGCGCGCTTCACGTGATTGAATATCGCCTCGCGAAAACCATGAACCCGCAATTCCCGACAGGTGACCACGTTCGGAAGACTCGGAGGCGTGCCTGGGAAGTCCTCCACCTTCCACCGAGTCCGTAGGCGCATAATGATCGCTAGCAACCCTTCTCTTGCGCATCCTCTTACCAACAGCTACCTCGACGACTTTCCATCTTATCCTTCCCCGGTTTCCACTTCCATTTATGTT
>WNFI01429749.1_pt1 | contig 17578 bp, 23 predicted proteins | sample 5400471 | NCBI WGS metagenome assembly WNFI01 (sample SAMN13153348, study PRJNA577476) | soil metagenome | isolation source: 100 cm saprolite on Douglas fir-dominated hillslope | place: USA:California | collected 2013-09-17 | reverse complement strand
ATTGGCGGCCGCGGTCATTCAGTGTGCCTCGACTGCCTTGAATTCAGCTCTGCTTCTTCAACTCGGTCCACTTCGCGGCCGACGTGTTCAGCGCCTGCTCGACCGTGACCTTGCCCATGATCGCCTGCTGCCACGCGGTGCCATTGGCGTCGTTCCACTCGCCGAACCACGGCGTCACGACGTCCTTCTTCCTGGCCAGCGATTGCTGGTGACCGATCAGATCGACGTCACCGAAAGCGGCGTAGCCCGCTCTTATTTCAGGGTCATTGAACAAGGATTTAACACCAAAACCGGAGCCGATATCCTTGAACACCATTTTCTGGAACTTGTATTCGCCATCGGCCTTGCCGCCGAACCAATCCATCAGCTTCACGGTATTTTCCGCGCGGGTTGCATCCGCCTGCGCCCGGGGCGTCATGCCATAGAATCGCATCCAGCCCACTGTCGCGTGGGATCCTTTCTCTCCCTTCGGCATCAATGCGATCTTCGCGTTGCCGGCAATCTTGCTTTGCGCAGGATCATTGAGTGTCCGCAAACGGTATTTGGGAATAAGCGTGAACGCATGCTCTCCCGAAGAGAAGGATTTCAGGACAGCGAGTTCACCGGTCTCCACGCAGGACGACGAAAGGATCTTGTGCTTCTGCACCGCATCGACGAGCCAGCGCAGCGCCGCAACGGCCCCGCTTTCCGGATCCTTCATCGCCGCGTCGCCCTTGTCGTCCATGAAGCGCCCGCCGCTCGAATAGACCATCGCCGTCATGAACTCGATGAGCCAGCTTTCCTGAGCCATCGAGATCAACACCGGCCACTGCGCCAGGCCCTTGTCCTTGATGATTTTCGACTGGTCGACGACTTCGGCCCAGGTCGTCGGCGGCGCCTTGATACCAGCCTTTTCCAGCATCTCCGCATTGTAGAGAAACGCCATGTAGTCGCTGTAATAGGTGTTTCCGTATTGCTTGCCCTTATAGGTCATGGAGTCGATGCAGAATTGATCGACGTCTGCATTGTTCACCAGCGATTTGTATTGATCGACGGGAGCGAGCCAACCCGCATCAGCCCATTCAGGCAGCCAGCTGTCGGAGACCCACAAGGTATCAACCGGCGCTCCCCCAACAAACTTGGTAATCATGGACTCGCGGTATTGCGCAAAAGGACTATTGCTATAGGCGACCTTGATCCCAGTCTTCGCTTCAAACGCGGCGATATGGCTCTTCACGGTTTCGACCGCCGCCGACCAGGTTGCGAAGTTGACCGGCTCGGAAGCGAGTGCCGCGCCACCAGGGCCGGGCACAACCGCAGCGGCAAGTCCGGCGGCGGAGGTTTTCAGGAATGAACGGCGGCTGGGGGCGTTGATCAAGGTCACGACGTACGTCTCCTTGTGTGAAGTCCTAATTCCCTGTTGCGAATGAAAGCTCGGGCAATCAAATTCAGGGGATAACCTAACATCATTTTAATTAAGTCGTAAACTGACGACTTAAGCCCTGGTCAAGAATTATCTCGGTCGAGCCCTGGGCGGTTCCTTGCGGTTCACCTCAAGCCCCCGGGCCTCTGCAACCGCTGCGGCGAAACCGGCGAGAAACATCCGCAGCTGCAACGCCAGCACGCGGTCTTCGGAAATCTGCTGGCTGGCCGCATAAAGGTGCCGACGGATGGCAAAATGCGAAACGGCGCCGTGCAGCACCCAGCCGATTTCGTGCAATAGCGCCCGGTCGCGTGGCAAGTCGACCCTGAGATCGTGGGCGGCCTCCTCGACGATCGTCTCCAGCATCTCCAGGATGATGGCCGCGATATAGTCCGGCGCCATGCGGACTTCGCCTAATGATGCATACAGAAACAGCCGCAGCCACTTCCGCGTCAGCACATCGGCATAATAATGGCGATAGAACTCCGCCAACCGCTGCTCGAACGGCCGCGTTCGATCCTTCAGCCGGACCAGCCACACCGCCTTGAACGGCGCGACGATGGCCTGCTGATAGACTTCATCGAGCAACGCCGCCTTGGATGGAAAATACCGGTAGAGCAGGCGCTGGGCGACCCCGCACGCGGCGGCGAGAGCCCTGGTCTGCGCGGTCAGCCCGTACTCGGCGAAGAACTCGGTCGCGCGCGACAGGATCATGGCCTTGCGATCGGCTGGCGCCATGCGCGACACGACGGCCGTCTTGCCCCCTGCCTTGCCGGCTTTTTTGTCGGCTTTCTCGCCGGCTTTCTTGGGCCGGCTCGTCCCGCTCAGCAACTCCGACCGCGCGCGCATTTTTTCTCCCTGTGACCATGGCCTTATACCGGGGCCCCCAAATCGTCAATTGACGACAAATTCAGGTTGCAACCGCTTTTCGAAGCGTTAGGCTGAAATTGGCGCAGACGCCGAACAGCGTCGACAAGCCAGCGACCTTGAGGATTTGAAATCGATGATTTACGAACACCGCACCTATCAGATCCAGGCTGGAAAGGCAGCGGAATTCCTGAAGATTTACGAAGCGAACGGTCTCGGCATCATTACGCGCTATGCGCGGCTGATCGGCTGCTGGACCAAGGAGTCCGGTGTTCTGAACTCGGTTGTTTTTCTCTGGGCGTATGATGATTTCGCCCACCGTAGCGTGCAGCGGCAAAAGCTGAGCCAGGATCCCGAGTGGCAGGGCTTCCTGCCTAAAATCCTTCCCTTCCTTGTGCATCAAGAGAGCGTGTTCCTCAACCCGGCAGCCTTCTCACCGCTCGGCTGAAAGCCTGTGAACACATCTCCGACCTCGTGCTGAGGAGCGCGCCCTCCCGGCAGCGCGAAGCATGGTCGCGAGTCCATGCCTTGCGTCCATCCTTCGAGACGCTTGCTTCGCAAGCTCCTCAGGATGAGTCAGTGTTTTGTCACAGGCTCTGAGGTCGCGTGCCCGATAACTGGCTTTCGCAACCATCTGGCTTGCCGGCGTCAGGCTTGCGAACCGAATTCCGCGCCCCGTCGTGTCTGTCGAATGATTGCAGAAACTGGTAATCCTGCGGCCATGGCTAACACCAGCGGCAGTGAATCATTCTACGGCGGCATTGCGGTGTTTCGCGGCTTCGGCAGCCTGATGGATCCGGCGCTGTATTCGCCACTGCCCGACGACTGGACCATTGGCATCGCCGACGTCGTGGAATCGACCAGGGCCATCGCCGAGCGGCGCTACAAGGCCGTCAACATGGCCGGTGCTTCAGTGATTGCGGCGATCACCAATGCGCTGGATGGTCGCGAATTTCCGTTCGTGTTCGGTGGCGACGGCGCCAGCTTCGCGGTGTCGCCGCATGATCTGGCGCGCGCCCGCGATGCGCTCGCCGCCACCGCCGCCTGGGTGAGGGACGACCTCGATCTGGTGATGCGGGTCGCACTGGTGCCGGTCTTAAGCATCAGGGCGCAAGGCCTTGACGTCCGGGTTGCGCGCTTCGCGCCATCGCCGAATCTTTCCTATGCGATGTTCTCCGGCGGCGGCCTCGGCTGGGCCGAGGTCGCCATGAAGCGCGGCGAGTTCGCGGTCCCGGCCGCGCCCGCCGGCACCCAGCCCGATCTCACCGGGCTGTCGTGCCGGTTCGAGGAAATCCCTTCAGTGCGCGGTCTCATCCTGTCGGTGCTGGTCGTGCCGGCGGCGGGGGCCGAGCCGGAAGCGTTTCGCAAGCTGATCGAAGATGTCATCGCGCTGGTCGAGCGAAGCCCCGAGGCCGGACGCCCGGTGCCGCCGGGAGGTCCCGAAATCCGATGGCCGCCCAAAGGGCTCGATTTCGAGGCGCGCGCCAGGCGCGGCGGCCCGCTACCGGTGCGCCGCGTAGCGGTGCTCGGGCGAACGCTGGTCGTCTACCTGATCATGCGGTTCGGCATCAGCGTCGGCGGCTTCGTTCCGCAAACCTATGCGCGGCAGGTGGTGGAGAACTCCGATTTCCGCAAATACGACGATGGCCTGCGCATGATTCTCGATTGCACGCCTGAACTGGAACGGGCGCTGGGGCAGCGCCTCGCCGAGGCCGCATCAAAGGGCATTATCCGCTACGGGCTGCATGGGCAGGACGCGGCGATGATGACCTGCTTCACCCCCTCGGCGCTGCGCAGCGATCATGTCCATTTTATCGATGGTGCGCGTGGCGGCTATGCATCGGCCGCGACCGCGCTGAAGGCGTCTCCGGCCTGAAGCGGTCGAGGAAGCTGTCGAGCCCGGATTTGGGTTTCAGCGCACCCGGGTCCAGTTTTCTCCGCCGCAGAAAGCGCCCATGCAGCCTTCGACTTTCAACCTATCCGGGCCGGACATCGATATGTTGCTGGCATAGGTGCTGCCGTCGTCGGCGTTGTAGATCTTGCCGGACCACTTGCCGGGGCCGACGGACTGCATGCCGCTGAACAGCGGAAGGCCGATCATCGGGCGTTTTGCAAGCGCCGGATTGGGATTTTTGTCGTCGATCTGCGGTTTGCCGTTGGCGGGATTGATGGGCTGCTTCAGCCAGACCACGACGCCGCAAATACCCCCGCCGCATCGGCTGACGCGCACCCGCGCGTCGCCGGCCTGCGTCAGCCAGAGACCCCTCGGCTCGCTAGCGCTCTGCGCCGCGGCCATGGGCGCGAGCGCAAGCAAACATGCGATCGCAAAAACAAATCGAGCAGCCATAAAAAATTCTCCCTGCAACTGCGTCTGCATAACAAATAGGCGGGTTCGTGCAATGCCGGATTGGAGCCGTCATTCCGGGGCGCGCCAAGCATCCACGATGCGCAATTGCGCATCGGAAAATGACGACGTCACCACGGCAGCCCGCACAGGTCGATGGTTCCCTCGTGGGGGGCTCGCTTGATAAAGAATACAAGCGGAATCATGATGTCGAAGCGAACCCTGCCGCCTGACTGCTGTGCGAAAATCTCGCCCGCAAATGGTTTCCAGCCGCGGTTGCCGTAGAACGCTGCGTTATGCGGTTCGCAAAACAGCAGCGCAAAATCCGTCGCCCGTTCGTCCTTCAGGGTCTGGATCGCCGCGTTGAGGGCGACGCTGGCAAGCCCCCGACGGCGGAATCCTTCATGAGTCATCACGCCGCCGATTCCGCCGATGCGGACCGCTCGTCCATTCCATGTCGCTTCCCGCCGGTAGATGCCGACATGGCAGACCAGCCCTTGCGTCTCGTCTTCCACCAACACGCGCAGGTCGGCGTGGGCAAACGCGATGTTCGCCCAGGGCAGCGTTGCAACCACCTCGGGCGGCCACACCGCATTGAACAGCGGGGCGGCGACCGGCCAGGAGGCGTCGCCGCTCAGAATCTCGATTTCGACGCTCATTTCGCTCACACTCCCTGCGCAAGGCGCATCTCTCACAGGCGCCACAGCGCTGGCAAATCGCCCGTTCCGATGACCGGGATCGCCTTCCTCAGCCATCAGACCGGATCATTCCTCGGCGCCTGGGGCGGCAGCGTAACCTACGCCCGGCTCGGCAGCTATGATCGGGCCCCGGCAGGCCGCGGCGCTGATCGGCCTGATCGCCGGCGTCTTCCAGATGCTGATGAATGTCAGCCCGCCGGAGCGGCGCGATGCGGTGGAAGGAGCCATGTCCACCGCGGCTTGAATACCGCCACATTGCTATATGTTTTGCTGTATGTAACGGAAATGGAACCATCTATAAGGGGTTCCGTTAAGCCATCGTCTCCCACCATTGCGGACATGACCCATGACCTTCACGCTTCCCTCCCTGCCTTATGCCTATGACGCGCTCGCGCCCCATATGTCCAAGGAAACGCTGGAATATCATCACGATAAGCATCACCAGGCTTACGTGACCAACGGCAACAATCTGCTCAAGGGCACCGAATTCGAGGGCAAGTCCCTCGAAGAGATCGTCAAGGGCTCGTTCGGCAAGAATGCGCCGCTCTTCAACAATGCCGGCCAGCACTACAACCATCTGCATTTCTGGAACTGGATGAAGCCCAATGGCGGCGGCAGCAAATTGCCGGGCCGCCTCGAAAAGAAGATCACCGAGGATCTCGGTGGTCTGGAGAAATTCAAGACCGATTTCGCCGCCGCCGGTGTCGGCCAGTTCGGCTCCGGCTGGGCCTGGCTCGCTGTAAAGAACGGCAAGCTTGAAATCTCGAAGACCCCGAATGGCGAAAATCCGCTGGTGCATGGCGCCACGCCGATCCTCGGGGTCGATGTTTGGGAGCATTCCTACTACATCGATTATCGCAACCGCCGCCCCGACTACCTCAAGGCGTTTGTCGATCATCTGGTGAATTGGGAATATGTCGACGAGCTGTTCTCGAAGGCCTGATGCTTCGTTGAATTGTCTCTCCGTCATGGCCGGGCTCGTCCCCAAGCCGGATGGTTCCGGCTTGGGTCTTCAAATCGAACGCAACTCGGCATTGCCGAGTTGCCATGCATCCACGTCTTTCTTCCGTTGAGACGTGGATGCCCGGGACAAGCCCGGGCATGACGAGCTCAACCAAAGACGAAATAACCCAAGAGCTGCAGCCCTTTGGTTTGGTGGTGCAGGGAAAGTGCGATGAACTATCTTCTGGTGTTTCTCGGCGGCGGTCTGGGGTCGACGCTGCGCCACACCATCAACGTCGTCTCCGCGCGCATCCTCGGAACGGCCTTTCCGTACCACACCTTTATCATCAACATTACCGGATCGACGGTGATGGGTCTGATCGCGGGCTACCTCGCGTTCAAGGGCGAGGCATCCCAGCCCTGGCGCCTGTTCCTGATGACCGGCGTTCTGGGCGGCTACACCACGTTCTCGGCATTCTCGCTGGATGCGGGACTGCTCTATGAGCGCGGCGAAAGCGGACTGGCGTTGTTGTACGTGCTGGGATCGGTGGTGCTCTCGATTGCCGGCCTGTTTGCCGGCCTCGCTCTGGTTCGTCACCTGGCCTGAATGCATGGGCTCCCATGACACGCGCAAAGGTGTTGCTGTTGTTCCGTTTGCCCCGCTGGGCCTGCACGTCTAAGCAAACCCAGCCTGTTCCCTTGCCAGACCGAATCCCATTGTCCGAACTGCCTTCCCAACAACCCGCGCCGGCTGCCGACGATTCCGCGGACAATGAGCCGCGTCCTGGACATATCCGCAAACCGATCAGCTGGTCGACCATCGTGATCGCCATGCTGGTCGCGGTCAGTGCGTGGCTGGTCTATCGGCGCGATGGTGCCACCGGCGTGTGGGAGATCCTGCAGCACGACCTCGGACTGTTCGGGGGCATCCTGCCGCGGATATTGGCCGGCTGTCTGCTTGGCGCCTTCATCGCGGAGATCCTGCCGCATGAGAAAGTGTCGAGATCCATGGGACCGGAGTCCGGATTGAAGGGGCTGCTGATCGGCACTGCGTTCGGCGCGATCCTGCCGGGCGGTCCGTTCACCGCCTATCCGGTGGCGAGCGCATTGCTCGCGGTCGGTGCGGATTTCGGCGCGACCATCGCGATGGTGGTGAGCTGGACCCTGATCGGCTATGGCCGGGCGATCGCCTGGGAATTGCCGATCATGGGCACGGATTTCACGCTGTGGCGGGTCGTGATCTCGCTGCCGATGCCGATCCTGGCCGGCGCGCTCGGGCGGTTCGTCTACGTCCGGATCCATCACCGGCTGCCGCGGTGAGCGCGTTCCTCATCGACGTCATCCTGTGGGGCACCGTCGCGGCCCTTGGGGCGGTGGCCTGGCGCCGCGGCCGGCCGGTTTTCACCGCCGCGGTCCGCGGCGGTACGATGGATTTGATCAATATTATTCCGCGCATTGCGCTGGGTGTGGTCGGCTCGGGATACATCGCGGCGATCATTCCCTCCGAGATCATCACCGGCTGGCTCGGTCCGGACAGCGGCTGGCTCGGCGTTGTGACCGCCGTCATCGCCGGCGCGGCGACGCCGGGCGGACCGGTGGTTGGCTTTTCAATCGGTGCCGTCGCCCTCAAGAGCGGCGGCGGCGCGCCGCAGGTGATCGCCTATGTGATCGCCTGGGCGCTGTTTGCTTTCCAGCGCGTCATTTTGTGGGAAATTCCCTTCATGCCGGCCCGGTTCGTCTGGTTCCGGGCGGCGGTATCGCTGCCATTTCCGTTTCTGGCGGCAGCGCTGGCGATGGCGCTCGGGCGGCCCTGACCGGCGCTGTGTCAAGGCGTTGGACAAGGATAATGTTATATTATAACACTAGCACTTGGTTCCGGTTTAGCCGCCACTTCCCCTGCAGGTTCCATCGATGGCGCATTCGCATTCTCACGACCATGCCCGTGGTCTCGGCCATGCCCACAGTCACGGCCCGGCCACACCGCATCCGGCGCAGCCTGCGCCCTGGTCGATCCTGCGCATGACACTGGTGTCCCGGCTCGGCGCGGCGCTGGTGGTCAGCGCCGGCCTGTGGGCTGTGGTGCTGATGGCGATGAGGTGAGCATGCCCGCGCAGCTGCAATTCCGCGACGTCACGCTCGGCTATGACCGGCATCCGGCCGTGCATCACCTGAGCGGCGAGATCGCCTCGGGTGCCCTGGTCGCCATCGTTGGTCCGAATGGCGCCGGCAAGTCCACGCTGTTTCGCGGCATTGTCGGCATTCTTAAGCCGCTCGCGGGCTCGATCGGGCTTGGCGATATCAACGTACGCGACATCGCCTATCTGCCGCAGACCGTCGACATCGATCGCAGCTTTCCGATCTCGGTGTTCGACTTCGTCGGCACCGGCCTGTGGCGCCGCACCGGGCTGTTCGGCGGCATGGGAAAAGCCGAGCAGGACAGCATCGCGCAGGCGCTCGCCGCGGTCGGCCTCAACGGTTTCGAGAACCGCAGCATCGGCACGCTGTCGGGCGGTCAGATGCAGCGCATGCTGTTTGCGCGGGTGCTGCTGCAGGATGCGCGCGTGATCGTATTGGACGAACCGTTCAACGCCATCGACGCCAAAACCTCGGCCGATCTGATTGATCTGGTGCGGCGCTGGCACGCCGAGAAGCGCACCGTGCTGGCAGCGCTGCACGATATGGATCTGGTGCGGGCCAATTTTCCGGAAACTCTGCTGCTCGCGCGAGGGCCGGTGGCCTGGGGGGCAACCGCGCAGGTGCTGACGGCGGAGAACCTTTTGGAAGCGCGGCGGATGTGCGAGGCGTTCGACGACTCGGCGGCGGCCTGCGCGGCGGACGCTACGCCCTCACGGGCGGCCTGAACGTCATGATCGCCGACGCGCTGATCGCGCCCTTCACCGAATTCGAATTCATGCGCCGTGCGCTGGCCGGCGTTATCGCGCTGGCGCTGGGCGGCGCGCCGATCGGCGTGTTCCTGATGCTGCGGCGGATGAGCTTGGTCGGCGACGCCATGGCGCATGCCATCCTGCCCGGCGCCGCGATCGGCTTTTTGCTTTCGGGGCTCAATCTGTTTGCGATGACATTCGGCGGCCTGGTCGCCGGTTTCGCCGTGGCGATTCTCGCAGGCCTGGTCGCGCGCACCACCGAATTGAAGGAAGACGCCTCGCTGGCGACATTCTATCTGGTGTCGCTGGCGCTCGGCGTCACCATCGTCTCGATGCGCGGCACCAACATCGATCTGCTGCATGTGCTGTTCGGCAACATCCTGGCGATGGACGACCAGACCCTGCTGGTGATCGCGTTCAACGCCACCATCACGCTGATCGTGCTGGCGGTGATCTATCGCCCGCTGGTGATCGAATGCGTCGACCCGGTCTTCCTGCGCACTGTCAGCCGCGCCGGTGCCCCGGCGCATCTGGCATTTCTGGCGCTGGTCGTGATCAATCTGGTCAACGGCTTCCATGCCCTCGGCACCCTGCTGGCGGTGGGACTGATGGTGCTACCCGCGGGCATCGCGCGGTTCTGGTCGCGCGACATCACCGGCATGATGATGATCGCGGTCGCGAGCGCGTTGCTGTCGGGCTATCTGGGGCTGGTGCTGTCGTTTCAGACCAAGGTGCCGTGCAGCGTGCCCATACCGCCTTGCTCTGCGCCATCTTGATCGTCTTTGCAGCGGTCTTGCCCGCGCGCGGGCAAACCCGCCTCAACGTAGTGGCAAGCTTTTCAATCCTCGGTGACTTCGCAAGCGAAGTCGGCGGCGACCGGGTTGCGGTCACGACTCTGGTCGGTGCCAACAGCGATGTCCACGTCTACACGCCGACGCCGGCAGACGCGAAAAAAGTCTCGGACGCAAGCCTCCTGATCATCAATGGACTTGGGCTGGAAGGCTGGCTGCCGCGGCTGGTGCAATCGTCGGGGGGCAAGGCGACCATCGTCACCACAACCAAAGGGATCGCGCCCCGCAAGCTCGGCTCCGACGCCGATCCGCACGCCTGGCAGTCGGTGGCCAATGCGAAGATCTATGTTGCCAATATTCGCGATGGCTTAAGCAGCGCTGACCCGGCGGGGGCCGCGACCTACGCCGCCAATGCCAAAGCCTATCTGGCGAAGCTCGACGCGCTGGACCACGATGTGCGCGAAGCGGTATCCAGGATCCCGGAAGCGCGCCGCAAGGTGATCTCCACCCACGATGCGTTCGGCTATTTCGCTGCCGCCTATGGCGTGGCGTTCATTGCGCCGCAGGGGGTTTCCACCGAATCCGAAGCCAGCGCGCGCGATATCGCGGTCATCATCACCCAGATCCGGGCGGGGAAGATTCCGGCGGTATTCCTTGAAAATATCAGCGATCCGCGCCTGATGCGCCGCATCGCGGCCGAGACCGGAGCCAACGTCGGCGGAACGCTGTATTCCGACAGCCTGACCGAGGAAAAGGGCGACGCCCCCACTTACATTGATATGGTCAGGCACAATATAAAGGCGCTGACCAGCGCGCTGACGAATTAGGGCAGGGGCACCCCCGCTGCCGGCGCGCGCCCAAGCCCCTGCCGGAGTGACTATGCCCGAACCGACTGCCAGCAAAATTCCCGTAACCGTGCTCACCGGCTATCTCGGCGCCGGCAAGACTACCTTGCTCAACCGGATCCTGTCGGAAAACCACGGCAAGAAATACGCCGTGATCGTCAACGAATTCGGCGAGATCGGCATCGACAACGACCTGATCATCGGCGCCGACGAGGAAGTGTTCGAAATGAACAATGGCTGCGTCTGCTGCACGGTGCGCGGCGACCTGGTGCGCATCCTCGACGGCCTGATGAAGCGCAAGAGCAAATTCGACGCCATCATCGTCGAGACCACGGGGCTGGCCGATCCCGCCCCGGTGGCGCAGACCTTCTTCGTCGATGAGGACGTGCAGGCCAATGCGCGGCTTGACGCCGTGGTGACGGTGGCGGACGCCAAATGGCTGAGCGACCGCCTGAAAGACGCGCCGGAAGCCAAGAACCAGATCGCCTTTGCCGACGTCATCGTGCTCAACAAGACCGATCTGGTCTCGAAGGCTGAACTGAACGAGGTCGAGGCGCGCATCCGCGCCATCAACCCCTATGCCAAGCTGCACCCCACCGAGCGCTGCCAGGTGAAGCTCTCCGATGTGCTGGAGCGCGGCGCCTTCGATCTCGATCGGATCCTGGAGATCGAGCCGGAGTTTCTCGACGGCGGCGACGGGCACGATCATGATCACCATCACGACCACGGTGCTCATGACCATGCGCATGGCGATGGCGGTCTCAAGCACTATCACGACGAAGACATGCAATCGCTGTCGCTGCGCACCAACAAGCCGCTCGACGCCAACACCTTCATGCCGTGGTTGCAGAGCCTCGTCGCCGCCGAGGGCCAGAAGATCCTGCGCTCGAAAGGCATCCTGTCGTTCCACGGGGACGACGACCGCTACGTGTTCCAGGGCGTGCATATGATGCTCGAGGGCGATCATCAGCGCGCCTGGAAGGACGGCGAGAATCGCGAAAGCCGCCTCGTTTTCATCGGCCGCGAATTGCCCGAGCAGGCGATCCGTGACGGTTTTGAGCGCTGCATCGCCGCGTGATGACAAACTTCGATCCGCTGCAGGAGCAGGAATCCATCGTCTCGGTCACCGATCGGGTACGCGGCGTTGCGATCGGCGCGCCGGTCGTCGCCGTGCATTTTCTCGGCGACAAGGCGGCTTTTGTGGAAGCCGAGGAGAACGTTGCTCTTGTCAGCGGCGAGGGTGAGCTGTCTCGCGTCGCCGTTCACGCCGGCGTCATCTTGTCGGTGGCGTCCGACGGCGACCGCATCGTCATGGGCGGCGATGACGGCAAGCTGGTTGCGCTCGACGGAAAGGGCGGGGTTGCTCTGCTCGCCGCCGACCCCAAGCGCCGATGGATCGACAACGTCGCGCTGCATCCCGATGGCGCGGTGGCATGGTCGGCGGGCAAGACGGCGTTTGTCCGCGGGGTGAAGGGCGAGGAGAAATCCATCGATGTGGCATCGACCGTCGGCGGTCTTGCGTTCGCGCCGAAGGGCCTGCGGCTTGCGGTCGCGCACTACAACGGCGTGACGCTGTGGTTTCCCAACATGGCGGCGAAGCCCGAGCAGCTCGAATGGGCGGGTTCGCATCTCGGCGTCACCTTCAGCCCGGACAACAAGTTTCTGGTTACCACGATGCATGAGCCGGCGCTGCATGGCTGGCGGCTGGCCGACACGCGCCACATGCGGATGACCGGATATCCCGGCCGCGTCAGGTCGATGTCCTGGAGTGCGGGGGGAAAATCTCTCGCCACGTCGGGCGCGGACACGGTGATCCTGTGGCCGTTCGGCAGCAAGGATGGTCCGATGGGCAAGGAGCCCGCGATGCTGGCGCCGCTCCAGGCGCGCGTCACCATGGTCGCCTGCCATCCGAAGCAGGACATCCTCGCCGCCGGTTATAGCGACGGCACCATCCTGATGGCGCGATTGACCGACGGCGCCGAGATCCTCGTTCGCAGGAACGGCACCGAACCGGTGTCGGCGCTGGCCTGGAACGCCAACGGCACGACGCTGGCGTTCGCAGCAGGGGATGGCGATGCGGGATTGCTGGAGCTTTAGCGCTTCGGCGGAACAATGCCGCTCGGCTTCCGTTGTACCGTGAATGAACAGCGGTGAACCCCATGACTCCGAACCAGAAAAAGCGCGCCCTCAGGATGGATCTGTTGCTCGCGGGCGTGATGGTCGCCTCTGGGCTTGCCGTCTCGGGGATTTCGCTCGCACGCCTTGCAACCTCTGACCCGCAGCAAATGGCGCAGGCCACGCCGCCATTGCAATCCACGCCGGGCGCAGAGACCAAGCCTTCTGCACCCGCAGAACCCATGACAACGGGCACCCGGCCGTCCGAAGTTCAGCCGCAACCGGCGCGACCTGACGCCGACGCGCAGAACGCGGGTGCCAAGCCTGCGCTGCCGCCGGCCCCGGCTGAAAAAACCGCCCCGCCGATCAAGGATAGATAGGGTTCGGTCTGGCAATCAGTCGACGCGAAGAAGGCTTTCAAGTTTCGTCATTCAAGTTTCGTCATGGCCGGGCTTGTTCTTGTCCCGGCCATCCACGTCTTGGCCGCAGTAAAGCAGTAAAGACGTGGATGCCCCGGCATGACGAACGATAGTTTGCAGGAGCTTCACCGCACCAGCACGTTCCGGAACTGCCAGGGATCGCTGGTGTCGATATCCTCCGGGAAAAGCCCGGGGCGATCGCTGAGCGGCGTCCAGTCGGTATAGAAGCCCTTCACCGGGCCGAGATACGGCATCTGGATTTCGAGGCAGCGGCGGAAATCGACGACACCTGCATGCCGGTGGCGTTCTGGTAAGGTGCCACCTGCCGGGTTTCCTCGATGGAAAGCTGCGAGCCGTACCAATAGGCATTCTTGGCATGGCCGTAGACCAGGACGCCGAGTTCATCGATGCCGTCCTCGATCTCGTTTTCATCCAGGATGTGCCATTTCGGCTGCATCTTGCCGGTGGCGCCGCCCATCTCGTGCAGTGACAGCACCGCGTCGTTGGCCGGGTGATAGGCGTAGTGGCAGGTCGGGCGGTAGATCACCTTCTGGCCATCGCGCAGGGTAAAGTAATCGGCGATCGAGATCGATTCGTTATGGGTGACGAGGAAGCCGTATTGCGCCCCCGGCGTCGGACACCATGAACGCACCCGGGTATTGGCGCCGGGCTGCAGCAGATAGATCGCCGCGCCGCAGCCGTACTGGTGGGTGCGGCCATTGTCCGGCATCCACTTCTCGTGGGTGCCCCAGCCAAGCTCGGCCGGTTGCATGCCTTCCGAGACAAAGCCTTCGACCGACCAGGTGTTGACGAACACATTCATCGGCTTCGGCTTTTTCGCGCGCTGGGTGTCGCGTTCGGCAATGTGGATGCCCTTGACGCCGAGCTTGTGGGCCAACTGGCCCCAGCCCTCGCGGCTCTTCGGCTCGTTGAACGGCGTGTTGGTGTCGCGGGCGATATCCAAGAGCGCCTGTTTGACGAACCATGACACCATTCCGGGATTGGCGCCGCAGGTGGAGACCGCGGTGGTGCCGCCGGCGCTCTTGCGCTTTGCCGCGAGCAAGGTTTCCCGCAACGCGTAATTCGAGCGGGCTTCGGGGCCGGCGCTCCTGTCGAAATAGAAGCCGAGCCAGGGCTCGACCACGGTATCGATATAGAGCGCGCCGATCTCCTGACACATGGTCATGATGTCGACCGAAGAGGTGTCCACCGACAGGTTGACGCAAAATCCCTGGCCGCCGCCTGCGGTCAAAAGCGGCACGAGAAGCTCGCGGTAATTATCCCTGGTGATCGCCTGCTTCATGAAGCGCACGCCGTGTTTGGCGGCGATCTCGCCGTCCTCATGCGGATCGATGATGACGAGGCGCGATTTGTCGTAGTCGAAATGCCGCTCGATCAGCGGCAGCGTGCCTTTGCCGATCGACCCGAAGCCGATCATCACGATGGGGCCGGAAATTTTCGCATGGATTTGTGAGGCAGGCGTGGTCATCAGCAAAAAACTCCGAGGGAATGACGAAAGAATAGCAATGGGACAGTATCGGCCCCGGCGTGTGCGTGGTCAAAACGGGGAATGGGAAGAAGCTTAGGTCGAACGGCGCTTTGCGGTCACTTCGATTTCGACTTTCATGTCCGGCTTGTAGAGCCCGGCGACCACCAGCAGCGTCGCCGCCGGACGAATTTCTCCGAGATGGGCGCCGCAAACCGCGAACACGGCATCCGCATCTCTGGCGTCGGTGATGTAATAGGTCGCGCGAACAATTTCGGCCATCGCAAAACCGGCCTCCCTCAGCGCGGCTTCGATGGTCTTGAAGCAGTTCCGTGTCTGCGCGGTGACATCGGCCGGCAACACCATGGTGCTGTAGTCATAGCCGGTGGTGCCGGACACGAAGGCGAACTCGCCATCGACGACGGCGCGGCTATAGCCGGCCGTCTTCTCGAACGGCGATCCGGTGGAAATCAGGCGACGGGACATTTGGACCTCGCTTCAAGCATACAATTCCAGGCGGTGGCACGACGAACGATACGTCACGGTGACAAAGAATGCGTGGCCGCACGCCGCCTGGACGTGAATATGTCCACGATGATCATGACGACCAGCATGATCAATATAATGGTCGTGACTGTGGGGCGCGTGAATTTGCGGCTTTGCGTCTCATCGCCCGGGTTGCTGACATATGGATCGATCGGATTCATCGGATAATATGACGTTCTGCGTTCAAGCCGCGCGCGGTACCGATCGCGGCGGTTTTTTTGCGCGATGACCCTTCGCTTGCGCCGCCGTTCCGGCCGCTACGATCATTCCCCAGGCGCCGTCGAGCGCACCGTCGCGCAGTTCGAGGCCGAGCATGCGGTGGCGATCAAACGGACCGGGCAACGACAGTTTGCCGGTCTTGAGCGCCGAGAAGCCGAAGCGCGCGTAATAAGGCGCGTCGCCCAGCAGAATCACCGCGCTATGGCCGCGCACTTTCGCAGCCGCCAGCGCCTGATTCATCAGCGCGGCTCCGACCCCGAGCTTGCGGCACGACGGATCGACCGCCAGCGGCCCAAGCACCAGCGCCGGGACGCCCCCGGCGCTGACGTGCCACAACCGCACGGTCCCGACCAGCCGGCCCTGGCGCACGACCGAGAGGGCAAGGCCTTCGGCGGGCGCGCGTCCGTCGCGCAGGCGCTGGCAGGTGCGCATATGGCGGTTCACGCCAAAGCAGGCATCGAGCAGCGTTTCACGCGCAACGACGTCCGAGGCACGTTCCGCACGGATCACGAACGGAGTGGCTTCGGAGATGGGGGCAACGGGGGTCTTCCGCAAAGCAGTCATGGCACGTCAGTCCTCGCGTCCTGCGGCAACGAGGCCGATGGAGCGTTGTCAGCAAATTTGCATGGGATCGGAGGGGAGCTGGCGCACCGGCTCCCGGATTGGTCGAGCCTCAGAGAGGCCTCAGATGTGGAACGTCCGCAGCGGCGGGAAGCCATTGAAGGCCACCGACGAGTAGGTCGAGGTATACGCGCCGGTGCCTTCGATCAGCAGCTTGTCGCCGATCTCGAGCGTCACCGGCAGCGGGTACGGGAGCTTCTCGTACATGACGTCGGCCGAATCGCAGGTCGGCCCCGCCAGTACGCACGGCGTCATTTCCGCGCCGTCATGCGGGGTGCGGATCGCGTAACGGATCGACTCATCCATCGTCTCGGCGAGACCGCCGAACTTGCCGATGTCGAGATAGACCCAGCGCACCTCGTCCTCGTCGCTCTTCTTGGAGATCAGAACGACTTCGGTCTCGATGATGCCCGCATTGCCGACCATGCCGCGGCCCGGCTCGATGATGGTCTCCGGGATAGCGTTGCCGAAGTGCTTGCGCAGCGCGCGGAAGATCGACCGGCCATATTGCACGACCGGAGGAATATCGTTGAGGTACTTGGTCGGGAACCCGCCGCCCATGTTGACCATGGACAGGTTGATGCCGCGCTCCGCACAGTCACGGAACACCGATGACGCCATCGCCAGCGCGCGATCCCAGGCCTTCACCTTGCGCTGCTGCGAACCGACGTGGAACGAGATGCCATACGGCTCCAGGCCCAGACGCTTGGCGAGGTCGAGCACGTCGACAGCCATCTCCGGATCGCAGCCGAACTTGCGCGACAGCGGCCATTCGGCGCCGGCGCAATCGTAGAGAATACGGCAGAACACCCTGGTGCCGGGCGCGGCGCGGGCGATCTTCTCGACCTCGGCGGTGCAGTCGACCGAGAACAGGCGGATGCCGAGCGCGAAGGCGCGGGCGATGTCGCGCTCCTTCTTGATCGTATTGCCATAGGAGACGCGCTCCGGGGGCGCCCCGGCGTCGAGCGCCATCTGGATCTCTGCGACCGAGGCGCAGTCGAAGCACGAGCCCATAGCGGCCAGCAGCGACAGCACTTCCGGCGCCGGATTTGCCTTCACCGCATAGAACACGCGGCTGTCCGGCAACGCCTTCGAGAAGGTCTGGTAGTTGTCGCGCACGACTTCGAGGTCGACGACGAGACACGGCTCGACGTCCTGGCCCTCGTTCCGGCGGTTGCGCAGGAATTCCTGAATGCGTTCGGTCATAGCACCCTCCAAACGGCCCAGCGACGGGACCCGTTCAAATGTGATCTCGGGTAAGAGTGGCCGGCCACATCGCGCGATGGAGGCGCAAGGGAGGCCGAAAAACTCAAACCGAATTGTGCTGCCGTGGATTGGTTGGGAATGATCCCGCCCGCACACCTGGCAATGAAGGACAAGCCTCTTCGGTATTCGCGC
>WNFI01033008.1_pt1 | contig 17578 bp, 20 predicted proteins | sample 5400471 | NCBI WGS metagenome assembly WNFI01 (sample SAMN13153348, study PRJNA577476) | soil metagenome | isolation source: 100 cm saprolite on Douglas fir-dominated hillslope | place: USA:California | collected 2013-09-17 | reverse complement strand
GGCGTTTGAGGTTGACGACCATAAAATGCGTGGGATGCGAAGCTGAGTCACTATGCCCAACAACCGCATCTGTTTGGTAGGTGCGCGGTCGGCCATAGGTGCTATCATTCTGGTGGATTTGCCACCAGGCACCAAAGGCGTTTAACCCAACCCACCCGATCAACATCACAAAAAGCACCACACCAACGAAGAATAGCCAGTGAACGCGTCTTCGTGGTTTCTCTCGCAGAATAGGCTGGTATTCTGGTGCTTCGGTTGTTCGGCCTGCGTGTGCTCTCGCAGGTATTCCCTCCGGCGGAAGTTCAGTATGCACGTAGTAATTCCGCTTGTTCCCAGGAAACAGCATCCCGTCAGGCATCGGAATACCATCATAGCGCCTGGCAATGGTTGTGATGTGAAACGCTGCTCCGTCGTCGTCTTCCTCGAACTCTTCTTCCTCACATGCATCAACCTGGTTTGGCTGTGGTTGCTGTGGGTTCAGATGCTTTCTCATATCGGCTCTTGTTGTGTGTGGAGTATCTTCTGGATGCAGCCCCACATAATGACCTGCCCGATGTGGTGATGCTTGCTCTGTGGGTAGAAGGACGCGCTTTTTTCGGACGTTGGGACTCCGATCTGTCCGGCGTTGTTGGTAGTGCATACCCTCTCCTCTATACTGTTCTGCCATCAGCAAAGTTTGCAGCTTCTTGCAGGGTCATTTCGCCATTGTTGATTGCCTCAAGAAGTACTGCAATCCGCGCCTGGTCGGTATGACACCAGCACGACGGAAGGGGACAAAACGGATTTTCGAGGGTATGCATCAGGTAAATGGGGACAATATCTTGTGGATAGCTGGTATCCGTGGTTGTGCGAAGGGTGAAATCCATTCTTGCTTGCTCCTGTTCATTGACAGGCCGCGCCGCTCATGGCATACTACCACTAGACGTTTAGCCTGTTCTGGCAGCGAAAACACCGTTTAACAGCGTTCTTGCTGCCACTAATGGATAGGTACTTCCTGTTTGCACTGTGCAACTTTAGCGAGAGAACACAGCACAAGCAGTCTCAAAAAACGTCAGAGGGAACGCTTAGCACACCTATGCTAAGCGTTTCTTAATTGTCCAAGGGTATCACCCCCTTTCAAGGAAGTAACTAATCTGCAAATCGCAGGCCATCCAGATCAATATATGAAATAGCGGGAAGATTTCTTGCTTGCAGTCCTTTATTAATTCCCTCCGCAATTTTTTGCGCAGTCGCTTTATATATGGTTTTTGTTGGATCAAGTGCATTATCCAGCGTTGTCCGGTCAATTCCCGCCTCTTGCGCCAATCTTGTTTTACTCCACGTGAGAAAAATACGATATTCTTCAATGGACTTTTTGCCATTACTCATACAAACACCTCAAAAATATTCTGTGCTAATTATGCCTAGCGTATTGCGGAAAGTCAAGGATTTTTGCATATCATTACTGCCTTGTATAGAAAGTTGTAGAAAATAGCGGGGAGATACTCTTGACAAAAACAGCGTAAACAACCCATTATCTCAGCAATATGACCGCATACGCACAAGGCTATCCCCTCACCCCATCTCAGGCAGTACTGGAAGCCAAAGAGAAACGCAAACAGGTGCTTGAGGCTGTGAGAAAGCGACGGGTTATTATCTACCAACGGTTTCAAGAGAATTTGCGTATAAACGGCAATATGCTATATTAGCGGTAGTTATGGCAAATCACCAACAAAATTATCTTGATCGAATTGTGACTGATCCTCGAATACTGGCAGGAAAACCAGTGGTAAAAGGGACTCGTATCCCTGTGGAGATCATTATACAACGACTTGCGGATGACCTCGATACGAAGACCTTGTTTGAAGACTATCCTCGTCTTACAAAAGAAGATGTGAAAGCATGTCTTGTTTATGCACAAGAACTTATAGAGGAAGACGTGGAATTTTCCAGCTTTTTTGATAAAGAGATCCACCAACGCCAGAGCACTGTATGAAATTTCTTCTTGATGAAAATGCTGAGTATCGTTTAGCTCTTTATCTTAAAGAACGTGGTCATGATGTCAAAGCAATTGCCTATGATTTCCCTCATGCATTAATCGACGAAGAGGTACTAGCTATCGCATACCGCGAACAACGCGTCTTGCTTACAAATGATAATAGCGACTTTGGCGAACTGATTTTCCGTTATCATCTTCCCCACTGTGGTGTTATTGTGTTTCGGTTGGGAGATGCTGACGTAGAGGCAAAGCAGGCAAAACTAGAGCATGTTCTCAGTGTGCATAAAAATCACTTACAGAGAAACTATGATTTTGTGTTTATTGATTGCCCCCCTGCCCTTGGCTGGTTGACGCTGAACGCGCTCACCGCATCAGATAGGGTTATTGTGGTTGTTTCTCCTGGGTACTTTGAGGTAGAAGCTATTGACCAGATCGCGGAGACGATACGGGAAACCAAAGCAGATTATAACCCGAATTTAGAATTGATTGGTTTACTCTTCACAATGACAGACCAGACTATTAATACCTCGACTTCCCTTTCGATCTTAAAGCAGATGTATCCAAGTATCCTTATTCCGCGCCAAATTCCACGAAATACCGATATTCGAGACGCGCATTATCAGCACCAGGATATTTTTTCTTTTAATCCGAAGGCATATGCAGCCATCGCCTATGAAAAATTAATTGATGAGTTATTTTTGTCACAGCAACCGAATGTATGAAAAAGAAACTCGATGTCAATGCTTTTGCTAGTTCCCTCCGTGGTGAGTCAGTCTTCTTCCCGACCAAGAACGACCTACCCGCACCGGATAAGGCAGGAGAACCGCAGGAACATCCATCACCTGTCCAAAAAGAACAGGATCACCCCTTACACGAGCAAGCGAGCGAGAGAGCTAGCATCAATGCGAGCAAGCATGCTAGCGTGCTAGCATTAGACACAGATATAGAGAGCGTTCGGAAAACATTAAAACTCATCGGGAAAGAAGTCCTCTATGTTCGTCTAACACCAGAGGAAAAAGCACAAGTAAACGACATTGAGTATACCTATCAACGCCAGGGAATAAAAACATCGGGAAATGAGATCGGAAGAATTGCCTTAAATTTTCTTCTTGCAGATTATAAAGCCAACGGCGAGCAGAGTATTTTAGCAAAGGTGCTCGCAGCATTGCATACATGATTGCTAGCGTGCTAGCATGCTTGCATGCAAGACACCATGCTAGCAATTTAGCCCTTGACAGCAAGCTAATTGATGTGTTTACAATTGATATGTTTTACAACAAAAAAAACGGCCTCGACCCGGTAAGAGGAAGAAACCGCTTTATCTCACTAATAAAGCAAGCGTAGCAAACCTCTTCTTTTCTGTCAAGACCGAAGAGGTTATTTTTATGACTTGCCCAACCCTATCACAACCATTCGCAACGACTCACAGCATATATATCTACTTCGCCACAAGATACAGCAACCGCCATCCCCAAACGTAAGTTTGGTTTTGTGGGTAATGAATGGATTGGCTGGCCGGACGAGTGACCGAGTAACGACACGATAACAGATAGGATCACCTCATGCGAAAGAAGCTGGACTTCTTTTTGAAAAAAACGAAGCGAAGCTTCGCATAGGCAAATCGGAGAGGAAACGAGGGAAACGAGGACGGAGAATAGGGAAGCCTCCAAGGGGGACACAGGGGGTAAGGTTCACCGTGGAAAAGAAAGCAAACTGTTCACAAAATCGACGCGAGCAGAAAAAATTGTCGAGGTTTTTTTCTGTTTGAACAAGCTTTCTGAGAAAAAAAATTGTCCGAGCCAAACTAGCAGAAGAGAATAAAAAATATGACCAGGCACCAACAAATGACGAACCAGCAAAGCATGATAATCCAATCGTTTCTAACCGATTATAGGATGTATACGGGTTACAAATTTACTCAGCAATTGATGAACACCCCTAGACTCGAAGTTAGACTCAAAGCGTCTAAGAAAAAATGTCTTCAACCCGCTTGGATTATAGGCTTATGAGTATGTTTTGTTCGCCCTATCGGGCGATGATGCAAGGGGGAAATGGTGTTGCGCTGATCGCGCAACGTGTTTGTATGGCGGCGGTAGCCAGGGAGGGTCGGTGTCACCGCTTCGCTAAAATGCCTTAGCTTCTTCCCTCTGCGAGAGGAAGAACCAGGCATTTTTGACACCGACCCTCCCTGGCTGTGGTGCTTTCTCACCCTTTGAAAAAACTATTTCAATCTCCTGTGATCTATCAGCAGACCCCGCCGCACACATTGGTATAAAAAATTTTCATTCCCCCTTGACCCCCTGAAAATTTTTTATACTCTTGATAGTGTTTTGTTCAAAAGAGGGTATCACCCCGATTTCTACGTACATGCACGCTAAGGAATTAGCGCCTCACTACAGGTGATCCGGTTTTGCGCTTCTCTTGCTAGTGCTATCGCACAGGATTGGTTTTTCTGGTGGAAAGAGGTTGACCAGGGAAGCAGCTCGTTCAGAGGAGTGGTTTTTGACCTGGCGGCATTTTTGCCTGTGACCGTTTGGTAACTGGCTCCATATTCAGGAGATGAAACCCATTGACGGTCTTTTCTTTGCCGCCATTGTTTTTTTCTGTCCAGGTGCGCGGTAAGCAGGTGAGGATATAGGGCTGTTTCTTCGTCGCACCCTCCAACAACGCAACGCGATCCCCAAAGGCGATAACAGAGCGCCAGGCCGTATTTTTCTCACTCATGTGCGGTTTTTCTTCTTCAGGCTGGTTATTATAATGGCTCTTGGTAAAAAGAACCGGATGTTCGCCAAACTGGAAGCTTGCCATTGCTACGCCAGAAGGAGACGTACCCGGAGTAATATCTGTCCCAATATTCCCCCAGAGCTGGACGGTTTGTTCTGTTTCTTCTGTTCGTGGTGCGTCCGGAAGTGATGCAGGAGTTTCGGTTCCTGGTTGCGCCTTTGTACCTCCGTTTGTTTGCTCATGGCTGGCAGCGTCAAAGACAATCCGGAGACCACCCGCAATAAAGCGCACTGTATTATCCGGAGTTACCGCAGCAGAAAAAATTCTTACTCCCTGGTGCTCAACGTCAACCCGTAAAGCAGCGGGATCGTTTGGCTTGAGTGGTTTCTGGAACACATGCACACTGAACTCGCCAGCAGGATCAGTAACCGTTGCCGGAAAAGAAACAGGTTCAGCTTGTGGGGAAGTGGGGAGTGGGGAACCTGGTCGTTGTTCTGGTGCTGGCATAGGCAGTATATAAAGTATATTGAAGAGATAATTATCCTGTCAACACATCCGGAAATTATTCTAGTTTGGCCTCAAAAATCGTGATGATAGGTGGCTTTGGTTCAGGAGCGCGATCAATCACCGTGAGTTTTGAAATGGTCAGGTGGTGGAGAACCTGCGTTGTCTCATCCTGCTTTATTATTTCCTGGGTGTAGGGGATACCGGCAACAGCAACCATGTCCCCTGGCTTGATGTGCTCTTTATTGGCCTTACTTGCGTAGGTGGTTGCGTGCAACTGATATTCTGTATCCTGGTCGAGATCAAACCATACGGGCAGCGTATGTACGATACAATCCCACAAATGCCCTTTGCCTTTTTTGACGTAGGTTGGTGGAGCAGTCACCATACAGCGATCCAGAATAATTTCCGGCGTCGGAAGATTTTCAACTTCATCAAAAGACATTTGTTGATAGGCTTGTTCTGGTGGTGGCCGACGCTTTTTTCTCTCCATAGTCCAGCATAGAAAGCAGAAGGGAATACTGTCAATGATCCAGCACCGCAAGAGAAGCCCGTAGACACGCGTTTTTGTTGGGATGAGTAACGTGTCATTTGCGACAAAAAAACGTGCTTTAGATGCCTTATTTCTGCTATACTGGCCTGGTATGGGATGGTATGAGGAATTGCAACAGGTACTCAAAACCGCAGGCGTGCAACTCACCGCACACGGCGCAGCCACACCGACCAGGCCAGACACCAAAGAGCTACAATTCACCAGTCACTTTCAGGAGACAGCACAGAAGCGAGGTTTGACCGAAGCAGACGCAAAGGATGTGTATTATCATGGCTCTGTGGTCAAGCGCAATATGATGGTGAAGAAATACAATGGCTATGAGATCGGCATTTATTATTTTGTCGCTTCTGAAACTGGCAAGCCTATTATCACCTCGGTTTGGAAGCGGGGGAGACGATAAGTATAACTTTGTGACACTAATTTGCATTCAGCAATATTTCGTGATAGTCTCGATAAAATCAGGCTATCAGTAAATAACATCGTTGGGGAGGAAGTCATGTCACAGTGGCACGTAGAGCTTATCTGTAAGAGACCAGTACTGCTTACCTTTTTATCCAAAGCATTGCAAGAACCATTGTGTACTATCAAGGCTAGAAACACTGACTGCTATCAGATCAACCCTGGTGCTGAACCAATACTAGCAGGGCGCAAGACAAGCGGCTATTTTCTGCTTTCTTCAGAATTTGACTCACTAACAGAGGATATAGAGGTATATGATCGTGCGATGGCAATGCTTCCCTTTCTTAACGCTCTTGTTAAGCTCAAGATAGATGCATATACAACTCCTATTGAGTTCGACGATGTTTTTCGTCCAGACGCGCAAGGACGGCTAATATGGGAGACAGCACGAGTCACCGCAACATTTAGCGGTTTAGAGAGCAAACTTCAGAAGGCCAAAAGCCAATCTTTTGACTTTGCTGCAATCTGGCTTCTCGCGCAAAAGCATCAAGAAGTCTATAACGTAGTGAATTACTTAGCAAATGAGACAAATTGGTTCAACTTGTATAAAGCGTATGAAACTATCGAAAAAGAAACTCACAAATTAGAGAATAACAAAACAATAAAGAAGGGTACATTCGATGGATGGGCCGGGAACAGAAAGTCAGATTTTAAAGAGTCAGCGAACAAAGAACGTCACTCTTCGCTAGGGTATCATCCCAAACCAGGGGTAGCAATTGTGTATTTGTCTTTGGACGAAGCTGCTCAATTTGTTACAAATATCTTCTTCCAATGGCTACAAACCAAAACTAAATAATGGAAGACCTCAAGGAAGCGATAGGCTGTATATTCCAAGCATAACTAAACATCATGGTTTCCAGAGCAAGCACACCGGATCATCAGCAAACGGCACAGACCAGACGTCAGAGAGAAATAACCGCTTTGCGTCGAGTCCTGTTTCTGGATTAAGCTCTTCTTTGGGAAGCGCAGTAAAGCGGAAGAGGGAAGCATCATATTGTAGCCGTTGCTCTTTCAATTCCTGCTCACACCAGAGGAGCATGGTTTTCAGTCTATTTTCTCCGGCTGTTGTCGCAAAGGCAACGGTAATAGCTTGTGTGCCGAACATAGTTTCATACGGCCCGCCTGGGTAGGCATAGTGAACATAAGCGCGTATTTTCTTTTTAAACTCTGCTACATTGGTTTCACTTCCTCGATCAAGCTCTACCACAATACACTTGCGCCGTCTCTTGGGGGAGTTTGCCAGGGAGAGCCGGAAATCAAGCCAGCCATCCGGCACGAGATTTAATTTCTCATCAACCTTATCCCCATCAGGCAACCGACGAACATATGCTACTTTGGCCGGAGTGCGTTTCAAGTCTAAATCATGGCGCATTTCTTCGAGTGCAATATCTGGAGCAATTTTTGACAGGTTACGAGCTGCGATCAAGAAATCATTGAGGTGTAAGACGTGTTCCAGGTGAGGATATTTGAAGTGTTGCAGTTCGTTGGGACGATAGCGGGAGAACGCACTAAACCCCTGGTCTCTGAGGTAATTAATTCCTTTGGTTGCCAGTGCATAAATATATGTCGGTTGGCCTAATCCCACATGAGGCAGCGCCCGCCGATCCAGATAGCCAGTTTCATGCAATCGCAGTAAAAGCACCCGCGCACGCGTCAGAGAACCATCAGAATAATGGAGCTTGACCAGTTGCCAGACTGTCAAAAAATGATAGGCACGAACATACTGTAAAATCTGGTAATCCAGAGGAGAGGGTATATACGGCTGTTGTTTGGCCGGTTTGTCTTCCTGGTTTGTTCGCTGCATGATTGGTGTGGATTGAGGAAAGTAAGGTTGCACGTACATAGGACAATAACAGTTTAGGTTATCCTAGCATGAAATAGGAGAGGTGGCAAGAGATTTTGTGACAGATGAGAGAAAATAATCGCACACTTCCTCATCTGGAAGGCGAAGAAGCTTCTTTATTTAAGTCTTAATGATGCTGAAATTGGCTTTGATGTGAAAAAGAATATATGGCTAGCTTTAAGGTAAAAAAGATAAATTAGTAGCTGCTAGTTTTCATTGGACTTTCAAACATCAAACGTAGTATAATTGAGACCCGTGAACTATCAACTCATAAATCTGGTAGCTCCAAAGGAGGCCATAATATGACTAATTTACCATCTGATGAACATTGGATAAAATATTGCATTTCTTTAGCAGAAAAATCGGTCGATGAAGGCGATTTTCCTTTTGGAAGCATTATTGTTAAAAATGGAATTATTATCGCAGAAGCGGTAAATGGCGTAATTAAAAATATGGATATATCTTCTCATGCTGAGATACTTGTCATGAAAAAAGCTCAATCACTTTTAAGTTCAACGGACCTTTCTGGGTACGAGATTTTCTCAAACTGTGAACCTTGTGCCATGTGTGCTCTCATAATAAGGGCTTTGAAATTTAGACGAGTTGTATTTTCTCTACCATCACCTAACATGGGTGGATATAGCAAATGGCACATTTTGCAAGATACAGAGCTAGAAAACATAAAACCAGATTTTGCTGAGCCGCCAGAGATCGTTCCTAATCTCCTTGTAGAAGATGCAATTAAGACGTTTAAGAGAGCAGGTTGGGGAAAAATGTTTGAAATTTAGCTTTGAAAACTACTCAGAAAACATTGATGCAACATTCATGTAGCATCAGAGGCGATCAAATTTAGCAATGCTGACGTACTCTCTAATATTAACGGCTTCTTTATTTAGCGTAGCAAGCAAAATAGCAATAAGATGAAGGTGATAATGAATGCGGATTCGAACAGTGCTTTGCATTATTTCAATCTTGCTCATCTTCATTTTGGGTGGGCAGAATCGAAATAATCCAATCCAAACAAAGAATACCATCACGATGGCAAACATCTTTGTAACACCTAGTGTTACATTGAGTCCCCCTACACCAAAAGTTCCTCTTAATTCTAAAACCACTAGTAAGTCCTCAAACTTAGTAGATGTCGGTTCTGTACTTAATCAAGTATTAGCTGCGATTGTAGCTGCTCTTCTAATAAGCTTAGTTGGATGGTTGACTCGCAGTGTTTGGAAACCACTGATTTCTGAAATATGGCATCAAAAGTCTCCTCTTAAAAAGCGAAAAAAACTAAAAGCTCTCATAGTCTACCTTCAACAGGAGAAACTAAATCTTCTTGAATCTATTGCACCAGGTTCTACTAATTTACGAGTAAAAGACATAGTAGAAGGCGGTGAACTTTTTATTGCTCCTCCCTGGAAAGCCGTTAATGATGTATCCCAATATACGAAATTGATGGATTATTTAATTGACAGAATTGATAAGAATCAACGAATACTTTTATTAGGAGAAGCAGGGCAAGGAAAGACAATTGTTTTGAAGCAGGTCTTTACTATTATGGTAGACCGTTTCCTAGCAAATCCTAAAAAAGGGGTGCTCATACCCATATATGTACCTCTGCGAGAATTCTCCTTTTCAGGGTATGATGCAATAGAGATGTTATGGACTCGTCTACAAAATAAATTTCCGCTTTCCTTCGATGATTTTAACTATCTTGCACGTAATAATCATTTTACGTTTCTCTTTGACGGTTTCGATGAAATAAGAGGAGAACTTACTCAACGCTCAATAAATGAACGTGCCACAAATGAGATATTCTCCAGAACTGCTGTTTTATCATGCAGAAAAAACTTTTATGACCTCTATCTTTCCCTCTCCGTGATACAAGAACTTTATCCACTTAAAGTTGAGTTACAACGGCTAGTTTTTACTAATTCTATTGCACAATATATCACCGCATTTTGCAATAAGAAGCGAGATACGCAATTAGGGATTTTAGCAACACCGCCAGAAAAAATCATTACAATTATCCAAGAAAATCAAGGACTGAAGGATCTTACTCAACGGCCTCTATTATTGGTTATGATTGTAGATATTTTCACTGATCCTATAGATCTTAAGGATATGAGTGAAAGCGAATGGAATATGGCTATGGTTTATCAAAAATATACAAGTAAATGGTTACGTAATGAAGCAGCAAAGCCAGACTCAATCCTTAGGGCAGATCAAAAGGCGATATTAATGCAGAACATTGCTTGGTCGATATACAGAGAAAGAGAACCAGTGCCGTATGGACTGTATCAGAATGGTACATTTACGAGAGAAAATCTATTTAACATTTTAAAAGATTTTACTTCCTTACACCTTAATATTGAAATAAATAAGGTTATCGACGATATCTGCCTTCGAGCTTTTTTAATAACTAATGATGGAAATAGCTTTTCATTTATCCATAAGTCATTTCAGGAGTATTATGTTGCTAAATATATTTATGAAAGTATGCGGCATAAAGATGGTAATGAAGATTATGTTACGCAAGCTTTTCAGGAGTTGATACCTTTGGATGTTTCTACTTTTCTCCAAGATATGTTAATGGCGAAAGAGCTTCCTCAATACGAAAAAGAGCAGATGGCAGAAATCCTTATAAGAGTTTATCGCCAAAATAACATTAACAATGAGCGATCAGCAACAATTCGTCAAAATGTTTGTTACTATTTGTCAGTATTGAGAATACAAGAATCAGTACAGTTCCTTGAAAGAATATATCAACACGAAACAAACAAACGAGTTCAACGGGCTATAGCGGTTGGTTTAGCTGTATACTGTGACGAAACACATCTTCTTGAGCAGTATATAGATGTTCTTTACATTGATTCAGAGGCCGCATTAATTAATACTGGCTATTATTTAATACATTACGGAGATCAAGCATTGGAGAAAGGTTTTCTCGATAAAGGAGGAGAAAATTGTACGGGTACGGTTCGCGAAATTTTCTATCATTTAAAAAATGACCGTTTCAGAAACCTTTGGCTTCTAGAGTTAATCACCTTGCGTATGCTTTTAGAAAGTCGAGGCTTAAAAATACTCAACGCAGATGAGCAGTATATATCTTTTCTTAAACAATTTTTAGATAGAGGTTATAAGCAATCGAATAAGATATTTCAACAAGAGAAAAGGCGACTAGAAAAAATCTTGGCAAGTAAAAACAAACTTAAAAGGTAGTTTGGAATGATCGAATTCTATTGAACCAAAGGAGCAACGTTACGTGGACAATACAGTGATATTCAAGCTAGCGCAAGACAATGCAGATATGACGGACATTGACCGATTAGTAAATATTTATCATACTTTATCTCAAGTGCTTGTTTTCGGCATTCCAGGAGCGATCCTAGAACTGGGATGCAATGAGGGAAAAACCAGTTTATTTCTACGAATGATTATAAATTACTACTCGCCTGGCCGAGAATTACATGTATATGATTCATTTGCTGGCTTGCCGGTAAAGAGTGAATTTGATACATATTCTAATACTGGTGAATGTAGAGCAAATGTACAACAACTTGAAGAGAATTTTAGAGAATGGAACTTACAATTGCCAATCGTACATAAAGGCTGGTTTAGGGAGACATTGTCTTACGCCGTTCCCGATCCAGTTGCATTTGCTTATTTGGATAGTGATTATTATAAATCCATTCTCGAAAGCCTTGAATATGTTTATCCTCATCTATCTAAAAATGCGATTGTAGTAATTGATGATTATTGTGATTTAGCGCGTAATCCTCGTGCTTGGTCGGGGTTAGCTGGAGTTAAGAAAGCATGCGATCTTTTTTTCGCTGATAAGCCAGAAAAAATTTCAGTCCTTGTAGGATCAAAGGATATGCCAATGGGTTATTTTAGAAAGCAATAGCTTCTCTGCTTCCTTTTATACCATAATTGGCTGATTATAGAACAAAAACATTGTATAAAAGAAAAGTTCAGTTTGCTAAAATTTTATAAGCAACTCAGTACAATATAAGAAATGCAGAATTGCTCATCGCATAGAATAGGTTAAATCACCTCTTCCCCTGTTGTCTTCCGTTTCTTTTCCTCAGGCTCGATCAATTGTTCTTGTCTCGTTGTAATTTCTTCTTCAACCAGGCTCCGTGCTTTCCCATATGCTGATCGGGTCGTTTGTTGTATTGCTGCGATCCGTTGCTGTAAAGCAACATCATCGACCCCAGGAGCAAGCGGCAAGGTTTGTAACACCAGTTCTGTATGCCCAAGCTTACATTTTGCATGAAATGGCAGAAGATTTGCCAGGTCGGTTGCAATCTGGTTCTGGACATCGGCATAGGTACGTGGTTTATCGTAAATCGGCTCGTGCTGGCCTGAGTCTACCATAATCGGATCGGCAGCAAGAACACCCATCAGTTGCCGAATTGTGGTCACAAAATTAATAACCATTTCTGCTTGCGCGATTTTCTTTGGCTTTCCTTGCGTGAGTGCGCCTACCCGTTGTATGCCCTGCTGAATCAGCGCACCATCAGGAGAACATAATGCCCGGATTAAATCAGGATATTTGATTAGGTCATAGAGTTCTGCAACTTGCATCACCGTGATAAAGTCTTTCTCATCGAGCGGTTTTGCTGCATCTCTGTCACGCATCACTTCATAAAAGAAATTATTGTACCGCTGTACCACTATCTTGAGATCAGTTTGCAAATAGACCGCATTTCGGTATTGTTTGCCAGCATGATACTGTCTCGCAATAGCAATGAGATTGTCTGTCTGGTGAAATGATGGTCGATCAAATTTCATGCCTAACGCTTCGGTGAAGAAGACTAACCATTTATGCGTAAATGGTGCGTATTCTGGATTGGAATGCCCATTTTTCAAGAGGTGGTCTATCACTTCCCGCTTTGGGCTGAGAATAGACCGCTGACTAACAATCTCCGGTGGCGGTGGCGTTGCGTCAAATTCTTTGGCTAATTCCTCGCCGTCCAGGCCGGAGATGCGAAACACCACCATATTTGCTGCATTGAGCGTTGCTCCACGGTTCACACTATCAAGCTGATCTAAAAACTGATGACAAATGGTTGTGGCTAAGGAAAACTTGCGACATTCAGCCAGGATGGTTGCCATATCCGGCGTACAGAAATTCTGATACTCGTCAACATACAGATTGAATTGGCGGCGTTTTTCTGCCGGCGTATCAACCCGACTCAACGCAGCATTTAAGAGTTGCCCGATCAATACTCCGCCAACCAGTGAGGAGATATCCTCATAGCGCCCAGGCAACTTCACCAGAAGAATTTTACCCTCATCCATAATCGTGCGAAAATTAACAGTAGTGTGGGATTGCCCAACAACATTTTCCACAATTGGATTGCTCAAGAATGCCCGCACCTTATTGAGTGTTGAAGCCATGTACTCGTTTTTATCTTTGCGCCTGGCAAACTGGTTCCAGAATAAGCGAAGTTGGTTACTCTTTAATCTGCCAACGATTTTATCCCTGGCTATTTCTTCAGTAAGTACAAACGGCACCTCTGCAAGCGTGAGACCTTGATACTGTATAAACGTGAGGGCAATGTTTCTCAATAAATCTTCCATTGCTGGCCCCCAGGACGGGTTTTTGCTGTCGGCTCCCCACACCTTTTCAAACACATGCATTACCTGTTCGCAGGAGCGTGCAGCTAACTCCAAATCTGTCGGATCAGCGCATTCAAACAAATTCAAGCCAAAGGGGTACTTGGTATCCAGTACATCCAGTAAAATAACGTCTTTTTGACGTTGGGGAGGAAGACGAAGCAGAATATCCGTAATCGCATCACCATGAGGGTCGATAAAGCACAGTCCCATATCAGCCTGGATATCTTGCAGGATGAGATTGACTAAAAACGTGGTTTTCCCTGTTCCGTTTTTGCCGATCACATACATACCCTGACGACGGGCAAGCTGTGATAAACGAACAACTTCTTGCGTATCATCTTTTCTGCCTAAAACACTTTCTGGAAGTACAGGCGCTTGTGGTTGCTGTGGTGGGGGTGGTGCGCCCTGGCTGGCGTTGGTAACTGGTTGACTTTCCACCGTTCCCAATTGTCCTGTTTGTGCCATCTGTTGTCGCTGAAGCGGCTGTGGAGAGGAGGCAGCCGAAGATTGTTGGAATGCAGCCATCGCTTTTTGTCTCTTGCGGCTTTCCTTCCCGTATGATGAAAAAAGGAGTGTTGCGGGAATACCAAAAAGCAGCAGCAAGAACCCACCGCTAGCAATGCCTGCCCCATTGGTCTGAGCTATGGACGTACCAAAGCCAAACAAACTCGTAAGTGCCAAAAAAACGAATACAATTCCACAACCCAATTTTACCCCTTGATGCATGAAACACCTCTTTTCTCGAAGCAGAACCACCACATCAACTGTTCTGCGTACCTGCAATACCACATCAACTGTTCTGCGTACCTGCAATGAAAGTTTTTCGTAATCCTCTATCAGAGAAAGCTGACTAGTAGCATGAAAAATCTGTAGAACGCCCCAATGTACAAATGATTAACCGACAAATATGCGAAGAAAAAAACACAATTGCTTACTGAAACGACGATTGAGGAGATTTACCATACTAGTTATACCTGAAATCGAGACCAAAAACAATACAGGTACAATCTTTTATCGAAAAAACGACTGAATAGTTACACAAACCTTGAAAGATGAACTACTATAGGGTATTATTTGATTGGAGTAGAGAGTTTATTGATGCTTCTGGCAAGCATGTCCTATACATGCTGAAAACACGTACTGAGGTGGCTGCGATCATAGATGCGATTGCAAACCCCCTCAGCACTGTTGCAGAACTGACTACCTATAGGCGGAAGTTGCCGGGTATGATGTCTGACTAGAAAAAAATAGCTCTCTCTCCAAACCCGATTGTTAGTAACAATCTTTCTGCATTATATATCCTTTTTTACCTCTCTTGCTTGACGTTTTCCTCACAGCAACCTAACAAAAAATGTACCGCATTATTCTATGCCTGCTTGTATAGGCTGTGCTATGTTGCTCAACGCGGCCCGTACACCCTCAAGACTTTGCGGCATCATACCAATTGCTGATTTTGTTCCCATTGCTTGCTGCTGCACAAATTCTCGTGGTTCCATAAACACAGGTGCAGCCGGAGCAGGAGTATACTGAGCAAGTTCATATCGAACAGCAGTGAGTTTTGCCATATCAGCTCTAATTTCATCTTCTCGAAAAAATCCTTTCATGAGTCGGCCTGGGCTTTGTGTCTCTAAGAGTTTGCCTTGTTCTTCTGCAATGGCTATTTCCAGTCTTGCAAGTTCTTCTTGTTGGCTTCTTGAGCCTCGTACTTGTTTTTGTGGGGTGAGTTCCGGCGCAATCACTTCACGGCCAAAGTTCTCTGCAATGTCAAGAACCATTCTGGTAGCAAGACGTGCTATTGGAGATATTCCCACAACAGTTTCACCTGTTACCTCTTCAGCAACTTCCGGCTGTGTTAGTGGCGTGTATGTTTCCATAAAGCTGCTTGCAAGAGTATCTATCAGCAAGCAGGGAGAGTATATAATGGAGATAACATAACTGCTTGATATTTCCTTTATAAAATCCTCACAACTGCAACATAACCACTTGACACTATGGGATACGATAGGCATGGAGAAATGTATTGCAGCGAGTGAGAGAAAACGCTGTGTGTACCTGAACAACCGAAAGACCGAACTTCTCGGAAATGGATATGTTCCAGCTTCTTTTCAGTAGGGTTCTTACTGGCGAGGAGCAGGGATGTAGCTATGCCCTGAGAAGGAGGTGAGACATATGAACAATACTGTTTGTATCCCAACGCACACGTTTGAAGAACTTGTTGAGGAATTGCAAGAGTTCGTCAAACTGCTTGACCTTAAGATACGGGAAGAGGAAAAGAATAAAAGTTCTATCACATTCTCTATGTACGATCCAAAGTACATACATGAGTTATTAGACCGGAAGATACACGTGCTCACCAAGATAGAACAAATACTTAGTGAAGCGATCCTCGCGAACCGCTAAAAGGCACGCCTGTAGTTTATCTACCGATCCCTTGCAAGTCTCAATTTGCAGGGGAGAGCAGGTGAACTACTGAGATACTAGCAAACGCGCCTCTTGCCCGTCAATCGGTAAAAACAGCACACCAGCAAAACCATCTCACCCAAAACAATACACTCTCCAAAACCCTATTTGCTCCCAGAAATGGGAGCCTTTTTTCTGGCCGAAACACGATATTGGTGTACTTCTGTAACCCCCCACCTGTATTCTCTTTAGAACTTGGCTATACTAAAGAGTAGCAGTAAAGAAGAGAAACAATCATGGAGCGGAGAGAGTATACACCAGAAGACGCAGCACTACCAGAACCCCTACCCGTCAACTTTGCCGCCATTCCTGAACGGTTGCGGGAATATCATCAGTGGGTTGTGTGGAAGTATGCTACTGTTGACGAGGAGATCAAAAAACCACCATATAACCCGACCACCGGAAGACTTGCCAGTGTGCGAAATTCCGATACCTGGGGAAGCTTTCAGCAAGCAAAGGTAGCATACGAAACTGGCCAGTTTAGCGGGGTTGGCATTGTCCTGACCGCTGACATGGGAATTGTTGGAGTAGATATAGATCACTGTGTAGAAAACGGCCAGATTAATGAAAACGCAAGCCGGATCATTGCAATTCTGCATGGCTATACCGAGCGATCCCCGTCAGGAAATGGCATTCGTATTATGCTTGAGGGAAAGTTACCCGGCATTATGCGACGGAGAGGAGCAATAGAACTGTATGAAGATTTGCGCTATCTTACTCTCACCGGCCACCACCTTGCACAGACCCCGAACGATATGCAACCACGACATAAAGAACTCTACGGCATTTATCAACGTCTCTTTGGCGTTCCCCGCAACGAGGACACACAAGAGAATACAGGGGTGGGGGATACACACCGGCCAGCGTCTCAGCTCGCCCGCACAGACCAGGAAGTGTTACAAAAAGCGCAGCAAGCCCGCAACAGCCAGAACTTTAAACGCTACTATACAGGAGACCCCTCGTTATGGGAAGGCGCAGGAGCACAGCACCGCAGCCAGTCAGAAGCAGATTTTACCCTGGTTCTCATGCTCTTGTACTGGACAAACAACGACACCGCTCAAGTTGATAGATTATTCAGACAATCGGGACTTATGCGGCAAAAATGGACACAACCCCGAAAGGGAAGCGAAACCTATGGAGAACGCATCCTAAATGATGCAATGCGTAAAGGCAAACACTAACCGTTTTTCTCAACATTAGGTAGAAAAAACATCCTGCCACCTCTCTATAACTCAAAACTGAGCAGCCTACAACGGCTTGAGAGGCGGCAGGAAAACGGACGCACGACAAGAAAACGCGACACAAATAGCGCACTTCTGCTATTTCTGTAGCGAAACTAGTACACCGAGGTGGAAATAGTTCTGTGATAAAATAGGAGGAAAAAAGCAAACGGAAACAGAACCATGCCAAAACGTGCAACCCATGTGATCCTCAG
>WNFI01013704.1_pt1 | contig 17587 bp, 19 predicted proteins | sample 5400471 | NCBI WGS metagenome assembly WNFI01 (sample SAMN13153348, study PRJNA577476) | soil metagenome | isolation source: 100 cm saprolite on Douglas fir-dominated hillslope | place: USA:California | collected 2013-09-17 | reverse complement strand
TCTAAATGACGGTCCAGAAATTTCTCCAGAACCAGGTCCAGTTCCAGCAATCCGCGCCGGCACTGCCAGCGAATCCGGTCGGCTTCGGACATTGCGCGATTACACCGCCCGCTTGACCATCAGTTCCTTGATCTTGCCGATTGCACGCGTCGGATTGAGCCCCTTGGGACAGACATCGACGCAATTCATGATCGAGTGACAGCGGAACAGGCGGTAAGGATCTTCGAGGTTGTCGAGACGTTCACTGGTGGCATCGTCGCGACTGTCGGCAAGAAAGCGATAAGCCTGCAGCAAGCCGGCCGGACCGACGAACTTGTCTGGATTCCACCAGAACGAGGGGCAGGCGGCCGAGCAACAGGCGCACAGGATGCATTCGTACAGTCCGTCGAGTCCTTCGCGCTCGGTAGGCGATTGCAGCCTTTCCTTTTCCGGCGCGGGCTGATTGTTGACCAGGTAGGGCTTCACCGAATGGTACTGCTTGAAGAACTGCGTCATGTCCACGATCAGGTCGCGGATGACCGGCAGGCCCGGCAGCGGGCGCAGTTCCACAGGCTCGTTCAGATCGGACAGCCGCGTAATGCAGGCCAACCCGTTCTTGCCGTTGATATTCATGGCATCCGAGCCGCAAACGCCTTCGCGGCACGACCGGCGCAGGGACAGTGAGTCGTCGACCGCTTTAATACGGATCAAAGCGTCGAGCAGCATGCGGTCGGACGGCTGCATCTCTACATCGTAGTTCTGCATTCTGGGCTGCGAATCCTTGTCCGGATCGTAGCGGTAGATCCTGAAGCGCATCTTTCGTTTCCTCAAAAGTTCATGTCAGCCGTCAAGATTCCTAGTATGTCCGCACCTTCGGCTCGATGCTCTGCACGGTCAGCGGTTTCATATGCACGGGCTTGTAATCGAGCCGGCTGCCTTGCTTGTACCAGAGCGAGTGTTTGAGCCAGTTGACGTCGTCGCGCTGATGATGGTCGGCGCGATCGTGGGCGCCACGGCTTTCCGCGCGCGCCTCCGCGGACACCAGCGTGGCCACGGCAACTTCGATCAGATTGTCGAGTTCCAGCGCTTCCACCCGCGCAGTGTTGAACACCTTGCTCTTGTCCCGGATCTGGGTGCGTTGTGCGCGCTCGGCCGTTTGCTTGATCTTCTTCACGCCGTCGATGAGCATGTCGGGAAAACGAAACACGCCGCAATGCGCCTGCATGATGCGCCGCATCTCGGCCCCCACCTCGTGGACGCTCTCGCCGCCCTGCTGGCCGTCGAGCCTGGATAGTCGCGCGGACGTCTGGTCGGCGGCGTCCCTCGGTAAACCCTTATGGCCGGGATTATCTTTCAGGAATCTGATCATCGTATCTCCCGAGGCCTTGCCGAACACCAGCAGATCGGTCAGGGAGTTCGTGCCGAGACGGTTGGCGCCGTGCACGGACGCGCAGGCGCATTCCCCCGCCGCGTAAAATCCGGCCACAACCGATTCCGGATTTCCCGACTGCGGCGCAACGACTTCCCCGCGATAATTGGTCGGAATACCCCCCATCTGGTAGTGGCAGGTCGGCACGACCGGGATCGGATCTTTCACCGGATCGACGTTGGCGAATTTTTTTGCAATCTCGCGGATGCCCGGGAGCTTGTCCTCGATCAGGTCGACGCCGAGATGATCGAGTTTGAGAAGCAAATAGTCCCCTTCCGGCCCGCAGCCGCGGCCCTCCTTGATCTCGGTCGCCATCGCCCGCGACACGACGTCGCGGCTGGCCAGATCCTTCCATATCTTCGAGCGGTATGCCGGCACGGGCCGCCATGCCGAGCCCGTCGCCCGTATTGATGAACGCATTCGTGCTCGCGGAATAGATCCGCCCCGCTCCGCCGGTCGCGAACAGCACGGCGCGAGCATGCAGGATCGAAACCTCGCCGGTCTCCATTTCCATTGCAGTCACGCCGAGCACCTGGCCGGATGAATCGCGCACCAGATCGAGTGCCATCCACTCCACGAAAAAATGGGTGTTCGCGCGGACATTGCGCTGATAAAGCGTATGCAGCATCGCGTGTCCGGTACGGTCCGCCGCGCAGCAGGAACGTTGCACGGCGGGGCCGGCGCCGAAATTCTGCATATGCCCACCGAACGGCCGCTGATACACCGTGCCATCCGCGTTGCGGTCAAACGGCATGCCGAAATGCTCGAGCTCGATCACGACTTTCGGTGCTTCGCGGCAAAGAAACTCGATCGCATCTTGATCGCCCAGCCAGTCCGAACCCTTGATGGTGTCGTACATGTGCCACATCCAGCTGTCTTCGCCCATGTTGCCGAGCGCAGCGCCGATTCCGCCCTGCGCGGCAACCGTATGCGAGCGGGTGGGAAAAACTTTCGACAACACGGCGACCTTGAAACCCGCCTCGGCGAGTTGCAGGGACGCGCGCATGCCGGCCCCGCCGGCACCGACGATTACCGCATCGAATTTTCTGACCGGAATGGCCATGTCTCAGAGACTCCAGAGGATCTGAACAGCCCAGATGGCGTAGCCGGCCAGGACCAGCACGACCGCGATCTCCAGACCGAGGCGCACGCCGGTGGGTTTTACGTAATCCATCAGGACGTCGCGCACGCCTATCCAGGCGTGCCAGAACAGGCTTATGAAGAAGACCAGGGTTGCAATCCGAATCACCTGATTGTCGAACAGCGAGCGCCACTGCTCGTAGCGCCGCGGCGGACAGATCAGCAGGATGCCGACAAAGACGATTACATACAGGGCCATGACCAGCGCGGTGACGCGCTGCGCGAGCCAGTCTTTCAGCCCGTAATGGGCCCCGGTGACGACGCGTTTCACCACAGCCGCACCCCCAGGATCGCGGTTAGTATCATACTGGCAACCAATACCGCCCAGCTCATTGCGCGCGTCGCTCCGAGTTCGCCGGCGACATTTACATCCAGCAGAAGGAAGCGCAATCCCGCGAAAAAATGGTGCAGGAACGACCACAGCATGCCGATCAGGAACAGTTTGACCGGCCAATGGCCGGTGAACTGCACGAAATGGGCGTGACTTTCGGGCGAACGCAGGCTTTCCTGCAGCAGATACAGCAGCGCCCACGCAAACAGGAACAACGCTGTGCCGCTGATGCGATGGAGAATGGATACCAGGCCGGGCAACGGCAGCCGGATCCTGAACAAGTCGAGGTATTTCGGACGTTGGCTGGCAATCATCGAGGGTTCCCGAAAAGCGGCGTTCAAACGATGCGGTTGCGGTAGTGATGCTCTCTGGTACTGCAATAACTGCGGCGCAGTTCAACTGCCTTGTCGGCATAAGTATAGGCTACGCGTTCGATGACCAGCAGGGGCGTTCCCTCGCCCACCCCGAGATGTCCAGCCACGGTGCGCTCAGCGGCCAATGCCTTGATCTGCTCTTCGACATGCAGAATGCGAACATTGAATTCAGTCTCGTACATGCTGTACATCATGCAGTGATGCCGCTCGATCGTCTGCGCCGACAATCCTTTGAAGCGTGCCGCCGGCAGCCGGATTTCCTCGTAGATCGCCTTCCTGGCGGAAATGGACATTACCCGGATAACCAGAAAGACGCCGGTCCCGGCGGCCAGGCCGAGTTTTTTCCCGGACGCGGCATCGAGCTTCAACTTGCGGCAATCGAGCAGCTTTGCGGCAACGTCGTCGAGCGCGCCCCGATCGGGCGTGATGCGCAAATAGGGAAACTTGCTGCGTTCTTCGGAATGCGATGCGACGAAAGTTCCCTTGCCCTGCTGGCGAACCAGCAGATTCTGGTCGGCGAGTTCGCCGATCGCCTTGCGCACCGTGCCCTGGCTGACGCTGAAGCGGCTGGCGAGTTCGATCTCGCTTGGAATCAGATCGCCCGGCCGCCATTCTCCGGAGACCAGGCTCTGGGTGATCAGAGTCTTGATCTGCCGGTAAAGCGGCTGGAATGCAGGCGCGGAAACGTTGGCAATGGCTTTCATGTCACGGCACGATTTTTAGCACATAGTCGGCGCCTTCGTCCACAAAACAGATGTCTTTTATAAGATATAAGACTCGTTTGACACCGGCAAACCCGCTTGGCTATGATGGTTCCCATGCCCATGAGCACCGGATTGACCCGCCGGATCCACGAACCGACCGGCGCGAACGGACCAGGTCTGATTCCAATTCCGCATAACCGCCAGCCCCGGTCATCCTGCAGATGCTGGAAATACCGGATGAAAAGGCGCAGGCCGCGCTCAAGGGCGTGATGATGGAGCTCGACGACTGTGCGTTCCCGCTGCTCGCGGACATGGTCGCGGCATCGGACCCGAAAGTTGCCTTTCGCGATATCGACGTCGCCCTGCTGGTAGGCGCCCGCCCCCGCTCGAAGGGAATGGAGCGCAAGGATCTGCTCGAAGCCAACGGCGCCATCTTTACCGGCCAGGGACGCGCGCTCGACGCAATGGCTAAACGCACCGCGAAGATTCTGGTGGTCGGCAACCCTGCCAATACCAATGCCTATATCGCGATGAAGAGTGCACCCGGCCTGCCGCGCGAAAATTTCACCGCGATGCTGCGCCTCGACCACAATCGCGCACTTTCCCAGCTCGCCTCGAAGACCGAAAAGCCGGTCGGCTCGATCGACAAGCTGGTGGTCTGGGGCAACCATTCGCCGACCATGTATCCGGATTACCGGTTCGCCACGATTGGCGGCCAGCCTGCGCCAAAAGTCGTCAACGATGAAACCTGGTACCGCGATGTGTTCATTCCTACTGTGGGCGAACGCGGCGCGGCGATCATCGAGGCGCGCGGTTTGTCATCCGCTGCATCGGCGGCAAACGCCGCCATCGACCACGTGCACGACTGGGTGATGGGCACCAACGGAAAATGGGTCACCATGGGATTTGCGTCCGACGGCTCTTACGGCATTCCGGAAGGCGTGATGTACGGCTTCCCGGTCACTTGCGCGGGCGGCAAATACCAGATGATCAAGGGCCTCGACATCGATGCATTCAGCCGCTCGAAAATGGACGCCACGCTCAAGGAGCTGGAAGAAGAGCGCGACGCGATCAAGCATCTGCTCAGATGAAATGGGTTCATTCGTAGTGTCTTGGCGCGGTCCGGGCAGGGGCAACACAGCATGAACCATCCCGAGGGATATCACAGCATGCAAACCAGTGCAGGACAGAACTTCCGGGGCGCCATCGCCGGTGAAAAGCCGCTGCAGGTGATCGGCGCGATCAACGCCTATACCGCGCGCATGGCCGAAGCCACCGGCTTCAAGGCGCTTTATCTTTCCGGCGGAGGTGTCGCCGCAAATTCTCTGGGCATGCCCGACCTGGGCATCAGCACACTGGAAGACGTGCTGACCGATGTCCGCCGCATCACCGAAGTGACTTCACTTCCGTTGCTGGTCGACATCGATACCGGATGGGGGAGCGCATTCAACATTGCGCGCACCGTGCGATCGATGATCAAGGCAGGCGCGGGTGCGGTGCACATGGAAGACCAGGTCGGCGCCAAGCGATGCGGCCACCGTCCCGGTAAGGAAGTTGTCAGCAAGGAGGAAATGGTCGACCGGGTCAAGGCCGCCGTCGATGCGCGCACCGATCCGGGTTTCGTCATCATGGCGCGCACCGACGCGCTGGCGGTCGAGGGCCTGGATGCGGCGATCGAGCGGGCCTGTGCTTACGTCGAAGCCGGCGCCGACATGATATTTCCGGAAGCGATGACCGAGCTCGCGATGTACAAGAACTTCAAGCGCGCGGTGAAAGTCCCGATCCTCGCCAACATCACCGAGTTCGGACACACGCCCCTGTTCACGACGTCCGAACTCGGTTCGGTCGACGTGGACATCGTGCTTTACTGTTGCTCGGCTTACCGCGCAATGAATGCCGCGGCCCTGAAGGTGTATCAGACCATCCGCTCGGAGGGCACGCAGAAGAGCCTGATTCCGATGATGCAGACGCGAGCCGACCTGTACAAATACCTCGGCTATCACGATTACGAAAACAAACTCGACGAACTGTTCGCGAAGGGAAAGCCAAAATGAGCGAAGCCGCGGCGATTGCATCCAAGCCAAAGAAATCCGTCGCTCTGTCCGGCGTTCCGGCGGGCAACACCGCATTGTGTACGGTCGGTCGCACCGGCAACGACCTTCACTATCGCGGTTACGACATCCTGGATTTCGCCGAGGAAGCCGAATTCGAGGAAATCGCCTACCTCCTCGTGCACGGCAAACTGCCGACCGTCGCCGAACTGGCCGCCTACAAACGCAAGTTGAAGGCGCTGCGCGGGATTCCGGCGTCGGTACAGGACATCCTCGAGTGCATCCCTGCAAACACGCATCCCATGGACGTGCTGCGCACCGGATGTTCCGCTCTGGGCGCCGTGCTTCCGGAACACCAGGACCACAAGCTCACGGAGGCGCGCGACATCGCCGACCGGATGATGGCGAGCTTCGGGTCGATGCTGCTCTACTGGCATCATTTTTCACATTCGGGCCGTCGCATCGAGGTCGAGACCGACGACGATTCGATCGGCGGCCATTTCCTGCACCTCCTGCACGGCAAGAAGCCGTCGGCGCTCTGGGAGCGTGCGATGCACACCTCGCTGATCCTATATGCCGAACATGAGTTTAACGCGTCCACGTTCACGGCGCGCGTCATCGCCGGCACGGGCTCGGACATGTATTCAGCAATAGGCGGTGCGATCGGGGCGCTCAAAGGCCCCAAGCACGGCGGCGCCAACGAGTTTGCTTTCGACACCATCGGGCGTTACGACAACCCGGATGACGCCGAAACCGACATCGTCAGGCGGGTCGCCGAAAAGCAGATCATCATCGGCTTCGGCCATCCGGTCTACACCATCGGAGATCCGCGCAACCAGGTGATCAAGGAAGTTGCTCGGCGGCTATCCAGGGACGCAGGGGACATGAAACTTTTCGATATCTCGGAACGCGTGGAGCAGGTCATGTGGCGCGAGAAAAAGATGTTCCCGAACCTGGACTGGTACAGCGCCACCAGCTATCACATGGTGGGGGTGCCGACCGCGATGTTCACGCCGATTTTCGTCATCAGCCGCGCTTCAGGCTGGGCGGCGCACGTCATCGAACAGCGTCAGGACGGCAAGATCATCCGTCCCAGCGCCAACTACACCGGCCCTGAGAATTTGAAGTGGGTGTCGATCGACAAGCGCAAATAGGACCCTCACCGCAAAGGCGCAAAGGCGCAAAGACGCAAAGACGCAAAGGAAACGCAAAGAAGAGCGAAAAGTACAGGAAAGAGACTTGTGAATTTCCGTGTCAATTCATGCTGTCATGGAAGTCCAGCCGTCATATCCTTTCATTCACATTTTTCTTGATTTCCTTTGCGTTTCCTTTGCGCCTTTGCGCCTTTGCGGTTAACGATTTTTGATTCAAGGAAAGTCAATGTCAGCCCACATCTCCAACGTCCGCCCGAAACCCGACCAGGTCCTTATCGACATCGTCGACTACGTCACCAAATACAAAATCACCAGCAAGCAGGCGTACGAAACGGCGCGGTATTGTCTGATCGACACGCTGGGTTGCGGTTTCGAGGCGCTGGAGTATCCCGCCTGCACCAAGCTGCTGGGCCCGCTGGTCCAGGGCACGGTGGTGCCCAATGGCGCAAAAGTGCCGGGCACTTCGTTTCAGCTCGACCCGGTTCAGGCGGCGTTCAACATCGGCGCGATGATCCGCTGGCTGGATTTCAACGATACCTGGCTGGCCGCGGAGTGGGGTCATCCTTCCGATAATTTAGGCGGCATCCTCGCCACTGCGGACTGGCTGTCGCGCAATGCGATCGCCGCCGGAAAAAAGCCGTTGACCGTGCAGAACGTGCTGAGCGCAATGATCAAGGCGCACGAGATCCAGGGTTGCATCGCGCTGGAGAACAGTTTCAACAAGGTCGGCCTGGATCACGTCGTGCTGGTCAAGGTCGCCTCCACTGCCGTCGTCGCCGAAATGCTCGGCCTGACGCGCGACGAGATCATCAACGCGGTGTCGCTGGCGTGGGTGGACGGCCAAAGCCTGCGCACCTATCGCCATGCCCCCAACACCGGTTCACGCAAAAGCTGGGCTGCCGGCGATGCCACCAGCCGCGCGGTACGCCTGGCGCTGATCGCAAAGACCGGCGAAATGGGTTACCCGTCCGTTCTGAGTGCGAAGACCTGGGGATTCTACGACGTGCTCTTCAAAGGCAACGCCTTCAAATTCCAGCGCCGGTACGGCAGCTATGTGATGGAAAACGTGCTGTTCAAGATTTCTTTCCCGGCCGAGTTCCACTCGCAGACCGCGGTCGAAGCCGCGATGCAGATCCACAAGGAACTGCAGAAGCTCGGCAGGAAACCGGAAGACATTAAAAAAATTACCATTCGCACGCATGAGGCCTGCATCCGGATCATCGACAAGAAGGGGCCGCTGAACAACCCGGCCGACCGCGACCATTGCATCCAGTACATGGTCGCCGTGCCCCTCCTTTTCGGCCGCCTGACTGCGGGCGACTACGAAGACGCGATCGCAAAGGATCCGCGCATCGACAAACTGCGCGACAAGATCGTCTGCGTCGAGGACAAGCAATTCACCAGGGATTACCACGATCCCGAAAAGCGGTCGATCGCCAATGCGCTGACGGTCGAGTTCGTTGACGCCAGGAAACTGAAGGAAATCGTGGTCGAATATCCGATCGGCCACAAGCGCCGCCGCAAGGAAGGCATGCCGGTGCTGGTGGAAAAATTCAAGACCAACCTGGCGCGCCGCTTCCCGACCCGGCAGCAAAAGGCAATCCTCGACCTGTGTCTCGATCCAAAGAGGCTGGCTGCGACACCGGTAAACGAATTCGTGGACCTGATGGTCATCTGACCCCCCGATGCGAACCGCCGCCTTGTTGCTGTTCGGATTTTCCTCAGCGCTCCCCGCCTGGGCGGATTCCAATCCGATGCACCCGGGAACCTGGGAATTCACCCGTTCGGGCGGCATGGCGGCGAACCTGATAGGCCGCTTCTGCGTTACCGCAACCGACATCGCCGATCCGATGTCCCCCGTCAACGGCTTTCTATCGCGTGAAGATAAAAGCAACTGCAAGGACTGGAAAATCGAATGGCAAGGCGATCGCGGACAATACTCCGGCTCATGCCGGCTGGGCGGAAAGGCCGCCGAGGTCAGCGGCCGCATCGTGGCCGCTGCGCAAACCTATTCCGACACGCAAAATGTAAAGAAAGACGGCGACATTGCGGTCTCCCCCATACTGGACATCATCAACGGCCAGCGCCTTGGTCCTTGCGCCAATTGACGAATTTCTTCCTGGAGATTCCACCATGACCCACAACCTGTTCAAAACACTCCAAGATTTTTCTCCCGGTTCCGGCAAAAAGGGCAAGTTCTACTCTCTACCGGCGCTGGAGAAAGCCGGCATCGGCAGAATTTCCCGCCTGCCGGTTTCGATCCGCATCGTGCTCGAATCGGTGTTGCGCAACTTCGACGGCAAGAAGGTCACCGAGGAGCATGTCCGGCAGCTCGCGGCCTGGGCGCCAAACGCGTCCCGTACGGACGAAATCCCCTTCGTCGTCGCCCGTATCGTGCTGCAGGATTTCACCGGCGTGCCACTCCTGGCCGACCTGGCCGCCATGCGCGGGGTAGCCGCGAAGATGGGAAAGAATCCGAAGGTCATCGAACCGCTGGTTCCGGTCGACCTGGTCGTCGATCATTCCGTGCAGATCGATCATTACGGCACGAAAGACGCACTCGACCTGAACATGAAACTGGAATTCCAGCGCAACAAGGAGCGCTACCAGTTCATGAAATGGGGGATGCAGGCGTTCGACACGTTCAAGGTCGTGCCGCCCGGCGTAGGCATCGTGCACCAGGTGAATCTCGAGTACCTCGCGCGCGGCGTGCACGCAAAAGACGGCGTCTACTATCCCGACACGCTGGTCGGCACCGATTCGCACACCACTATGATCAACGGCATCGGCGTGGTCGGCTGGGGAGTCGGCGGCATCGAAGCGGAAGCCGGCATGCTCGGGCAGCCGGTCTATTTCCTGACGCCCGACGTCGTCGGCGTACATTTAAAGGGCAAGCTGCGCGAAGGCGTGCTGGCCACCGACCTGGTTCTGACCATCACCGAGTTGCTGCGCAGGGAGAAAGTCGTCGGCAAGTTTGTCGAGTTCTTTGGCGAAGGCACGGCAAGCCTGCCGCTGCCGGACCGCGCGACCATCGGCAATATGGCGCCGGAATACGGCGCCACCATGGGGTTCTTTCCGGTAGACGATGTCACCATGGAATATTTCAAGGGCACCGGCCGCACCAAAGAGGAAATAGACGCGTTCGCCGCGTATTTCAAGGCACAGAAACTGTTCGGAATTCCGACGAAGGGCGAAATCGATTACTCGAAGACGGTTGAACTCGACCTGGGCAGCGTCACGCCATCTGTGGCCGGACCCAAGCGCCCGCAGGATCGCATCGAGATCGGCAACGTGAAGAAGAAGGTGACCGAATTGTTTTCCAAACCGGTCGCCGAAAACGGCTTCGCCAAGAAGCCCGAAGACCTCCGCAAGCGATTCAGGACGCGCGACGGCCTCGACATCGGATCGGGCGACATCATGATCGCCGCGATCACGTCATGCACCAACACTTCCAATCCCGGCGTGCTGATTGCCGCGGGCCTGCTCGCGAAAAAAGCCGTCGAGAAAGGCCTGACAGTCAAGCATCACATCAAGACCTCGCTTGCCCCCGGATCGCGCGTGGTCACCGAATACCTGACGGCGTCAGGCCTGTTGCCCTACCTCGAGCAACTCGGCTTCACGGTGGCTGCCTATGGCTGCACCACCTGCATCGGCAACGCCGGGCCGCTGGCCGAGCCGATCGACGAAGCGATCGTCGCCAACGACATGGTCTGCGCGGCCGTACTGTCGGGAAACCGTAATTTCGAAGCGCGCATTCATCCGAACCTGCGCGGTAACTTCCTCGCCAGCCCGCCCCTGGTCGTGGCCTACGCGATTGCCGGCACGGTGCTCAAGGACCTGATGACCGAACCGCTGGGGACCGGGAAGGACGGCAAGCCGGTTTATATCGGCGACATCTGGCCGACCTCGAAGGAAGTCCACGCACTCATGAAATACGCGACCGATTCCAGGACCTTCCGGCGGCTGTACGGTAATCCGCTGGGGATCTTCGGCGATTCGGTCACCACGGACCATATCAGCCCTGCCGGCTCGATCAAGGACACTTCGCCCGCGGGAAAATACCTGATCGCGCACGGTGTCCCCAAAGCCGACTTCAACAGTTATGGGGCGCGCCGCGGAAACCACGAAGTGATGATGCGCGGCACCTTCGCCAACGTACGCATCAAGAACCTCATGGTGCCGCTGAAGGCGGACGGGACTCGCATCGAAGGAGGCATCACAGTGTTACAGCCCTCCGGCGAACAGATGCCGATCTACGATGCGGCGATGAAGTACATCTCCCAGGGAACGCCAACCGTTGTTTTCGGCGGCGAGGAGTACGGCACGGGATCTTCGCGCGACTGGGCGGCAAAGGGCACGCAATTGCTGGGGGTGAGAGCGGTCATCACCAGGAGTTTCGAGCGCATTCATCGCTCGAACCTGGTCGGGATGGGTGTACTGCCTCTGCAATTCAAGGGGGCCGACTCTGTCGAATCGCTCGGCATCAAAGGCGATGAAACATTCGACATCACCGGCCTCGAAGGCGAGATCCGTCCGCAACAGGATGTAACGCTTGTGATCCGACGCGCAGGCAGGTCGCAACGCGAAGTGAAGGTCCTGTTGCGCATCGATACGCCGATCGAAGTCGACTACTATCGACACGGCGGGATCCTTCCGTATGTGTTGCGCGAACTGGTCGCCGCGGCTTGACTGGACGCGGCACGCTGCGCAAACCGGCTGGCGCGCCGGGCAGCCGGCCGAAGGGGACGCGCTCCACGCGCGCCAAACTTGCGCAACGCGCGCGAGGGCCCGCCTCCGTCAGAGGTCCCGCACCTGCATCAAATCCCGAACCTTCCGGGATTGCCGCGCGCACCGCGGAGCCGCCGACCGTTCGCGCTCGCCCCGCTGCCCTGCCGCAGCCTGTGCCCTCCCCGGAAGAGGGGAAAGTCCGTGTTTCCAAGCTCATGTCGGAGCGCGGTCTATGCTCCCGGCGCGAAGCCGACGAATATATCGAGCGCGGCTGGGTCTATGTCGATGGCGTGCGCGTGGAAGAGCTCGGCACGCGCATCGATCCGTCGCAGACCATCACGCTCGACAAGCGGGCCGACAACCTGTCCCGCGTCACCATCCTGTTAAACAAGCCTGTCGGCTACGTTTCCGGACAGCCCGAGCCGGGATATCGTCCGGCCGTCACACTGATCGTGCCCGCATCGCGATTTGCCGGCGACAATCCTTCAATGCGTTTCGAACGCGAACATCTCAAGAGCCTGGCGCCCGCCGGCCGGCTCGATGTCGACTCGACCGGACTTCTGGTTTTTACGCAGGACGGGCGCATCGCCAAACTGCTGATCGGCGAAGCCTCCACGATCGAAAAAGAGTACCTGGTACGGGTGGAAGGCATCCTCGACGAAAGGGGACTGAAGCTGCTGAATCACGGTTTGAGTCTGGACGGCGTCCCGCTCAAGCCCGCTGACGTCACGTGGCAGAACCGCGATCAGTTGCGTTTCGTGTTGCGCGAAGGCAAGAAGCGCCAGATCCGGCGCATGTGCGAGCTCGTCGGCCTGAAGGTGACCGGGCTGAAGCGCATACGCATCGGCCGCGTCGCGCTCGGCGAACTGCCGCCGGGACAATGGCGTTACCTGCACGGCTACGAGCAGTTTTGAGATCGCCGATGCAATTGGTACTCGATACCAACGTGTGGATCGACTGGCTGGTATTCAACGATCCGTCTATCGCGCCGCTGAAGGCGGCACGCCAGCACGGCCGTATCAATATCGTTGTCAACGCGGCCTGTCTAGAGGAATTGCACGCGGTACTGGCTTATCCGGAATTCAACCTGGATGACGCACGGAAAAAAGATCACCTCGCGGAGATCGATCGCCTCGCCATTCGCCATGGCCATCATCGACCGGCAGGCCCCATCGCCCTTCCCCGCTGCAGCGACCCGGACGATCAGAAATTCCTGATGCTGGCACTCGACGCCGCGGCCGATTGGCTGCTGACCCGGGACAAGGCGCTCCTCAAACTGAACCGCCACCTGAAATCCGCGGGGCTTCGAGTCGGCTCGCCGGCGCAATGGTCTGCCGCATTCGTAGAGGCCCGTTGAAGGTTCATTCGACCCAGGTCACGGATTCCCGTTCGGATGCCCGCGCCGTGCGGTAAGAATTGATCGGGTGCATCGGATCGGCATATCCGAAAGAAATTCCGCAGACGAATCGCCGGTTTGGCGCCAGGCCGAAATGGCTGCGAATGAAATCCGGATAAGACGCAAGGGCCGCCTGCGCGATCGACGCCACGCCGACGTTCTGCGCGGCCAGCATGAAATTCGAGACATACAATCCGCAATCCACGGCACCGTAAATGCCAAGGTCTTCTTCGGTGGTAATCAGCGCGACATGCGGCGCGCCGAAAAACCGGAAATTCTCGAGCGACTGCTGAGCGGCGGAGCTTTTGTCCTCGCGGCCGATGCCAAGCGCCTGATATAGCTGCACCCCGCAGACCTTGCGCCGTTCCCGGTAGATGCCCTCGTAGCGCAACGGAAAAGGGAAGTCCGGTTGAACCGGTGCGCCTTGCGCCGCATGCGCATGGAGCGCCACGCGAAACCGCTCGATCGCCTCCCCGCTGACCAGCACGACCTGCCAAGGCTGGCAATTGCACCAGGAAGGCGTCTGCCGCGCAATTTCGAGTATGCGGCCGATGGTCTGTTTCGCGACCGGACTTTGCAGGTACCGGCGGCAGCTGTAGCGCTCCCTGATGACCCGCTCGTATTCCATTGCCCCCGCCTCTATCGTGATTGCTTCGGCTTTCTCTTCGCTGCGCCCGGCTTTTTCTTGAACGACCAGGCTTTGTCGGCGTATTTCGGCCTGAAACGCTCGTCCGGTTCCACCTGCAGACCCATGGTCAGCCTGTTGCCGGCATTGGCAAGCGCCACGATTTCGTTGAATTCGGCCAGCATCGCGTCGTCCAGCCCGTGCCTGCGAGCCGCAAATGTGTGCGAGGTAATGCAGTATTCGCAATTGTTGTTCACGCTGACCGCGAGGTAGATGAGTTCCTTGGTGAGCGCGTCGAGCTTCGTGGTCTTGACCATCACCTCTTTCATCTGCGACCAGAAACGTTTCAGCAGCGGCGGATGGACGGCGAGTGCGCGCCAGATATTGTTGATGTAATCCGTATTGCGCGTTTTCATGATGTCGTCGAACACCGCCCGCACCTCGGCGGATGCCTCGTCATAATTCACCAGCCTGACCTGCGCCATCGCGAACTCCTTTCGTGGGGTGCCACTCGAAACGTGGCCGCCATCTTACCCGATGCCCGTTGGACACCGACCTGTGCTTGAGTCCATAATGCCGCCGGTTATTTTTTCCTGGCGATCATGAAGTTCCTCTTCGACATTTTTCCGGTATTGCTGTTTTTCGTGGCCTTCAAGTTCTGGGGGATCTATACCGCCACGGCCGTGGCCATCGGGGCGACCATCTGCCAGGTCGCTTGGTCCTGGCTGCGCCATCGCAAGGTGGACACGATGCTCTGGGTCAGCCTGTCGATCATCGTGGTCTTCGGCGGCGCCACGCTGCTGCTGCACGACGAGACCTTCATCAAATGGAAACCCACGGTGCTATACTGGTTTTTCAGTGCCATCCTGCTCGGAGCGGATTTGCTGTTCCGCAGAAATCTGATCCGCGCCATGATGGAGAAACAGCTCACCCTGCCCGCACCGGTGTGGCGGAAACTGAACCTGAGCTGGGCCGCCTTCTTTGTAGTCATGGGCGCCGCCAACCTCTATGTCGCTTTTCACTTCCCGACCGAAACCTGGGTCAACTTTAAATTGTTCGGCGGAACCGGGTTGATGCTGGTATTCATCGTGATCCAGGGGCTGCTGCTGAGCCGCCATATCGAACACGAGGAGAAAAAATAATGTTGTATGCAATCATCGGCGAAGATATCCCAAACAGCCAGACCAGGCGTGCCGCGGCGCGGCCGGCGCACCTAAAGCGCGTGGATGAGCTGATCGCGGCAGGCAAGCTGATTCTTGGCGGCGCATTTCCCGCCATCGACAGCATCGATCCCGGCCCGGCCGGCATGACCGGAAGCCTGATCGTCGCCGAATTCGATTCGCTGGAAGAAGCCAAAATCTGGATCGATGCCGATCCCTACGTTACCGAAGGCGTATTCGCCAGGGTGACGGTAAAGCCCTACCGCAAGGTCTTCCCCAAGTAATGAACGTCGAAGAGATGATCCGCGATCGCCTGTCCGGACTGGCACCCGAATCGCTGGAAGTATTCGACGACAGCCACGAACATGCCGGCCATGCGGGTGCGAAGGACGGTGGCGGCCATTTTCAGCTGGTCATCGTCTCCGACCTGATACCGAAAACAATCCATGCGCTGGCGATCCGTGCCTATGCGCCCGAGGAATTGGGAACTTCAGCCAAGGGTTGAACGCTGAAGCCGATAACAAGCACAAACACCCCACCCAGAGTTCAACTCCCGTTACCAAAGGAACTGCAATGCAATCGGTCAAACATCATGTCCTGCTCGCGCTGCTGGCGGCCAGCTTTGCCACCGGCAGCGCAGGATACGCCGCAGAAACCAAGCAAAAAGACACGGCCGACACCAAACCCGCCAAGGCGGAAAGCAAGCCGGACGCCAGGCAGAAAAACGTCGCCATCGTGAATGGAATTGGCATTCCGCAATCGCGACTGGATTTCGTCGCCAAATCGCAACTGGCGCAAGCGCAGCAGCAACAGGGACAGCCTGGACAGCAGCCCATGCAGGACTCGCCGGAATTCCGCAACAACCTGCGTGAAATCCTGATCACCCGGGAAATCCTTTATCAGGAAGCGGTCAAGCGCAAACTCGACAAGAATCCCGATTACCAGACCCAGCTCGACCTGGCCAAGCAGCAGATCATCCTGGCAGTGCTGATCGAGGACCTGAGTAAAAAACTCACGCCCAGCGATGCCGATGTGCGCAAGGAATACGAGCGCGTGAAAGCCGAACGCAGCGGCGAAATCGGCAAGCAATACAAGTCACGGCATATCCTGATCAAAGAGGAGGCAGACGCCAAACAGATCATCGCCGATCTCGATGCCGGGGGTGACTTCGCCGCGATTGCCAAGGAGAAATCGCAGGATACCGGTACCAAGGACGAAGGTGGCGAACTGGACTGGAGCGAAGCCGAGGGCTACGTGCAGCCCTTCGGCGAAGCCCTCAAGGCGCTGAAGAAAGGCGAGCGGACCAAGGAACCGGTGAAGACCTCTTATGGCTATCACATCATCGAACTGGAAGACGTCAAGTCGGTGCCGTTCCCGGAATACGATCAGGTCAAGCCGCAGATCCAGCAGCAATTGGCGACCAAGGTGCGCGACGACTATATCGCGGACCTGCGCGCCAAGGCCAAGATCCAGAAGATCGATCCCAAGTAATTCGCTATCACGGGAAAATAAAAACGGGCGCTAACAGCGCCCTTTTTTTCATTTTCTGCAACTGAAAGTCTCGCCACAAAGTCACGAAGAGCGCGAATACCCTCGCGTTAGCGTGGAGTACCCTTTTAATAATACAAAGAAATACAAGATCCGCGTTTTGGCTTTTCTTCTTGAGCCTTCGTGTTCTTCGTATCTTCGTGGTGAGTTTCGACTTTTTGCGCTGTCAGTTCACCCAGCGGCGCGCGTTGCGGAACATCCTCATCCACGGGCCATCCTCCTTCCAGGATGCGGGGCGCCATGAATTCTGGATGCTGCGGAATACGCGCTCGGGATGCGGCATGACGATCGTGAAACGGCCGTCTGACGTGGTCAGTCCGCTGATGCCCTCAGGAGAACCGTTCGGGTTCAGCGGATAGCGCTCGGTGGCCTGGCCACGGTTGTCCACGAACCGCAGTGCAATCAGCTTGCGAGCCGCCGACAACTGGCTGGCATCGCGAAATTCCGCGAAACCCTCCCCATGCGCAACCGCAATCGGCATGCGGCTGCCCGCCATGCCGTCGAAGAACAGCGATGGACTCTTCGGCACTTCGACCATTGCGACGCGCGCCTCGAACTGCTCGGATCGATTGCGCACAAAATGCGGCCAGTGGTCCGCGCCCGGGATGAGTTCATGCAGATTGCTCATCATCTGGCAGCCGTTGCAGACACCGAGCGCGAAGGCATCATTTCGCCGGAAGAACAAACCGAACTGCTCGCGGGCGCGGGCATTGAACAGGATGGACTTCGCCCAGCCCTCCCCGGCGCCGAGAACGTCGCCATAGGAAAACCCGCCGCAAGCGACCACGCCCTTGAAGCCTGCCAGCGCGATCCGGCCGGTGATGATATCCGTCATATGCACGTCGATGGATTCGAAGCCGGCGCGGTCGAACGCCGCCGCCATTTCCATCTGGCCATTCACGCCCTGCTCGCGCAGGATTGCGATCTTCGGGCGCGCTCCTTGGGCGATGAAAGGCGCCACGATATCC
>WNFI01692289.1_pt1 | contig 17591 bp, 24 predicted proteins | sample 5400471 | NCBI WGS metagenome assembly WNFI01 (sample SAMN13153348, study PRJNA577476) | soil metagenome | isolation source: 100 cm saprolite on Douglas fir-dominated hillslope | place: USA:California | collected 2013-09-17 | reverse complement strand
AGCCGCAATCTGGCAATCTTGGAGATTTCTGCCAAGGCGGTTTGAAACTCGGCTTCCGGATTGTTCTCGAGTCGAGCTCTCATTGCGCTCACAATTGAATCTGCGTCGTTGAGTCGAGCGCAAATGATAAACGGAAACCCAAACTTATTGCGGTACTCAGCGTTGAGCTGATTCATCTTTGCTATCTGATTCTCCTTGAGGCTATCCAAGCCAGCCCGACTCTGTTCGCATCGCGAAGCTTCCGTGAGTTGACCAAGCCGAGCCAACCGCCCAGCCAACTCGGGATGAGCTCGAATCAACTCCATCTGTTTTGCGGTTGGAGCGGCGAACATGACCGAATCCATCGCCGCATGAAGCGCATCGACCGACCGGAACGGACGGCGGCCCCAAGCGCCGTGAGCCACCCAAGCCGAATGTTCGTAGATAGATCCGAAATGCAGAATAAAGGACGCGTGATCCATATTGTTCACATCGGCTAGTTTGTGAAAAGCGTTCGCCATGGGAATGATGCAAGAGTGGATGGCTCGTAAACTGCTCAACTCTTATTCTAGCAAATCATACGCCAAAAGAAGACCCACTTTCGCCACAACGCGCGGATGGCGGCGGCTTCCGACGTCGCCCAATTTATGGATCTTAAGCGTAACCTATTGAAAGCTATGCCGGAGAAACCGCGATCTCTCCCTACATTTAGATCCAATCCATGAAGCTCTACTCCAACCGCTACGGTAAAGCCAAAGTCCGGGTCCTGAAAAAGCTGCGCGAGAATGGCATAGATACGTTCAAAGAACTAGAAGTAAAAGTCGTCCTGGAAGGAACGTTCGATACGGCGTACACCGCCGGCGATAACCGAGAGATAGTCGCTACCGATACGCTGAAGAATACGGTTAACGTATTCGCCTACGAAAAGCTGGGTGTGGAAACCGAGCCATTTGTGGTGGAACTGACCGCGCACTTTCTTGACAAGTATCCGCAGGTCAGCGGTGTCGAGATCGAGACCGAAGAACGGGTTTGGGAGCGCATTACAGTGGATGGATCCCCGTCTCCAACTAACTTCTCCGTTGCGGGAAAAGTGGTACCTACGACGTATGTGACTCGATCTCGCAACCAACTCGAAATCAACTCCGGAATCCGCGGATTGGTTATCCTTAAGTCGGCCGATTCCGGATTCGCAGATTTTGATCGCGACGAATTTACTACTCTCCCGGATACGGAGGACCGGCTTCTGGCAACAAGCCTTAGCAGCCAATGGCTTTACGGCGCAAAACCAGCGGATTATCGCGAGACGAATGAGCGCGTCGTCGAGACGATGTTGTCCGCATTCGGCTCTAAAGAGAGCCCATCGGTCCAGAGTACCTTGTACGAAATGGGAAAAGCTGCGTTAGCCGCGTGCTCGGAAATTGACCGAATCAGTCTGACTATGCCCAATCTTCATTGCCTGCTGATTGATCTCTCTCCATTCCAGCGTCAAAATCAAAACACACTCTTTCTGCCGACCGATGCGCCGCAAGGCTGGATTGAAGGCACCGTCGCGAGAGGCGAATGACAAATAGCAAATAGCAGACAGCAAATGACAATAGCGAAACGCAACGGTGGCCGACATTACTCCATCAATCCGTTCCTCCAGGCTCAAAGACGCTGCTCTCGCCGGATCTGCCATCGTCGCTGCGCTTTGGCGCGCCCTAGCTGTGCGTTTGAGGAAAACTATACCGTCGGCCGCGATCCGGCAGCCGCCCGTGCGCGTCAACCTAAGATGGAGTCCGAGGCTGAAGGGGCGCATGATTTTGGTAGCAGTCTGGCCAGGGCGCAGGTAGGGGGTGTCTCTCCGAGACCGCCGAATCGCGGACGTAGCTGCACACTCTTAGGCCGAGAACCGTTGCTAGAGGCAAAAGCATTGGGCCTAACGGGGCGATGGTTTGCCGGTGATCCGGCGGTCTCGGAGAGACGCGCCCTACCCGCGCGGTCGCTAGACCGTCACCTTATGCTGACGCGCATGGGCAGCCGCCGGACGGAGTCGGGTTTCGCCGGTTACTCCGGCTGCGAACATCTAGCCGCCGACGATAGCCAACTTGGACACCACTAGTGAGTTTGAATCAGGTAATCCTCGAAGAGCTTCTGGCAGCGAAAGCCGCGGGCAAGGAATGCGTATTGGTGACAGTTGCGGCAACGAAGGGCTCGGTCCCTCGGCAGGCCGGGACTAGAATGATCGTCTACGCTTCCGGTGCGATCAGCGGCACGATCGGAGGAGGAAAATTCGAGGCACTCGTTATCGAGGATTCGCTGGCAACCCTGCAGACCGGTAAGCCGGAATTGAAGACCTATGTTCTGCGCGAAGGATCGCCGGACTCTTTCGGCGCCATTTGCGGCGGTGAAGTCACCGCCTTGCTGGAACCGCAAAATCGGAGTGAGACTATTTACCTCTTCGGAGCCGGCCATTGCGCTATCGCAATCGCCCGACTAGCACGTATTTGCGGGTTTCGAACGGTTTTGATCGAAGACCGACCGGAGATCGTTCAAAGCTTTGAACCGGCGGACGAAAAAAGAGTTGAGCCGGAACCAGCTCACTGGATCAACGGGCGATCGTGGCGGAGTTCCGATGCATTGATCTTAGTGAATCGAAATTACCAACTTGATCGCGACGCTTTAGAGGCCGCGTTAAAAACTGGCGGGTTCGGCTACCTCGGAATGATGGGAAGTAAGAGAAAAGTCCACCGTGTGTACGATGAGCTCACGCATCGCGGAACAGACCCAAAAGTCTTCGGACGGGTGCACGCACCTATCGGTCTGGAAATAGGCGCTGATTCGCCGGAAGAAATTGCGGTTAGCGTGATAGCTGAGATTCTCGCGGTGTTGCGAAGGCAGTCAGGGAAGCCGATGAGGAAGAGCTCCTGATCGGCTCGCTCTGAGCGCAGAAGATCGAATGCGTGACTCGCCTTTACTTCAGTCACCCTTCGGTATCGCTTATTCAAAGCATCGACGTTCTCCCAAACGCAGGGCGCCAAGGCTCATGGACTTTTGCAACGACACCTTCCTAGCCTTTCGTCCGGAGGTTGTTCCTGTGCAAGTACGCGTGATCCGCTCGCTTTGTCAGGAAACCGGAGGATTTGAACCTCAGATTGAATCAATTGCGAACTCCCGCGAGGACATGATCAGCATGGTGGCGCCAGGGCGAGGAGTCTGGTTAGTACCTGAAATTGCGGTTCACAGCCGTCTTGATGCCATTAACTACCAGCGACTTGATGCAATAGAACGAAGATTGGAAGTGTCCGCCATTTGGAAGAAGCGGGCGGACTTACCGGCAACGGTACAGCAATTCATGAAAGTTTTGCAAAAGTCTGCGAATTCGGCATTAGCCGAACAATGCGAACCGGGTCGCCCACTCGAATCGTTCCCGCCAGCGACTCGCAAAAAGAATTCGTCTGGCTTGAACCGAATCGCGAGGACTTCCTGACTCGGCGCGATGTTATAGCTTATCGCCAAGTCGGGCTGAGACGGGATCGGAATCCTATAGATCGGTGCTAGCTCTTCTTCTCTGGTCGTTCTGCGGTACCGGCCGCACCTGGCTCAACCTTGTAACAAAATCTCCAATTGCCGAGATACCAAGGTCAGCATAGCGGCCACCTTCCCCAACCCGCTCTAATCCCCGTCGGATGCTGATCCAAGACTCTTTAAAGACTCCGGCTAAGCCGTGCCCGGTTTGGCGGCGCCCAGGGGAAGAGTGTTTGCCTTTTTACTGGCAGCAAGGGCCTTAAGCCGTTGCTCCTTCGCAAAGCGCCTTTTCCGATGCCTCAGGTTTACACGACCTTTGTAAGCTCCCATAATGTTTGTAAACTTAATCCCATTTCTGAAGCTGCCCAGAGGCGATTTTTGTCCGAGACGTCGTCAACTTCGACTAAAGCCGCTATTTGATCTGCTGTTTATCCAGAAACGCCTCCGTGAGCCTGGCTTCGCCGCCGGCGACCGTGAATGACGTGTCGTAGCGACCCCAGAGTACCAGGAGTGGAGGTTGGTGGTCGCGTAACCATTGTTGCCACTTTGGATACGATTTGACATTGTTTTGATAGTCGTAAAACAGGTCCAACTGAATATCCGCCTGTCCGGGCTGGTTCAGGAAGTAATACTCATCGACCCAGAGATCCGGATTGTATTGTGAGATGTCGGGAGAGGTTCCGACGTGTCTTTTCTTTGTTGCCTCAAGTGATAGCAGGTTGGCTCGTACTTCGGCTTCGTGAGCGGCTCGATCCTGCCAAAAAGCCCGCCGAACTGCCCAAAGCGGAGATAATCCTTCTTCGTGAGAAACGGCGTTCTGAATGATCATAGCTTGGATCTTTTCAGGGTGAGCCAAAGCCATGCGGAAACCGACAGGTCCTCCGTAGTCCTGCATGAAGAGTGTGTAGCGATCCAGATGCAGTTGTTCCGCAAAGTCCTGCATGACTTTGGTGAGCGAATCGAAGGTATAAGCGAACTCCTTGGGATTCGGCCAAGAGGAATGACCGAAACCGGGATAGTCGGGCGCGATTAGACAATATTTTTCGCTCAGGCTAGATTCCAGCAGCGATTGATACATCCGGGAGGATGATGGCAACCCATGGAGAAGAAGAATCGTGGGCGTCTTTCGGTCCTGCCTCTCGATAAAATATCTCGAGACTATCGACGCGAGTGGAGTTGTAAGAGACAAGCTGTTCAGGTGCAGCAGTTGCCACGTTCATTATCAGGAGGACTCCAGAAGAGATTAACGAGAGTGATTCCACGAATGACGCGAGGATAAAACCCCGGCGGAGAATTCGACTAGGCTTCATCGTTCGCCAAAACGATGCGATAGCGCGCTTTGCCGGCACGCAAGTGCTCCAGCGCTTCGTTGACCTTTGACATCGGGAACGTCTCAGTGATCGGTGCAATGGAATGCCGCGCGCTAAACTCGAGCATGTCATCAATTGCCGTGGGACTTCCGGTAGGCGAACCCGAAACTGACTTCTGGCCCGCGATCAAGCTGAAGGCGGGAACTGGCAGCGGATCGAGGACGGCTCCAACATTGTGCAGACGCCCGTTTGGAGCAAGCGTGTCGAGGAGGCCGGGAACATCCAGCCCAGCGTTCACCGTTGAGATGATCAAGTTGAGGCTGCCGGCGATCTTCTTCAGCGCGCCATCCTGCTTGGTATTATGGACGAAGTGCGCGCCGAGTTTGTAAGCCTCGGCTTCCTTACTGTCGCTCGTGGTGAAGGCATGAACCTCGCAGCCCCACTTGTTGGCGAATTGTAACGCCATATGGCCGAGTCCACCTATTCCGATTACGCCCACACGTGCGGTGGACGGCACATTGTGAACCAGGAACGGCGCGAACACCGTAACACCACCGCAAAGCAACGGGCCGGTCTTCGCCAGGTCGAGCCCATCGGGGATCGGGCGCAACCCAAGTCCACTGGGCGCGCACCCGGTCAGCAAAGCCGCCGTGACGACCTACGATAGTGCCCTGTGCGGTCGAACAAAGGTTATGATCACCGGACAAGCATTGATGGCATGAGAGGCAGCTGTGCGACCACCACCCGAGTCCCACGCGCTGTCCGGTTTTAAGTCCTTTCGCTTGCTCTCCCAGTGCGGACACCGTGCCGGTCACCTCATGCCCGGGCACGAAAGGATATTTGGACATATGCCAATCGTTATCGAGCATGGAGAGATCAGAGTGGCAGATGCCGCAGTGGCTAACCTTGATTTCGACTTCTTCGGGTCCGAGTGGACCGGGATCGAAAGTGAAGTGTTCTAACGGGGCTTTGGCCGAGCGAGCGGCGTAGGTGTTGTAGGTGTGCATAGGTCCTCCAGGTTTATGGTTAGAATCGGCGCAGTCGGACATGGAAAATCCCTTTGTGAATTCAAAAATGGGCCGTTACAGGTCCGGCTTTAGACCAGGTTGTGTACACTACTTTTTTGATTTGGGTCACGGTAGGTCCCTTTTTGATGATTGATTTCTTCGGGTAAGAGATATCCCAGCTGGCGGGCGCTTTCGGTCTCAGTGCATTTACTCATGGGTTTCCTCTTGCGCCTCACGCTGAGGCGATTCGATCTCAAATACGGTCTCGACCATGACCGGGGTGCCGATGGGCGCGCTGTACACGCCGTACACGACGCGGACATGTCCCGCCTGAGCGCCGAAAAGTTGGACAAAGAGGTTCGAGGCGCCGTCGGCGACGGCGGCGTGCTCAACAAATTCCTCCGTCGTCGATAAGAGGACGGAGAGTTTCACTAGCTTTTTGAGCTTGTCTAAATCGCCGACGTGTTCTTGGGCTGCTGCCAAGGCATTTAATGCAGCCAACCGAGCAGCCTCGCGGCCCTGATCGACCGAAAGGTTCGCGCCGAGGCGCCCAGAGATCGCCAGCTTGCCATCAACGAGCGGCAATGTGCCGCTCAAAAAGAGCAGCGATCCAACCTGAGACGCCTCGACGTAAGCTCCCAAAGGGGATGGTGGCTTCGGGAGAACCAGGCCAAGTTCGCGCAAACGCGAACCCGGCTTAGCGCGCGCGGCGTTATTGTCGTCCGGCATGAATGCCTCCATCCACTCGGATGTTTTCGCCCGTTACGAACGTGGCGTTCTGGAGATAGAGCACCGCGTCGACGATGTCGGAAATTTCAGCCATCCGAGCGAGGGGATGAAACTTCGCCAGCGCCGCATGATCATCCTTGGCGTGCATCGGCGTGTTGACGTTGCCGGGCGACACGGTGTTGAACCGGATGTTATTCGCCGCGTACTCCAGCGCCAACGCCTTACTCACAGCCGGCATCGGCGATTTTGAAAGCACGGCCAGAAGAGCAGGCACGCTGCCGCTCGGCTGGTCCGCTAGGACCGCAGAGATGTTTACTACATGTCCCGAATTTTGCTTCTTCATCTGCGGGATCACTTGCTGCGTCATGAAGAAGAAACTGGCTACATTGATGTTCATTACTAGATTGTAGTCCTCCTCGGTGTACTCGGTGAACGGCTTGGGAATGAAAATCCCTGCGTTGTTAACCAGCAGGTCGATACGGCCGAAATGCTTGATTGCCGCTTCCGCTACTTTGACGGCGGTTTCCTTCTTGCTGATGTCACCGTCGATGAGGACGAGATCGGCCGACGCTTTGAGCTCCTTAGACTTGCTGATAGTCCGAGAAGTTCCGACAACGCCGTAGCCGTGTTCGATAAGTGCCAGCGTGATTCCGAGGCCGATTCCACTGGAAGCGCCCGTTACAATTGCGACCGGCTTTTGTGTGCTGCTCATACTATTTTCTTTCTGATTGCGATGTTTCCGGAATGAAAGCGGCGGCTACGACAAAATAGTATCTGAAACAATGAAGGGTAGTCATACGCAGGGATCTCGCTTTTGCCCGTTTCTGCCGTGAAGATCAGTACAGCGGCAGCGCAGGGACAAAATTAATTTACTCCGCTTATAACAAGCGACAGAAGATTCATTTTCTCAAGAGGCCACCCGAATCTTTATTCGTGCCGGGACAATTTTTCGAACGGCCCGGATTTTGTCCCGGCTTCTTTCCCATGATTTCGACGTCGGCATCGTTGAAGGGCACATCGGGCCATACGGCATAGCGCGCTTGGACCAAAGTCCAATAGAGTTTGGCTCACTCCGGGTCTTTCCCGGTCAATAGCGGGCCGTTCACCGGCGCAGAGGGGATATCGCTGGCCGTGCGCTGTCGGTTGTTCCTATAGGGCTATCGCGCGGTGAGCGGTGGCAGGTTGGAAATTCACCAGTCGCCTTGGCACAACGGCTGCTTCAACCATTCGTGGCAGCAATGAATACGAGCGAAACCGTGAGCGTCGGGGCGGAGCCGTATGCTTACGATTTTGCGCCGGCGCACTGCGCACTGTTGATCATCGACATGCAGCGCGACTTCCTTGAGCCCGGCGGTTTCGGCGAAATGCTTGGCAACGATGTGTCGCGGCTGCGCTGCACCATCGAACCGAATCGCCGGCTGTTAGCAGCCTGGCGCGCAGCTGGGTTGCAAGTAATCCATACGCGTGAAGGCCATCGGTCTGATCTGGCCGACCTTCCGCCGGCGAAAAAAATGCGGGGTCGAAGCAGTAAACGCATCGGAGATCCGGGACCAATGGGTCGTATCTTGGTTCGTGGTGAACCCGGGCACGATATCATTCCAGAGCTCTACCCTCTTCCGGACGAGCCCGTGATCGACAAACCGGGCAAGGGCGCGTTTTTTGCCACGGACCTCCACGCGATCCTTCAAAATCGGGCATCGAAAAACTCCTGGTGACCGGCGTAACTACCGAGGTCTGTGTCAATACCACGGTGCGGGAGGCCAACGACCGCGGCTACGACTGTCTTGTGCCGGCGGACTGCGTGGGTTCCTATTTTCCAGAGTTTCAAGAAATGGGCCTGAGGATGATCAAGGCGCAAGGGGGGATCTTCGGCTGGGTGTCGGACTCGGCTCGAATTCTCGCGGCGCTCGGACAGGACGACGTTCATTGAAATGTTGGAACGGCTGAAGGAAGAAGTCATGAATAGCACAAATGCAAAGCCTGCAATCTGGGCCCCGGGAGACTGGAATGCCTTCTTTGGGTTTGGGACTAACATATTGGTCAACCTGCTCACATTGAGCGGGCTACTACGCTTCGTGCTGAAAATGCCGGACCAACTCGTCTTCGGACGTATCCTTCCGGCGACTGGAATGATGCTTTTTCTGAGCACGCTCTATCTCGTGAAAGTGCCATCGTCTGATTTTCGGTGAGCCGAATAAAACTCACAGCCATTTCTACCGGCCCTTGCTTTTGAAACCGCTTGACCTCTTTCACATCGTCGATCACCAGGATGAGATTGCATGGGAGCCCTACAAAGAGGGTGTGGAAATCTTTCGCTTGTACGGAGATGGGATTAGCGGACCAACCGCTGCCCTCATTCGATACCGCAAGGGCGCAGAGGTTCCGCTGCATGAACATACCGGGTACGAGCATATCCTGATTCTCGCCGGCTCACAGCGGGACGAAAATGGCGTATTCAACGCGGGATCTTTGGTGATCAATTTGCCCGGCAGTCGCCACCAGGTGATCAGCGACGACGGTTGTATTGTGTTGGCCATCTATGAGAAACCGGTCCGCTTTCTGGAGAACGGCTAGTTTTTCGGTTAGATGGTGACTAACTAACGCCGCGACCGATTAGAATAGATCACCTACCTAGCCCGCTCGGGGCGAAAATAAGCCGTCATTGGGTATCACCGGTGCTCGTAGGTCAAAGACCTGTTCCAGAAGGTCGGCCGCTCGTTCCAGACCGTTTGTTTCAGCTATGGCCTGTCTCATATTACAGGCGTGTTGGCCATACTCTGGATTAGTTAAAACGTCGTCGATAAGAGATGATAAGCGAGGAGCCGTCAACTCCTTCAAAGGCACGAATGCTCCGGTTTTTGTATGGGCGATTCTTGCAGCGACGCCCGGCTGATCATTCGTAACCGGAATCGCAACCATCGGAACCCCTTGCGTCAGCGATTCCAGCGTAGTGTTCAGGCCGGCGTGGGTAATGCATAAGGCGGAACGCTTGAGCAGTTCGATCTGTGGTGCGCGGTTTACAACGATCGAGTTGGCGGGCAGAGACCTGATCTGCTTAGGATCGAGGACCGGACCAATGGAAAGCACCAGCTGCATTCCCGGGCGTGTGCCGACCGCTTCCGCTATGGTGCTGAATACGGTCTCAAAGCCATTCTGCAGTGTTCCCATTGAAGCATAGATCAGAGGCTCGCCCGTGAGGCGTTTCCAGGGAAAGTCCGGGTCGCTCCGACCACGCCCGTCATGAAATGGACCCGTGTGATGAAACTGAGGAGGCCAGTGAGAGCTTTGGAAATCGAACTCCTTTGGCGTTTGTGTGAGCCATGCAAGTTTGGAAATGCCAACCAGTGGATCGGTCCAGTCGATCTCGAGACCTATCTGTTTCGCATATGCGCGGGCAACCGATATCTTTGGTTCCATCATTTGCCGGTATTTGCGTACGCCCTCTTTGTTTCGGGCCAGCGTTTCCGGGCTCGTATCATGCGACCAGTCGAAGGTGTTGATCGGAGTGTGCCCCGAAAAATCCAGGTGAAGAGAGTTCGAGACGTGCACATAAGGCATATCCAGATGCATCGGAACGAGTCCCAGCGGCGTCTGGACCGTATCGAGCACTACTGCATCGGTGCGCGTCTTGCAGAGGGTTTGAGCAAGATCTTTAAACGCTGCATCGAGCGTGTCAGCAACCGCACGATTGGTAAACGCGAGCGCCTCTTGTCCCTCCAGCTTGCTCAATTGGTTCAATATCTGACGGGTTGATCCAATTGGATATTCCTTCTCGCAATACGGGACGAACGGAAGCTGGGTTGAGCGAACCAGAGGCTCGGCGTCGGGAACAGAAATGAACACAACATCGTGCCCACGAGCCACTAACCTGCGCGCAAGCGTACTCATTGGATAAGCGTGTCCTGGCACGCTAACAGATACAAATGCAACTCTCATAGCCTGTCTTTCTCGATGTGTTTGGCTGGCGGATTTGGGCATTGACCCGTATCGGTTCGGAACACCGAGCGAGCTAATAGAGACGAGGATTTTGAGAGACCCACTGCTTTCTGCCCCGGCTGCCGCATTCGCTGTCCCAACTGCCGGACGAAGTGCGGCAACCTGCTCACGTCCTACAAGCCGAGGCAAGGCGCCCGGCGGCGATCTTGGAGCATTCCGATTGATTGATCGCCGATTCGGGGGCGCCCTGAAAGGGCCTAAGATTTACGATTGATGACAACAGAGAAGAATTATAGGGCTACCGGTGCTTTCTCGTTCGGCCATCGCTCGTTAACATTCCGCCATGAAAAGCCGCCTAAATGCCGTTCTGTGCGCCCTCGTTCTGGTGAGTTGCTCCTGCTTGTCTGCCACGGCCGATCAGGTGTCCCAACCATCAATGAATCCCTCCCCTTCCCCTGGCGGCGGCCCACCCCAAAAGCCCTATTATTTGACGGGGAACGAAGATGTCTGGCAAAACTTTCCTCCCAAGCCTGCTCTTGGCTCGCCAACCGATCAAACTGACCTTCTGATAACTCTTTCCCTGCAGGCTTCGCGGACAGAAGATCAAAAAACTGAAGCCTTTCGCGATAGAAACTACTCCATCAAGCTTGTGACCGACGCGATCGATGTCAATTTCGAGACGAAGTATCCGAACACCTTTAAGGTGCTCAATAACGCCGATGAGTTACTCCTAAAGTAAGCAACCGGAGTCATTCAATTCGGCGATCCGAAACTTGTGGTGGGTAAAATTAGGGTTCTAATTGTCCATGCCGATCACCACGCAAAAATCGAGCCTAGTTGGCAACCGAAGACTATTCACCGGCTGTCGCCCAACCCTGTGAGAGGAGTAAGTGGAGCGGGCTCAGCGGACCAAGCTCGATGAAATCGAACTCCATGAGCTTCGCGTCATCCAAAGGAAGTTTCCCCAGCAGGGCCCGCGCCTTCCTATAGCCAAAATTTTCGTTGTCGGGACTGCGGGGAATGCGCCCTTAGGCTTTTCATTGGTGTCCGTTGTCTTCTCTTGAGGTTTATCCATATCGAACTCCTATCTTTGGGAAGGTCCTCTTTATTGTGATTCTTCTCAGCTAAACTGAGCAGCGATAGGAGCATAATGCGCTTCGCCGAACTGTAAAATCAGCTGGCTTTGTTCCTTGATAAACTTAGCCGTGTAGATCAGCCACTCCGCAAAGAACGTCGGGCGTAAATGGGCAACGGGGATTCCCGACCGGTCAAACAAACGTTCCGCGATCCAATGATCTTGCGAAGCATGGCTCTTAGCAACCTTCCTGGCTGCAATTTGGGACATGTTCAGATGGAGCCGACACCCTCTTCTATTGCCGCCTGCGCGAAGATTGCTGTGCCTTCAAGGATGCCTGGAACCTGAATCGGATACATGTAGTAGGCCCCGCTAACTCCCTTGAGGGCTGTGCTCACCGAATCAAAGTCCGACAAATCTCCCTCCACGATTTCCACGCCCTGGGCGCCCATTTTCTCGGAACGTCCATCGATCTGCTTTGGAGTGACGGGCGGGAGATTACCGGCAAGAGCGTCTTGCAACGACGCGTTGGCGAATCGTGCTGGAAATCGGTCGCACAAGATGCAAGAGTTCTTGGGTCTTCTAAGGGTCGATCCGATCACGGGATTTCTGATGGCGACAAGAACATCAACCTAAGAAAAACTATGGCATACCAACCGCTATATACAGCCGTGGCAACCGCCACTGGTGGAAGGGACGGACACGTTGAAAGCTCTGATGGCATTGTGAAGCTCGATTTGAGCGTACCTCGTGAAATGGGTGGACCAGGCAAACCCGGTACATCGAATCCGGAGCAATTGTTTGCTTCCGGCTACTCTGCCTGTTTCGCCGGTGCGATTGGTTTTGTGGCCAACCAACAACACAAGAAGCTCAGTGATATCCAGGTAACGGGCCATGTCACATTCGGTAAGGTCGACGAGAAGTCCACCTACAACGCGGGTGGGACGACTTATCCTTTGCCAGGATTTCAACTCGCGGTCCGGCTTGATGTCCATCTTCCGGGCGTGGACAAGGCAGAGGCAGAAAAGCTGGTCGAACAGGCACATCAAGTCTGTCCGTACTCCAGGGCGACTCGTAACAACATCGAGGTCAAATTCGCCGTCGTGTAGTGACCCCTACTCGCCCATTTCACCAAGCCCAAGTTTCGCACTGGGATTAACTGACCTCTTTGGTCAGGCCGAAGGCTTCTTCGAGCAGGCCCGCCGCTCGAGAAAGTCCGTTGGTCTTGGCAATCGCCTGCTGGAACTTACGCGCATTATCGCGGTACATAGAATTGTTTTGCACCTCAGCAACAAGCGTTGAGAGATGGGACACGGTTAGTTTTTCTAACGAAGCGACTACCCCAGTCTGGTGGGCGGCTATTCTTGCCGCCACACCGGGCTGATCATTAGTTACTGGGATAGCTACTTGGGGAACGCCTTGGGTAAGCGCCTCCAGTACGGTATTGAATCCCGCATGGGTGATACAGACCGACGCCTTTTTCAGCAGCTCCAATTGCGGCGCATGATTAACCACGATCGCATTTTTCGGCACAGGACCGATCTGCTCCGGCCGGAGTACATTGCCAATGGAAAGCACAAGTTGTGTCGCCTTATGCTTTGGGACAGCCGCCACGATAGTACGAAATACATGCGCGTTGCCATTCTGAACTGTTCCCATCGAGGCATAAACGATCGGTTCTCCGGTCAATCGGTTCCACGGAAAAATGAGCTCTGGCCGGCCTTCACCGTCATGGAACGGACCGGCGTAATGGAACTGATTAGGCCAATGAGAGCTTTCAAAGTCAAATTCGCGAGGACATTGCGTGATGCGGAAACGATCGGATAACAGAGAGGATGGGTCCTCCCAGTTGGGTTTGATTCCAGCCCGCTCCACTTCCGCTATCATTTCAGCGTTACTGCGAATCAGCATCTGCGTAAACTTCGAGACGCCCTGGCGATTTCTTTCTCTCGCTTCCGGTGTATTCTCGTGCGCCCAACCATAGACGCAGAGCGGCGTATACCCAGAATAATCGAAGTGAAATGCGTTTGCTAGAATGGCGTAGGGCATTCCGAGATACATCGGCACTACTTCGCTGTAAAAATCGTAATCATCTAATACCAAAGCATCAATACCGTTTGCCGACAGAAGTTTTGGCAACTCTCTCCACCTCACTTTCATTACCTGCGCAACCGCACTGACAGTGAATTGCAGAGCTTCCTCTCCTTTCAGTCTACTTAATGTATCGACAACTTCAGACGAGTGCTCAGTCGGAAACTCCTTCTCGCCAAAAGGGATGAACGGCAGATTGGCGGCACGAGCGAATGGCTTCATCACGGGGAGAGAAAGCACCACGACATCATGATTACGCGACTGCAGCTGGCGAGCCACCGCGCTCATTGGATTGAAGTGACCCGGAACACTAAGACTGATGAAACCGATTTTCATAAATAGCTAAGCGGCGCGCTTAGGTAACAATTCTGACTCAGCACTTTTGCCGAACATCGAGATGAAGCGGCTATAGGCGAAGTAACCGTCGAGATCAATAACAGCGCCGGTGATATAGGATGCGGCCGGACTAACAAGGGAAGACTCCTGCCGCAACTTTCTCCAAGTTTGCATATCGTGAATGGTGACAGTATTGAATAGAACCGGCGCGGCTTCCTTGAGTGGAACGGCCAAACTTCATAGATTTACTGAAAGGTTACTGACGGCCAGTGTGCCGTCTCGCATAAATGGTGGATGTCGCCGCAGGTCAGTCATCGCTTTTTGGGTTTGCTCCTTTTGCAAACGGTGAACCAACTAAAGCCCGGCGTTACGATTTGTGAAATATCGCTTTTCGCTTTGAGTAATCAGTTCAATCGATTACTGATTTACAGTGGAACTCCGTTATCTTCTTTACTTCGCGACCGTCGCCGAACAGCAGAGCTTCACTCGAGCAGCAGAAAAGCTTCGCGTTGCTCAGTCCGCTATCAGCCAGCAGATCAAAACGCTCGAGGAAGAACTGGAAGTGAAGTTGCTCCTCCGCACCAAACGCTCGGTTAAGCTCACCGCTGCAGGACAGGCTTTCCTTCGCGAGGCCAACGACATTCTCAATCGAGTTGAACAGTCAAGAGTGAAAGCGCGGCGGGCGGCACAAGGAGAAACCGGCGCACTGTCGATCGGATTCTTCAAGACGGGATCGTTCCTCTTTTTGCCGGAGCTGATTCATGCTTACCACACTCACTACCCATCCGTGCGCATTCATCTTCACGAACAGACACCCAGCGAGCAATTGGACTCCCTGAAGCTTGGACGCATCGACGTGGGATTCACGCGCCCGCTGCCGAAAGCGCAGGCGGCCCGCTTCATGCAGGAGCGGGTTTACCGCGATTGCGTTGTGGCCGTGTTGCCGGATCGCCACGCACTCGCCTGCTCGCGTAAAATCAGCCTCGAGAAATTGGCCAATGAGAATTGGGTGCTCTTAAGTCGGAGCACGGCTCCGGAATTAGTGGACGGATTTATGCTGCTCTGCACAAATGCCGGCTTTTCGCCACGAGTTATCAATGAGCCCGCAAGGATACAGGCCGTGTTGACCATGGTGGCCGCCGGAGTTGGTGTTTCCTTGGCGCCTAGTTCCGTTCGCAGCTTTTACCAACCCGGCATCACACTTATCCCCATTCAGCCCGACCCGCCTCCGCTTGACCTTGTCAGCGCCCGTCCTACCGGTGAATCGCCGCCGACGGTTGCAGCTTTTCTCGACACGCTTCGGCAACAGCTTCCTCGGATTCGGAGCAAATACGCTCACTGTCATTCAACCTGAAAGGCTAGCGCCTACTCGCAAAGCAGCTAGCTAGACTTATCGCTGATTCGCGAGCCGGTCGAAGTGTTGCGTTTTTGACCCTAGGTCCATCGGAGTGGCGACCCAGGTGTAACCGTCGGCATCCTTGCGCAGATGCCCTTGGGATCGACCCTATGCCTGCTTCTTGGCGGTGTTGGCTGCGTCCCAAAGCGAGCCCGGATTGACGCGATCTGGATAGAGTTCGAGCATTGCGTCATAGAGCTGGCGCAGGGACAGGGAACAAGCGCTTGCGCATGATCAACGTGGTGCGAAAGTTTTTCTGATCGAAAGAAAGGAGTCAGGCGCGGATATGAAAAATTGTGCGCAAGAAGTTCGGTCAAACAATTCACGGAGCGATAAATTGGGCTTCCTGGCGGCTGCGCTGAGCACATTCATGGTTGGAGCCTCAATTTGCAATGGAGCTGCACCCACTCAGGACACAACCGAGCGAATCTGGCCAACGAAGGGATGGCAGACGTCCTCTCCTGAAGAGCAGGGCATGGATTCGAGGGAGCTCGCTGAGCTGGTCGACTTCGGGGCACGGCGCATTCTAGGCACGCCAGGTGTAACACTTAGCAGCATGCTCGACAGTCTGCTGGTCGTGCGGCACGGAAAGATTGTCGTTGAAGTATACTACGCCCCTTACGCCGCGGGGATTCCTCACGTGGTCAACTCCGTCACCAAGGCAGTCATCAGTACTCTGATGGCGATCGCATCCAAGGATGGCTTGCTGGATAACCCAACCCGTCGAGTGATCGATTTTTTTGACCGTCGCAGCATTGAAAACCTCAACGATAGTAAGGCGATCACAGTTCAGAACCTGTTGGATATGACCTCGGGCATCGCTTGGACGGAACCGCTGGATGGCAAGCCCGATTCAACGATCGAAATGGAGCAAAGCCCCGACTGGGTCAAGTTCATTCTCGACAGACCGATGTCGAGTGCTCCCGGGGACGCCTTAAACTATAACAGCGGCAATACCCACCTCCTTTCCGCGATCATCACAAAACTCACGGCAATGAGCGCGCTGGAATATGCCAAAGCCAAGCTTTTTGGCCCTCTAGGAATCAACGACCTGTCCTGGCGGCACGATCCTCAAGGCCTTTCGAACGGGGGGTACGGATCGTACTTGCAGCCTCGCGACATGGCGAAGATCGGCTATCTGTACCTGCGCAACGGCGCGTGGGAAGGTAAGCAACTGCTTCCGTCCGCTTGGATCGATAAGGTGAGCCACGCCACGGTGGACATGCGTCTGGGACTCCTCCGGTATTCCAACCTTTTCTGGGCTCTGCCAGACAAACATGTCTATATGGCGGTCGGCCACCATCGCCAGGTGATAATGGTGTTCCCCGATTTGGACGTCGTGGCCGTGACGACGGGCCGGGATAATTACCCATTGAGCAGGTTGGCCGACTCTATTTCCAGCTCCGTGAAATCGAACACGACGCTCCCTGCGGACACAGCGAGCGCGAAACTGCTCGCAGACAAAATACTCGATGTCTCAACCGAGAAGCCGACCGAAGTCGGCGCGACCCCGAAGATGGCGGCTCTCATCTCCGGGAAGATGTACATGTTTCCCCCTAACGAAATAAACGTGAAGTCGCTCTCGCTGATTCTGACCGATCCGCAGCCTCACTACGACATGGAGGCCTACGCCAGAGATACAACCAAATCCGGTTCCAGATTTGCCGGCCCGATCGGACTTGATGGACTATATCGAAAGGGAGAGCTAACCCACCATGGTTTTGGTGAGCGACTTGAAGGAGTCCCTCGGGTCAACGCGGTCAAAGGGACTTGGCAAGACGACCATACGTTTGTGATCGATCGGCTAGTCCTCGGTCTAGGGCAACCCCCGGAGCGATGGACTCTCACGTTCGGCGGCGAGAAGCTCAACGTCCGCGCCAATATTCCAGAAAGGCCCGATATTTCTATCGACGGCGAGACGGGCGGATAAGCTTCCTTCTGCGGCTGTCAGCTGATTTCGGAATTATTGGGACGAATCGTTTTGGTGCGACCCAGCAGATTGGGAAAACTGGCACCGTGCCGGTCCGACGCGCCACCTGAATCGCAGCCAAGCCGACGCTGCTGGACGCCGCCGTGATCAGAACAATATCGCCACCGAAAGAATCCGGCCAAATAATCCCGAAAGTATCAATGGAGGATTCACCGCGTAGCCAGAATCTCTACGGTCGGTATTTTCTTGTCGATTCGCGAGGAATCAAGCTGCAGTGCACCTCACTGTGCAGTTT
>WNFI01095613.1_pt1 | contig 17591 bp, 18 predicted proteins | sample 5400471 | NCBI WGS metagenome assembly WNFI01 (sample SAMN13153348, study PRJNA577476) | soil metagenome | isolation source: 100 cm saprolite on Douglas fir-dominated hillslope | place: USA:California | collected 2013-09-17 | reverse complement strand
CCTGTTCCTGCTCACGGAGCCACCCCTCGAGTTGTTTGGGCGCATGGGTGGTGCCATTGTCCAGGATGAGGGTCACCGTGTGGACCTTGCGTCGAAGGGGCAAGGTTCAAAAAGAGCATAAAGCACTGTGACAATTGAGGGAAAAGTTGCCAAAAGCATCCCTGAGAGGATAAGGTGAAAAAAACAAAACGAACACCATTCTCAGGGAGGAAACATGAACCATTGTAGCACAGCACAGCAGCGAAGCGAGTGGATCAGTCAGCTGTTGGTTACAGAGCCAGCCCATGGGGTGTTGAGCCAGTTGAGTCGGACCCATCAGATCTCGCGTCAGACCTTGTATCGATGGAAAGTGAAAGGAGCACAGGCCTTGCAAGCGGCCTTGGAACCCAGCCACGGTCCAGTCAAACGCACGATGCAGGTGCAAGAACAAGCGCTGACCTTGCTGATTGAAGCGCATGCCAGTTATCGCGATATTCAGGCGTGTCTGCTGAAGCTGTGTGGCAGACGCATCAGCTTGGGAAGCATTACCGGGATTGTGCAAGAAGCGGGGCGACGTGCGCAACGCTGGTTGAGCCAGCAAGGTGCGAGTACGCCTCGTGCATGGGCTTTGGATGAACAGTACAGCAGTCAGCGAGGAAAAGCCTATCTCAATGTAGTGGATGTACACAGCGGACAAGTGTGGGCCACCCTGCCACCAGTGGCGATGGATGGGGAAAGCTGGACGTTGGTGTGGTGGTATTTGTACGAGCAAGGACTCCTCTGCGAGCGCAGTGTCAGTGATGGAGGACGGGCCATACAAGAGGCATTGAGCTACGTGCAACGACTGGACCGCCACCAACGTGACGTCTGGCATGTGTTGCATGCCGCTTCTCAAGTCCAAGGGCGCTGTGATCGTGCCTTGCACCAATTGCAAGACCGCTTGGCAGTCATCCAACGACAAGCTGAGCGGGTGGCCCAAGGCCAGAAAGCTCGTGGACGGGCGCCTGAGGCCAACGTAGTGGAACACGAGCAGCGCATCGAACGTACGAAGTATGTCACCCAGGCGCTGCGCTATCTCGCGCAGGAACTGCATACCCTGCTGGACGTCGTGGTGCTGGGTGCTGAGCAGCAGGTAGGGCTCCTCAGCAGCAGGGAGCGTCAGCAGGAACTGGAAGCCCTGCTGGCCTTGCTGGGGGAACTGGCAGAGCAGGCGTTGCCCACGTTGCAGAAGCAGATCCAGTCTTTGGCAAAGCAACTGCGTTTGGCGCTTCCTCATCTGCTGCTCTTTGCCGCCGACCTCGATGTGCCGCAACAGCAAGCGTGTGAGCGATTGGGTCCACGCGCCGTTTATTTGCTTGCCTGGGCATGGCAACGCCGCGCCCTGCTGGGTCCAAGCACCAAGGAACTGTTGGAGGGCTTTGATCCTGCTTGGCGAGAAGCAGCTCAAGCCTTGCTGCACGCTTGGGAGCGCACTGTGCGCGCCAGCAGTGCTGTGGAGAATTGGCACAGCATCGTGCGGCCCCATTTGGCCGTGCATCGCACCCTCTCGGCTGGCATGTTGGCGCTCTTGGCCGTCTGGCATAATCATCACGTCGCTCCACGCGGTTTGCATGAGGGGCTCTCTCCCTTGCAAAGGACGGACACCCGCCAGCCTGCAACCGACTGGTTGGTTGTCCTGGGATATTCTTGTCAGGCCGCTTAATCGTTCAATTGTCACATCCAATTGAACCATGCCTTAGGAATAGTATTTTCTTCTGTCTATAAACTTTACCCTTCTTAAATAATTCTGGATGCCATACCAAATTTTGTGTTATGGTACATGGCAGAAAAGCCCAGAAGCCAGATCTGGACTGAGTTTAGTATCTTATCATTGTACATCGTTACACAACAATCCTCATGCACCGCTGGCACACCACCAAAGATGAAAATGGGTATTTTCAGAGGATTCGGCACGGCATCATTCCTTCCTCTGGCCACTCCCCAAAAAACTGTTAACCGAAATTGGTGGTAGGAAAGCAGCAAGAGGGGACGGGCAACGCGCTATGAAACGTATTTCATTGAAAAGACGTGAACATAAGTGAATGGAAAAATCTCTACTACATCTGATACGAAACAGGAGACGTTACAAAGTTCTTAAACAGAGTGGGTTCGCTCATTGTAAAGGGGAAGAGCCATGAAGAAATATCTCTTTGTGCTAGCAATGATTGCTGCATTATCGTTAACATTGGGTGGGTGCGATATAACGATTTCGGGAAATGGCCCTATAAGTACAGTGGTGGTTACTACTCCCTCAAGTGGGTCAAGTGGCTCTGCTAACTTGGGCAAGCGAACCAAAACATCGGGGTGTGTGGCTCATGGAGGGCTACCTGACTCCGCGTGTACTCCTGGCGCGATATTCGCAAATGCAACGGTACAGCAGATTTGCGGGTATGGATACTCAAGTTCAGTACGTAACGTACCGTTCAGCGAAAAAGATCAAGCCTACGCTGAGTACGGAATAGGTTATCACTCTTCCGGTCAGTATGAAGTCGATCACCTGGTCCCCTTAGAGTTAGGTGGCGCGAATGACATTGCCAACCTCTGGCCGGAAGCTGCCTCCCCCACACCAGGGTTTCACCAGAAAGATGAAGTTGAAAACTACCTGCACGACCAGGTGTGTTCAGGTGCTCTGTCGTTGAAAGACGCACAAACGCAAATCGCCACAAACTGGCTCGCGGTGTATAATCGTATGTCAAAATAAGAAGGACTGTAGGATAAGGAGGATTGGTTTATGAAACAGCAGAGTGATCTGGCTACGATGTTCCTGCTTTCAGGTGAAGGCGTGAAGATTTCCTACTACATCAATGAAGATAATTCGTCTGAGCTTGATTACCAGGATGCGCAGGGAAGCCTCACCTTTCCGAGCGATCAACTGCATATCCAGCAAAGTGCGATTGGCACCCTCATCACTGCTCCTCTCAAGAAGAGTGCGGATGCCGGAGCAACGACGTTTACCCTGGTGTTACCAAACGTCAAACTCGGAGGACAGACAAAACAGCCCTTAGAAACCTTCGCGGTCATTGCGCAGGACTATAGCACGCTCTCGAGAGTAGGCGCGCAACTCACGTATCAGGTGGTATCTCTTACGGGCACAGGTGAGTATACGGATTATTAGACGCTCATAGGAAAGTAAGAGGTGGTCAGGCTACCTGCCAGTCGTAGCAATTTGCCTTGTACTGGCTAGCTGCACCATTAGCATCACCCCTGGGAGCGGTACCACCTAAACGGCAGCGCGAGGAGGCTACGCCGAGAGCCCGTCAGGGGGAAGCGGCGCTCCAAGAGCATAGCGATACCCGTCTCCGGCTTGGAGCTTCTGGCAGTAGCGTGCTGGGATATCTTTGACCCGTCCGTGCTTCGTTTGCACATCGAAAACTCCTCGGGTACGCACTAATACACGCCCAACGTGAGTCCCCGCCGCGTTCAGATGGGCAGGACAGACAGCTTTGACAATATCTCCCGTGTGAAAGCCGCGCACCCGGCTCGGACCTTTGGCATGGCCAACTGGAAAGCCATGCTTGTCAACATTGCGCATTTGTCTGCTCTGTCGGCCTGTCGCGGTGATCAGCCAGGGGCGTACCGTCTGGAGTCGCACCTGCGCCGGAGTTGAGACACCGCAACATGCGGCATCGACCCAGTGCTCTTTCGGGAATCCCTGCTTTTGCCGGTTCCATTTGGTCAGCGCGCCTGTTCCCGTCTCCACAGCAAGCCCTGTTGCCTGCAACCGCCGGTAGAGCGCGAACCGGGTGGCATTCACAGCTGCTGCGTCCTTGAGTGGCGCCTGACGTTGGGCTTGCACGCGTGCCAACACCTCTGGGCGGTCTGCCAGGAGCTCTTCCAGTCGTTGATCGGCTTTCGCCTGGTTACAGGCGTGACAGGCAGGCACTCGATTGGCCACGCGATCGCTCCCTCCCCGAGCTCGCGGCTCTACATGGTCCATTTCGAGCGGGACTCCTGTGGTCAGGCAGTACGCACAGCGGTGCTCCCACTTTGCCAGCAGATAGTGCCGGAGTTCGATACCGAAGAGGGTCCCTTTCTGGTAGTCGAGGTTTCCAATAGCTGGGTTTTGGAGCAGCTGCGTGTCGAAGCGCACGAGTTCATAGGAGAGTGCGCTTATGGGGCAAAAGCGGCGCAGGCGCTTTACCCAGGTCTCGACATTGTGTACCCGTGAAAGGAGAGAGGGGGGAAGCCAGCCAGGCGCTCGGCGGCGATTGCTGAAGCGAGGGGCTCTGTACCGGGTATGTCGAGCGCGGCGAGAACGCCTGACGCCCCGGCGCCGCATCAGCTCATCGCGCACCTGCTCGCCACGATGCGTGAGTTCTGCCGCCCAAAGCACCTCACCTTTCCCATCATGGAGGACAGCCATGCCTGTCGTTTTCGCGCCTGGATCAATTTTGAGGCGCAGCGGTGCCACTACGGCCTCTGGCTTCGCCTCGCGCAAGATTACGGTGAAAGGAAAGCGACGCAAGACCGCCGCCCTGCCCGTTTCCAGCAGGATACGGGCACGAGCTGGCGTGCAGGGCATCAGGGGTTGCCGGTTGGCATCAACAACGAAGACGCGTGACATCATTCGACTCCTTCCGGAGGCCCCGTAAAGGGGCAGCGCTGCCTGGTACCTGAGGTACCAAACAGGTAAAGTTTTCCTCGCCCAGTTAGTTGGCGGCCATCTCCCCGATGCACTGGCTCTGCTTCCCCGTGTGCCTGTTTAACATCGGGATTGGAGGGTCTCGAACTGGAAAGGTCATTCGAGAGTCCGAACTCGGGCTGCTTCCAACTAACGGCTCCTGTGCTCGGGCACAGGGGGCTGGTCAGCATCAGGACATGCTCTTCACATGCCCCCCGCTCAAGCGGTGGGGTCGCTGACCTCTCAATGCCAGGGCAACTACACTGTCAGCTCCGGGGTACGAGGCGTACGTGTCTTCGGTCTTGAACCGCAAGGATTTCGCGAGGGGCTTGAGGCGCTCCTCTACCGCAACTCGCAACCCATTGCCGAATTGCGCTTAGTTTCCCCGGCCGCAACATCAAGGCACCATGACAATGTACCTGTGCTGGCCCAGCATACTGAGTCAGCAGCGTGGTGATCGATCCCGAACGTTTTACCTGGACATGGATTCTTGTCCAGAACGCCCTACGTTCAGTTGTGAAGGTACCGCGCATGCGAACCGCCTCTCTTCGGCGAACCGGAGTGCCTCAGCCTACAGTGAAGTATTCTTGCGCACGAGGCAAAAAGCGGAAATGGGCATTGTGGCGTTATTCTGTTTCGTCTGCGTTTTCTTGTGGAATTGCTATTGATTTAACTTTGTCAAATCCTCCAGTAGGAAATATATAAGTATCTCGTACACCGAACCACTTAAAGAGGTCTATTGCGCACATAATCGCAGCTTTAGCACCAGCATCGTTTATCCCAAAAAGAGAAGTTTCCTGGCCAGTTGCTACCTCACCCCGATGAGCGATATTATTTCTTGTGCGGTACAATTTTTCAGCTTTCTGATAAAGTTGTTCGCTCTCAATCAACAGAGATCGTCTAAATAAATATAAAGGTAGCTCATGAATAAGCTGGGTGAAACCTCCCCTGTCAGATAAAAATCTATATACAGGGTCTTTTACAATAGTTTCTTTTTTACGAGAGAAAAAGACCAAACGTATGGTCTCGTGAGGGTCTCCTGGCTGTAAAAGTCTGTTATATGCTTCTTCTAATTTCGTGGTAGCTACTGTTTCTGCCGATAATGCGGCATACAAGATTGCTCTTCTGTAATCGTTTTCCATGTAAGCGAGAATGGCATCAAGAAGAAGCGTACCAAATACAGGGAGATTGTTATTGATTAATGTCGTATCTGCTGTCTTCACATTTTTCCAGGTAATGGATGTTCGTATAATATATCTTTTGATATAGCTCTCAGCCTCTTGTGCGGCTATTGGAAAAGGCATAGGGGAAAATTCAGTTGGCCGTGTCTCAAAAGACATAGCGATAACTTGTCTAGCAATATCCGTCTGCTTGCTGGCATGTCGCAGGTGTTCCAAAAAAACATTAAGGTATTCAGTAAACTGCTCTGCTTTGAAATCGCTAGCCGTGTAAAGAGCAGGAGCAGCAAGGATTATTCCATCTGTTTGTACCAATACCTCTATATCACCTACCATTGCTAGTAACCTTGTCTGAATAGGGAAATGTTCAGAAGAGGTACTAAACTCAGGATAAACCAATGGGTTAATGATAGACCACCCTGCAAGGCTTTTTAATTCAAAGCTTGGAGGGTCATCCCTTCCAATCTTCCAATAGTTGGTTTTAGTGAAAATAACTCTGAGAACATTCATCTAATTATTGTCTTCTTGGCCTCACGAATGACTTGCTTGCTCCAATAAGCCCTGTAACTCGTTAATTGTGCAGATCATACCATAGAGGTCAACGTCTCACTCCTCCCCAACGTCGCAAGCTGTGCATTGTTGAGCTTTGTTTAAGCCTTTTCTTCTCCATTTGACCTGAATTATTACAACACGTAAACTTCTATCCATGGTCAGTTTAGGAGTGTTCTTCTTTTAGAATAGGAAGAAAGATCAATTGTATTTCTCAAGGTAAGCTTTGTATTAATATATTGGAAGTACTTGGAGATGTTTGTATCTTGATGTCACAATCTTAGAATCGAGGAGATAAATAAGTGCGCTTAGGAGATTTCATTCGAAAAATAATTCCATCTGAACAGGCTGTAGCAGGGAAAAATGGGGTACCAGGTATTGAAGAGAAAGCAAAGTCAGCTTATTTGCTGTTTGAACATATTGAAAGTCAGATTAGATTTGCAGATACAAAAGCTCAGTTGACACTAGCCGCTGATGCTATTGTAGCAGGTGTAATAGGTTCCTCTTTGACTGGTACAATAGTATCTTCGGCTAAAGCAGTGATGAGGCACCTTCTAGACCATAATGCGCCCTTTCTAAATACAGACCGTTTAGTAGCATCATTTACCATTTTGATGTTTTTTGCTATTGCAACCTCTTTTGGTTGTTCACTTTTAGCCGTGATGCCACGCAACCTTGATAATCTTCGTAAAAAAATAAAGGAATGCATGCCGAAACTTGAGTATTTAAGTCCAACAACTCATGCGCAAATCTCCGATTTAAAACCAAGTGCGGAAAAATGGAAATCTTTTATAGATCGATTTAATAGTAAAACCGCAGAAGAATTCAATGAATCTCTTTTGAGTGAAGTATATTTTAAATCTACCAATGCTCAGTTGAAATACAAATGGATTCGTAGGAGTATTCGCTGCCTCTTTGCGGTCTTAATTTTCTGGGTTATCGTTCAGTCACTACTTGCGTTCTCATGATAAGTCGTAAAACTTTAGCAGCGTGTTGAAAAACTCCTTGCCGAGCTTACAAGAGAAAGCATGAGTTTCAAGACACAAAAGAGTGATATTGAGGTGAAAATAAGTAAAAATGGGGAAGGAAAATCTACGATGCACAAAGCAAGAAATGTAGAAAGCCTGTGGACGATGATGAGCTGTGACAGCAGGTTCACAGGTGTGCCCAAATAGCATACTGGTAAGGCTGAGGGCGGCCATCAAGGCCACAGCAATCGTTCTCCTCTGGTGGATTCCTTTGATGCCTCTGAAGGGCTCCTCTTCCTCCCAGTCGGCTGGAGGCACCACAGCCACGGCCTCACTGGGAAAGGGACGTCGTCCCCATCCTCGCTTTTGTAGCAAGCGTTTGAGATTCTGTCCGGTGCCGATCACCAGAGCCTCACAGTTGACACGCCAGAGCCGCCGTAAACGAAAACGTCCCATGCCATGCCACTGTTTGCCTTCAGCAAACAACGGTTCCACCCAGACCTTGCGCTTGTTCAGGGCTTTCTGGTAGGCAGCGGTCTGCTGGTAGCCCTTCACTCGTTCGACATAGTCGGCAAAAAAGGAGCGGTGGACGTGCCGACCACGGGGGCTTTCGGTGCACTGCGCTTTCACTGGACAGGCATTGCAGACCGCCGCATCAGTACGGTATTGCACCTCCTGGATCCTTTCCAAGCGGAACGTCGGTCGCAATACCTGGCCTTGGGGACAGCGATACAGATCCTGGTCGGCATCATAGGTGAACTGTGCCAGCCCATAATAGCCCATGTTGTGTTGCCCTCTCTCGGCAACGGGGATGTAGGCCCGCATGCCGGCCTCTTCGATGGCTTTGAGGTTCTCTCCCGTTCCATACAGGCTATCAGCAGTGACTTGTTTAGGCCGCAGATGCCAGCGAAAGCAGGTGTGCCAGAGCAGATCCAGCATGGGATGATTGTCCATCACTTCCCCAGGAGTCACCAGCACCGCCAAAATGATGCGACGTTTGCCCCCATCGACTACATAGTGCGTGTGATAGCCCAGATGGGTCCCTCCGCCCTTGAGGCGCATCGGCGTTGCATCAGGGTCGGTGGTGCTGATCCGAAAATCCGCCGTCCGCTCGTAGGAGCCATGCACCTCCCGTTGTTGCCGACCTTCCTCTGCAATCCAGTCGTGCCGCGCGGCATTGTCTTGAGCGAGTTCCTCTTGCTCTGCTTTGGAGAGGGGAATTGCCAGTGGGGGAGGCATGGCGCACATCATACCCTCTGTTAAAGTGGCATCTATCGACGCGGCACCAACCTCTGTCGCTGCTGTTTGTGGCTCCTGTTGGCTCTCTTCCTCAAAGAACAGGGCGGCCAGATGGGTCTGGATAGCCTCTCGCGCCTCCACCGCAAAGCGAGGGATGAGCGAATCCACGTCGGCGTTGGCATTGACTTGTGTGCTATCAAGGTACAACTCGCGACCCCAGACCAGCTTCTCCGGCTTTCATTGCTCAACGATGGCATCGAAGAAGCGGCGAAAGATGTCGACCCCATAGCGTTCACGGATACGGGTGAGACTCGAATGATCGGGCAAGGGTTCCCCCAAGTCATACCCTAAGAACCAGCACACGCTCAGCCGATCAGCGGCATGCCGCATCAGTTGCCGTTCCGAGCGTATCCCCTCGAAAAACATGACGAGTTGCAATTTGAAGAACACGACTGGATCAATGGATGGACGCCCACCGCAGGCATAGGTCTGCTGCACCAACTCTCGCACAAATGATAAGTCAAGTGTCCGTTCCAGATGCCGGTAGAAGTGATCTTGCGGCACCAACTCTTCTAGAGAAAGATGAATGAGCGGGGCAAAATGCCGCTCTTTGCTGCCCATCATTGCAGTCGCCTTTCATACCCACAGACTGGAAATGGGGATGAGCCAGGAACCCTTTCACCTCTTCATCTTTCCTCTGAGGAACCAGGAGGAGTGGCTCTCCAAGGGGCCCGCTGTGTTCGGTCATGTGCAGGTGGACGCAACCACAGTGAGACCTGCACCGGCTGCATCGTCTCCTGCACCACGGCCAGCAACTGCTCGCGCAACTGGTCCAGGTCCACTTCCTGGCGCAAGGTGGCACTGAAAGCGGCCACCGTCTTGGCGGCGTCATACTTGCTGCGATAGAAGCGCCGGTCGATGATCCGCTGGATCCGTCGCCGTAGCGGCTGGAACAACCAGTAGATCGCCAGCGTGGAGAGGACGATGGCCACACCGCTGTCTTGGCTGATGATGCCACGCAGGAGCGCTTGCAGCCCAATGACCAGGCCCATATAGACCCCCGTCAGGACGACCGTGAGCGTGCTATACACCAGCGTGCGATTGATCAGCACATCAATCTCCCACAGCCGGGAGCGTAGCATGGCGAACCCAAACGAGAGCGGGAAGAAGAGCGGTAGGCAGGTGTAGACGGCTGCAAAGGCCAGTTGATAGAGGGAACCGGAGGGTGAACTCGGCTCGTCGAGCGTTGGGAAGATCAGAGCCAGCACAGTCCCGCTCACAAAAACAGCGATTGGTATAGCCATACCGAAGACCACCCATTTGGTCTGCTGGCGCTCCAGTGGGCTGGACACCCGCCGGTAGCGGTAGAGTTGGACGACCGCAAGGATCGCCGCCTCCCCGACGAGCATGTAAAAGCCGACCAGTGAGGCGTTGGTAGTCAACGTGAAAGGCGCGTCTGGGAAGAAGGTAGAAGGGACCTGCCCGACAAGACACACGACAAAGGTCCAGCGCGTCCAGCGCGGCACGAACTGCCCACTGGGAAACAGGGAGAAAACGAGCATGAGCAAAGCAAGAGAGAGGAAGTATAGACCCGCGTTCGGCACCCGCCAGGGGGAGGAACTCCCCGACACAGAGCTTGTTGCAATGCTCGGGCCAAACGTCACGAGCATGAGCGCGACCAGCAGCGCCATGCGGTCGTCGGATCGGCGCCAAACGATCAGCGTGCTGACCACCAAACACGCCACCACCGAGGCCAGCGTGAGCGCGATCGTGTACGCGGCGTAAGCGCCTGGAGACAGGCCCATCCCTTTGAGCGCCCCTACTTGCTCGGGAGTGAGTTGCTGGGAGGAGATACCGCAGGCCATACCAGCACAGGGAGTTTGCAGTTGTGCTATGTACACTGGGAGGCTGGCGAAGTAGATCGCCAGGGTGAGGACGACCAGGGTGATCCAGGTGCCTCGGGCGAGCAGGAGCCAGCGCCGAGGCACTCGTGCGTAGCTGTACGGTTCACGGCTCTCAGTCACTCCTGTTGGCGCATGTTGAACGTTCATTCGTGCGCTCCCTGTTTGTCGCCCAGGTTCCTGATGTCGCTGGTTCTACTAACTCTCATGAGACGCCAGGTGCCTTCTTAGGTATCCCGTTCGAAAACAGTCGTCTTCATCCGCTCCTTTGTTCCCAGAGACACTCCCATCATACCATAGATACCGTCCTACAATCGTTACGAAAAGCGTTACGAACTTCTGGACCTGTATAACCTGAGGGTGATGTCCGAAGGAAAGGTGAACCTGCTCAACATTATGCTCCGACAAAGCCTTTTTCAACACGCTGTTAGGCTTTTTAAGCTCCACAAATTTGAGCTGTCGGAGAAGGAGAGACCTTGATGGTTCATGGTTTTCAAAAGTTCACACAGAACGACGTGTGATCCATGCCCTCGTCATATTCTGGCAGGTGTGTAACAATCAGCCTGATCGAGTCGCACCTTCTCAGCTACCAGAGGAATTAATCGGGGGCTGGTTAGCGACCCCACCGCTCAAGCGGGGGCATGTGAAGAACATGTCCTGATGCTGGCCTCTCAATGCCAGGGCAACTGCGCTGTCGGCTCAGGAGTACAAGGCGTACGCAGGGATTAGATGTACGCGTTATGCTAGAGCCACACCCGTTTGGCGGTGGACCTTCTCCCTCAAAGACGATGGATGAACTGGCGGCCGCTGGTATCAAGACCCAGCCTACAGATCCCAGCTTCTCCTTAACAAGCGGCGCGGGAAGTCCCATCCCCTTATAGGACATGAGGATGAAAGCGCTGTTCCTTACTATGAAAGGGGGGAAGACCCTGCTCCCCATCCTCGCCTGTTCGTTCCAGGGCAACCGCCTCTCAATTTCATTTGAAACGGGAAATATGACATAAGATGTCATGAATATTGTGGTACCATCCTTGCTGTGTCAATCTTGCAGGCACAGAACGCTCAGAAGGAGGAAGCGGCTATGCGCTATAGCTTGAATCTGCCGAATGGGGGGGCGTGTGCAGATGCGCGTACACTCGCCGAACTGGCCCATGATGCGGAAGAGGCGGGCTGGGATGGGGTCTTTCTGGAAGATTTGTCACGCCTCTGCCCCGTCGGCGTCCCTGGAAGCTCGCGCGGGAAACGGTCACCTTGGATCACCTGTCTAACGGGCGTCTGGTTCTGGGCGTTGGCCTGGGTGACTCACCTGAGACCAGCTTCACCCACTTTGGGGAAGTAACGGACACCAGACAGCGGGCCAGGATGCTGGACGAGGCGCTCGACGTGCTGGTAGGGTTATGGAGTGGGGAACCCTTTCAGTACCATGGCGAGTACTACCACGTGGAGGAAACGGTGTTCTTACCTCGACCTCTCCAGATCCCCAGGATTCCCATCTGGGTGGGCGGGGGCTATCCGCGCAGAGGCCCGATGCAGCGGGCGGCACGTTGGGATGGAACGTGCATCTATCAAACCAGCAATGATGGAGTATGGAGTCCTGCGGAGGTGCTGGCATTGAAAGCATTCATAGCGAGTCATCGATCTGCATCCACTCCATTCGACATCGTTCTTGGGGGGAAGAAACGCGGTGAGGACTGGGAGCAAGAGAGAGCGCTGATCAGCTCCCTCGCTCAAGCCGGTGCCACCTGGTGGACTGAATGGATTCCTCCAGCAGAGCCCGAGGTGATGCGTGCTTGCATCCAACGAGGCCCCTTGCGCATTGACTAGCGGCGAACCGGCAGACGCGAGAGAGAAAAAGTCGGGTTCAGGGTTCCGGCGCTACGACATCTGCCCGCTCAACTCATTGCCTTGGGCGTGTGGTCTGTTCATGTCCGAAACGAGCACCGGGCAAATAAGATGCGATTGCCCTGTGTTCGTTCCTCACTTGACTGGAACAGGCGTTCATGCTAGAATAGACGAGTAGAACGCAGAACACAGAAGCAGGAGCAGCCATGCAGACGGTGCACATCTATCCACTCAAGGAACTCGATAGCCGGACGCGTGCGCGCCTCAAAGCCGCGCAGATGGAAGCGGCCCGGGTCTGGATGTACTGTGTCGGGCGTCATCAGCAGGCTCGAAGCGAGCGGACCCGTTGGCCGAGCCGAGACGAGTTGCAACGCGCAACCAAAGGTGCACAATACGCCCTGCATAGCCAATCGATCCAGATGGTCTGCCAGCAGTTTCTCGCCAACGTCGAGACCATCAAGCAGCTGCGCCCAAGCAACCCGCGCCATCGCTACCCCTACCATCCCAAGAAGTACATGACGGTGCAGTGGCCCGCCCAGGCCGTCTGTCACCAGGGCAAGCGGTTGATCCTGCCCATGGGACGGGGGCGCAAGTCCTTCTCCTTTCATCTCTCAGACCTGCCCGAGCAGATCGGAGCGGTCTCCCTGGTCTGGAACGGGGGCTATGAACTGCACATCGTCGTGCCCATCTCGCCCCCTGCCCCTGCCGTGGTCCCCTCTGCTCAGCCGGTCCAGGCGAGTGTCGATTTAGGTGAGATCCACCAGGCGGCGGTGACGACCAGCACGGGTAAGGCCCTCATCGTGACTGGGCGAGGGATGCGCAGCATCAAACGGCAGCACAACAAGACGCTGGGCCAGCTCTCGCGCTTGCAAGCTCGTTGTAAGAAAGGCTCCAAGCGCTGGCGCCGCTTGCAGTATACACGGGAGCGGGAACGGGGCAAGAAGGAACGGCGGGTGCGGGACCTGCGGCATAAGGGGACGCGGCAGGTGGTCGACTTCTGCCAGCAGGCAGGGGTGCAGACGCTCTATGTGGGCGATCCGCATGGCGTGCGCAAGGAAAACAAGGGACGCCACCACAACCAGCGCATGGCGCAGTGGGAATACGGCAAGGATAAGGACTATCTGCAGCACAAGTGTGAACAAGTTGGCATCGCGTGCTTCAGTGGCAGTGAGCGGGGAACCAGTAGCCACTGTCCGCGATGCGACTGGAAGAAGAAGCCGAAAGGACGCAACTGGACCTGTCGGCGCTGTGGCTTTGTAGGCCACCGGGACATTGTAGGAAGCATGAACATGCATCCCATCGCTTTTGGTTCACGGATCAGCTATCCGACTTCGCTCACGTATCGACGGCCCGGCCCCTTGCGGGACAGGCGACTGGATAAAGAACGGTCGCCCGGTGGATCGTCGTAGTCAGCCCGGACGCGGGCCTGCGGGAGGGGCAACCCGAGATCACCGCAGTCGTCCAGGTGTGCGAAACGTCTCAGCCACCAGCCTTGCTGGTCCCCTTGGGGAATGGTCACGGACGTGACGGGAGCGCCTGGAAGCCCATCCCTTTCTGGGAGCGTCACCACATGAGAAGGGCATGCCCATCTTGCGAAATGTATCAGTGCAATTATACTGAGTTTGTGCGAGATATCGCCTTGCTTGAGAGCTATGTAACACGGCTTATCAAGCGTCTACTCACATCCGAAACTTACTAATACCCCTGGTTCGGCATACGATTATAGACGGCTATCCAGTTCGTAGCAATCTCGGTTTGCGCATCCTTCAGCGACATGGTTCCTGAACACACTTGATCGTGCAGGTAGTTTTCAACTTCATCTTTCTGGTGAAACCCAGGCGTGGGAGAGGCGGCTTCAGGCCAGAGGTTCGCAACGTCATTCGAGCCGCCTAACTCTAAGGGTACAAGATGATCGACTTCATATTGGCCTGAATAGTGATGGTATATCCTGTACTCAGCGTAGGCCTGATCTTTTTCGCTGAACGGTACGTTACGTACTGAACTTGTGTACCCGTACGTGCAAATCTGCTGTACCGTTGCATTTGCGAATATCGCGCCAGGAGTACATGCGGAGTCGGGCAGCCCTCCATGAGCCACACACCCCGATGCTTTGGTTTGTTTACCAAGATGGGCAGTGCCGCTTGATCCGCTTGATGGAGTAGTGACAACTAATGGACTATTGCCCGAAATCGTTATGTCGCATCCACCCAATACTAATGATAAAACAGCAATCATTGCCAGCACAAAGAGGTACTTCTTCATGGCTCTTCCCCTTTACAATGAGCGAACCCACCCTGCTTGAGAACGTGTAACGTCTCCTGTATTCGTATCTGATGTAGTAGAGATTTTTCCATTCACTTCTGTTCACGTCTTTTCGATGAAATACGTTTCATACATAGCGTGTTGCCTGTCCCCCTCTTGCTGCTTTCCTCTCCCCAGGAGAGCAGTATTTTTACCCCGCACTGATTGCGCTTTGCGCTAGCCCAGGAGATGCTATATAATCCCCTCACCCATGACAGCATATACCCTTTACCCACAGCACAACCATATCTCGGGATGTCGCAGCCAGAAAAGCGGCACGCAAAAAAAGTGATTGAGAGCGCACAGCAATTAGAGCAGGAGAGCTACAAGGCACTGATGCGAAAAAAACGCCTCTTTTCTGTCGTGTGGCGATAAATCTCAACCCCCTCTCAACCGAACCATAACCCTTTTGCTCTTCCCACATGTAATCATCTCCTTGATAATTGATTCGTCTTTTTGTATGTGTGTTCGGAGAGAGGACAGGAGCGTATGAGCGATCAACAAGGACAACCCCCACAGTGGCCTCCACAACAGCCATTCCAACAACTGCCGTATGGACAACAGCAGTCATTCTATACCCAGCCAACGCAGGCACATCCAGGACAGGTTCAACAGCCACCATATAACAGTTTCCCACCTCAGCAAAACCGCCCAGGTTTGTGGGGATGGTATAAGACGCGAACACGAAAAATCAAACTGAGTATTGGATGTGGTATCGTCCTTGCAATTCTGCTACTTTTCTCATGTATCGGTTCAGCCATTGGTATCGGAAATCTTGCCGCAACACCAACACCCACTGCTACGACAAGTCACGCCGCAGCAATCATACAAAGTCCAATCGTAACCTCTGTACCATCACCAACGTCAAAACCAACACACAAACCTACTCCTACACCCACAGCAAAGCCAACAAGTGCACCAACCCACACACCAGTGCCAACCCAACCACCGCATACGCCCACACCATGCCCAGGCATAAACTGCAACCCCTGGGGGTATAACTTTTCCAGTCCTGGGAAGCTGATCTATGTTCCTCCAAGCGGCTTTTGCAATTATTTCAACTGCATTCCGACATTCTACGAGTCAGACGATCCTGGGGACGGCTACATCGTGCAGTGTGGGGATGGCATGTATAGCCAGTCAGGGGGAGAGAGGGGAGCGTGCTCCTACCACGGCGGCGTGCAGCGTCCTTTATATTCCCATTGATATACCAAGCAGTTTAAGAAATATTTGAACGCTGCAAACCATAAATTGTGCGATAAATCTCTTCTTTTTCTTAAATACAAGGGATGCGTGAAATTGCCCGTCTGGGTGTTTCCTTGCTTGTTTTCTAGTCGCCTCTATTTATGCTTTCATCGTTCTGAATGAGTTTGGCATCAGTTGGTTTCATTTCAGTGGATACCTGTACAACCTGCTTATCGATAATCTCTGACAGCTTTGTTATCTTCAAATGTCTTTTGAGAAGAACGAGGGTCACATAGAAGAGACAGGAGATTGTCACAATCACAGCAATAAAGAAAAAAAGCAGTCCGGGTACAAGCCAGACATGACAGATAAGTGCTGTTGCCGAGACGAGTGTTGAGACCTGGGACAATAAGGACATTGTGCTATGGAGATTATTATAAATGGTAATCCCGTTCGCCTTATTGAAAAAGCTCAAGAATAAGGAACCCACCGTACACGGAAGGGAGATAGCAAAAGCAACCCAGGAGAGAGAAGAAGCCAGATCAGGATGTCCCACCGAAACAAGCACCTGGAAAAGAACAAGGTCAAGAATACCTATCCCTCCAACAAAATAGCGGTTGACAGTGTGAGATGTCTCATCATCCCTGCGAAACTCCCGCCAGAAATCAAAAATCGACTTGAAATGTCCGATACCCTCCTCTGATGCGCCAATGCTTCTTATAAAATTTGTCACCGTCTCCTCAGCACGCCCAGCTTGCGGGTCTTCCCGCCTTACCCGCCATATAGTCCTCCCCTGCCTGAGCACCTTTATCAACAAGGACAACCTCGCTTTTAATGACTTCTTCTGCGGAACTGGCGATGGTTCTTTTTGCGACTCCTGCATAAGCAATTACCTCTTTTTACTTTTATATAACGGACATTCTGTTTCAAAATGAAAATCTGGAAGACGGAATTTCAAGGATGACCGAGACATATAAACAACGGCATATTCGCTTTGCACAATGTATCTCTCACCATTCGCGTAATCGCGAGAAGGAAAAACGAATTATTCTGGGTGAAAACAGTGAAATGAACACCACAATGGCTCATTTCGCTTGGTTTCACAGCCATCTGAGAATTTTTTACACCGTTCGATGAAATTAGATTTTCTCAAGTGGGGAAAGCGACCATCAAAAATGGCTATTTTCTCCATCAAGTGGGGCCAATAATTCGTTTTAGTCAAATTTTATTACGCGAATGGTGAGTATCTACACTAATTACCCTGATTTACCAGCCTCATTTTTTGCATTTTTATTGCAGAGTTTATATAATCACCCGGCCAAAGCGACAGGATAAAACGGCTGATCGGCTGATTAGCCCTCTCCTGTTTTACTCCTGTTGTCTTAGGCATTGAAAATTGTTCTGCGTGTCTCAACACGCATTCGTGTTTCTTAGGAGAGGGAACATGAAACAAACCGGATTAACCCATAAAGGGACGCTGTGGAGTGAGATTAGTACAGGACTGTCAAAGGATGATGCAGCAGCACAGGGGAATGCCTGTGTGATTCGTCAGTGGCTTTTGCCGCGATTGTCCGAAAGGTTTGCCGCGAGTTGAGCTTGAATGGTTCAGTTCTGAAAGATGAAATTGTCACCAAGGTTTGCCCAGCCTTTCATTTCGGAACCATAGCCGTGCCGAGAAAATGAAGCCGTCTTTTTGTAACTACTCAGGTCCGCTGAGGAGGGCTGGACAAAGCTGATACACTACGGACATGACCGAAGAAGAAGCGAAGCACCTGAGACAAGAGAATGC
>WNFI01656786.1_pt1 | contig 17592 bp, 14 predicted proteins | sample 5400471 | NCBI WGS metagenome assembly WNFI01 (sample SAMN13153348, study PRJNA577476) | soil metagenome | isolation source: 100 cm saprolite on Douglas fir-dominated hillslope | place: USA:California | collected 2013-09-17 | reverse complement strand
CTCATGCCACAATCGAGCTCTGAGAAACGCCTGTTCACGAGTGCTGGATCAGCGTCAATCAGCTCCGCCAGATCGTCCAGGCGCCCGCGGAGCAGGTTCAGCACAGCTGGCGCGTCGTACTTGGTCTCGCCACCGGCCTGGAGAAGGATGTCGATGCAGGCGCTCAGTCGTTCTACGGAACGCGCGTAACCCGCAATGAGGTAGTCGAGAGCCGTGCCGGGATATGGATGGCCGCTTATCTCGTACTCATGGTCACGGCAGTTCGGATTTGCGCCGTGATCGAGAATCCATTGCAGCGCGGTAGGGTCCCATGACTCGCAAGGGGCAAAGATAATGGGGAAATGTCCGTGCCACAGGGCGTTCACATCGGCGCCGTGGGACACGAGAAGCTCCATCATCGGGATGCGATATCCATTGAGCGCGGCTCGCATGAGCGGGCCGTCGCCCCCCTGATGCACGTCTGATCCGTGGGTGAGCATCCACTCCGCCATCGCCAGTCTCACTGGACCCGGCGGCTCCCACGGTACGCGGCATTCGGCAACCCAAGTGAGCGGTCCATCTTTGCCGTAACCCAGCGGAGCGCTGTGCAGTGCTGGGTTGCGCGTCATCATGGTCTTAACGCGAACGATGTCGTTGGTGTCGATAGCCTGCTTGAGCTGCCCGATCTCCTTATAGGATTCGACGTGGACCTTGAGCTTCGGCCAGCTGGCAAACCCGTAGAGATGCGCGATCTTGCACTGCGCATCGGTGATCGACGTCGCCTCGCCGGTCTTGAGCAGGTCTTTGGCTTGGTCCTTCAGGTGGCGGAGATTGGGACGGTCGGGAAGTGGGCGCTGCGCCGGTGGTGAATCGGTCGACATGGCGGCCTCCTTTCATCGAAGTGCCCGGTGTCCGCACAATCGGGCTGAAAGAAGGTTGCTAAGACTTGACACTAAAAAGGTGGGCTTCTACCCTTTCCGCGGACAGGATGCGTCCTTTACGCCAAGGCAATCCTACCACAAATGGCTCCACGGCCAAGCGCGCCGCGTGCAACGGATGGGATAACTCAGCCTCGGCTTGGTAAGCCAGAGTTCGGAAATCGTCCGTTACTCCCCGCCACTTCAGCAATTAGCAGTTAGCACTCAATTAACCAAAACAAAACCCGAACCAATTCCTTCTGTTCCGAAGCGCAAAAATTCGGAAGTCGTCGCAATCTCTGCCATTTTTTAAATTCTTCAACAACAAACTTTTAACCGGGCAGGTGGAACTATGCCTTCCCGGCTTCGCCAGTCTTTTTGGTCTTCATCTGTCTGCGGAACAGCGCGTCAAGGCCGGCCTTGGTAGCCTCATAGTCTGTTTGCGATATTTTTCCGTTCAGGCGGTCTGTCTCTAGTTGGAACAGTTCGTCTTTGAGTGCGTCCAGCATCGTATTGTGTTCAGGCATGGGCTGCGGCGTTCGTGACGCTCGCTGCGAACGCTCCGGCTTCGCGCCAGAAGAAGAGGAACGGGAAGAAGAACTAGAAGAAGAAGCCGACGCGCGGGAAGAGCTGGGAGCCCGCCTTTGGATCATCCAGAACACGCCGCCGGCCAGAACGGCCAGGACCGCACCAAAGATGTACCAGCGCGCAGAATTCGAAGAATCAGAAGCATCAGCCGAAGGTCCCTGACCCCCGCTTGAATTTGCTGCCGGGCTGCTTCCTCTACCACTTTGCTGAGCGCCGCTTTGCTGACCATCGAGTGAAGCCGAGCCTTCTCCGGCAACGGAGAACTTCACCTGCTGTCCGGTGGAAATGCTCTTGGCAAAAAAAACATTCAGCCCAGCTTCGTCAGAATCCTGGGCAAAGCGCTCACCGGCGGAGGTGAACCTCATGCTCTTGGGCAAGAGCACGCCTAATTCCGCCAGACGTGTTTCAGGAGTGATGGTGAACTCATACGACCCGCTATATGGCAGCTTGTAGATCACCTGAAACTGCGATTTGCCTGGACGTATGGGGTAAACAAAAGCGTATCGATTCTTCTTTCCCGTCGGCTCTGGAGAAGTGGTTACCGGCATGCCGCCCGGACCGGAGACCGTGGCATCATTCAGTTGTGCGCCCTCAGGGAGCACTACCTCAAACGTCCGGTCAGCCATCTTGGTGCGCGGAGGGATGGATGCGTTCTGCAGGACATACGTCTCAGAAACCTCAAGTTGTCCACCCGCAGTCTGCAGGCGCAGGACTCGGCCGTCGGAGAGGATATTATCGACCTGCTTGGCTGAATCGTAGACACTGATATCGACGGAAGTGGTTCCCGGAGGCGCGAGGTGGTTATAGTTCACTCCCCCATGAACCACCTGGACGAGGTGCTGGGCGCCATCGTCGGGAACGCTGATGGTGAAGCGGCCCTGGCTGTCCGTCTTGGTGCGGGCGACCTCGTCCATTCCGCCAGCCAGTGACAGCAGCACCACATCATCCCCGGCGGCTGGCTTGTTGGTGGTGCCGTTGGTGGCTGTGCCGGTCATCTGCGAGGCAAACAGGGTTCCAGAGAACAGCAAGATGCATACGATTACGCCGATTCGGTCCCAGATTGGCAAAAGTTTTTCTCGATTCATAGCCAGCGTAAAGCGGCGTGGTGACTGCTTAGTCACATTATTATGTCGACCCGTTGTAGTACAAATTAGTCTTAGTCGTAAAGAAAAAATTTCGGCTCGGCGCAACCCGCAAATTTCAGCGGCCTGCCGCTTTCTTTCCCTGCAGCACCAGGCAGGTGGAATTGAGCTTCGCAATCAGGCGATTGCTCTCATCGGTGACGTTGCATTCCACATAGCCAATCGTCCGGCCTCTCTGTATTACTTTGCCTTCCGCTTTGAGTTGCGCTTTCCATACCGGACGGAAAAAATTGATCTTTAGTTCCACGGTGGTGAATGACTCGTCCACAGCAAGCGTGCTGGCAAAAGCCAGGCCCATGGCCGCGTCGCCAATATCGCAGAGAATGCCGCCGTGGAGCGTTCCCATCGGATTCGCGTGTTGGGGACCGGCCTCCAAGGTCACCAGTGCGCGCCCGTCAACAATCTCAACCACATTAAATCCAATCAGCTCCGCTATAGGAGGTCGAACCGATATCGCGCGTTCGTGCAAAGACAATTTTTGCTCTGTACCTTTTGACCCGTCGCCCTGCATGTTTCGTTGCCTCCTCCGCTCATCCGAAGAAACCGGCGCTCTGCGTTACCTGCGCCTCGCGCATAAGCCGTGACCGAGATCTGTCGAAAACTAAAATCCATTGCTGAGTGCAACTGATTCCCACATGTTGACTGAATGAATCTTCATTCAATAGACTTACGCGTCCGGTATCGTGCGCATTGTTTGCTACCTCAATCATCTCATGCGTCTTTGGCGCGCACCCTGAATGCCACGGTCCAGATAAGCAGTCAAACTGTAGATGATCCGGTTTTAAGAAAGATTCACGCGCACGATTTTAAGGATAATCGTAAAAGCGTGCGCTGGCTTGAGAATATTCTATTTCGATTTGAATTTGGATTCTGGAACTTGAATTCTGTTTGCGGTTCCTACAAAAAAGAGAGACTGTCATGAGCGACCTTGTTCAACTCACCAAAGATAACGATATTGCCATCATCACCATCAACAATCCGCCGGTCAACGCGCTCAGCCCGGGAGTGCCTGAGGGCATTTCTGACGCGATTGCCCGGATCAACGGCGATGCCAGCGTGAAAGCCGCGGTGCTCATCGGCGGCGGGCGCACGTTTGTCGCCGGTGCGGACATCAAGGAGTTCGGCAAGATGACCTCGGGCAAGTCTCGGGAGGGCGTGCCATTTGTTCCTCTACTCATGCGTATTGAAGATTGCAGCAAGCCGGTGGTGATGGCGATCCACGGCACTGCCTTCGGCGGCGGCCTGGAGCTGGCGATGGCCGGGCATTATCGCGTGGCCTCTCCCAGCGCCCAGGTCGGCCAGCCGGAAGTGAAGCTTGGCATCATTCCCGGCGCCGCGGGAACGCAGCGTCTGCCACGGCTGGCGGGCGTGGCTAAAGCCGTGGAGATGTGCGCGGACGGCAATCCCATCAAAGCGCAAGAAGCGCTGCAACTCGGCATTGTTGACCGGCTGATTGAAGGCGATCTGCTGGCCGGTGCGGTGGCATTTGCCCGCGAAATTGCCGGCAAGCCTGCGCCAAAGACACGCGAGCGCAACGGAAAGCTGGGCTCGCCGGAACAGAATGCTCCCGTGCTGGCCGCCGCGCGCGACAATGCGCGCAAGAAACAGCGCAGCATGATGGCTCCGCTTGCCGCCATTGACGCCGTTGAAACCGCAACCAAGTTGCCCTTCGACCAAGGCGTGGAAGCGGAGCGCAAGTTATTCATGGAGTGTCTCTACTCCGATCAGTCAAAGTCACTCATACACGTCTTCTTTGGCGAGCGCGAAGTCGCCAAAATTCCAGACGTCGCCAAGGAGACGCCGCTCATTCCGGTAAATTCCGCTGCGGTTGTGGGTGCAGGCACCATGGGCGGCGGCATTGCCATGGTGTTTGCCAATGCCGGCATTTCTGTCCTACTCCGCGAGGCCGACCAGGCGGCGCTGGATCGCGGCATGGCCACCATCCGCAAGAACTACGAAAACTCGGTGAAGCGCGGCCGCTTTACGCAACAGTTCATGGACGAGCGCATGAAGCTGATTAAGCCCACGTTGACCTATGACGGTTTTGAGGGCGTTGACATGGTTGTGGAAGCGGTCTTTGAAGGCATGGCGTTGAAGAAAGAAATCTTTGGCCAACTGGACCGCGTATGTAAACGTGGCGCAATCCTGGCCAGCAACACCTCAACTCTCAACGTGGATGAAATCGCGCAAGCCACTACGCGGCCGGAAGCCGTGATCGGCACGCACTTCTTCAGTCCGGCAAACGTGATGCGGCTGCTGGAAATCGTGCGCGGCAAGGCGAGCAGCAAGGAAGTCATCGCCACATGCATGCAGCTTTCCAAGAAGCTAGGCAAAGTCGGCGTGCTGGTGGGCAACTGTCGGGGCTTTGTCGGCAACCGCATGTTCGGGCCGTATCGCCGCGAAGCGCAGTTCCTGGCGGAAGAAGGCGCGTCCGTTGAGGCCGTGGACAAAGCGCTTTACGACTACGGCATGGCCATGGGCCCGATGGCCGTTGGCGATCTGGCCGGCCTGGACGTTGGCTGGCGCATTCGGAAGGAGTACAAACATCTGGAAAAGCCGGGAGTACGCCAACCCATCGCGGAAGATCGCCTGTGCGAGTTGGGACGCTACGGCCAGAAGACCGGCGCTGGCTGGTACAAGTATGACGAGAACCGCCGCGCCATTCCCGATCCTGAAGTTGCTCAACTGGTAAGCAAGTGGGCTGCTGAGGCGGGCATTCCGCAACGCAAGATCGCGCCGGAAGAGATGGTGGACCGCTGTCTCTACGCGCTGGTCAATGAAGGCGCGCGCATTCTGGAAGAAGGCTACGCGCTACGTGCCGTTGATATCGACATCATCTATATCAACGGTTATGGCTTCCCAGCCCATCGCGGCGGCCCTATGTTTTATGCTGACACCGTAGGCTTGAAGAAGGTCTACGATCGCATCTGCGAATTCCACCGCCAGCACGGCGAACTTTGGGAGCCTGCGCCACTGCTCAAGCGTCTGGCGGAAGCAGGCAAGACCTTTGCCGATCTCAACAAAGAAAAAAGCGCAGCCGCGTAGAAAGAACATACGGTGGTTTCTTATGACACGTGAAGCAGTGATTGTTGACGCGGTTCGCACACCGATGGGCCGGCGCGATGGGATGCTCAAAAACTGGCATCCGGTTGACCTGCTCGGGTTTACGCTGAGCGGTCTGGCACAGCGGAACAAACTTGATCCCGCGCTGATTGAAGATGTCATCGCCGGATGCGTGATGCAGGTCGGTGAGCAGGCGGCGAACATGGGACGCAACGCAGCACTAGCCGCCGGGTTCCCTGAGTCCGTTCCGGGCACTACGGTGGACCGCCAGTGCGGCTCCAGCCAGCAGGCCATACACTTTGCCGCGCAGGGCGTGATGGCCGGCAGCTATGACGTGGTGATCGCGTGCGGCGTGGAGAGCATGACCCGCGTGCCCATGGGATCGTCCGTCAAGTCCGGTCCGGGCAAGCCATTTGGGCCGGCCATGATGCGCCGCTATAACGAAGTCCAGTTCAATCAGGGAATCAGCGCGGAGATGCTGGCCGAGCGCTGGAAGCTCAGCCGCGAATGCCTGGACCAATACAGTCTGGAAAGCCACCGCCGCGCGGCGCAGGCCAGAGATCAGGGTTGGTTTGACCGAGAGATTCTGCCCGTGCCCATTGAAACCGAACAAGGCACGGTCAACGCCGCACGCGATGAGGGCATACGCGCGGAGACAACGCTGGAAAAGATGGCCACTCTGAAAACGGTATTCAAGCCGGACGGAGTTGTGACTGCTGCAAATTCTTCACAGATCACCGACGGCGCTTCGGCGGTGTTGATCATGGACCGTGCCACGGCAGAGCGCATGGGACACAAGCCGATGGCTCGCTTTGTGGCGTTTGCGCTGGCCGCGGAAGATCCGGTGCTGATGCTGGGCGCGCCCATTCCCGCTACGCGGCGCATTTTGGATCGCGCTGGGCGCAAGCTTGAGGCCATGGATCGTATAGAAATCAATGAAGCTTTTGCTAGCGTCGTGCTTGCCTGGCAAAAAGAAACCAAGGCTGACTTCGCGCGCGTCAATGTAAACGGCGGCGCAATTGCGCTGGGGCATCCGCTGGGCGCAAGCGGCGCACGCCTGATGACAACGCTGGTCCACGAGCTTGAGCGAAGCCGTGGTCGCTACGGATTGCAGACTATGTGTGAAGGCGGCGGCATGGCCAATGCCACTATCATTGAGCGCTTGCAATAGCGCATCTCAAACGCGTCACGGAGAAACGGCTTATGAAAATCAAAGGTGCTAGCGCCCTGGTTACCGGCGGAGCTTCAGGACTGGGGGCAGCCACGGTCCGCATGCTGGTCGCTGGCGGAGCCAAGGTCGTTATTGCTGACGTCAACGAGAAGGCCGGTCACGAGCTTGCGCAGGAACTGGGCGGCGCAACTAGTTTTGTCAAGACGGACGTGACGAATGAGAGCCAGGTCCGCGCGGCTGTGGAGCAAGCCGGCCAGCAGCATGGCGGGCTGCACATTGCCGTAACCACGGCGGGGATCGGCGTCGCGGAAAAGCTGCTGGGTAAGAACGGAATGCACGATCTCCAGAAATTTATTCGTGTGCTGCAGGTCAACCTGATCGGCACCTTTGACGTGCTTCGCCAGTCCGCACAGCTCATGAGCGCGAACCAGCCGGACGAAGACAGCGGCCGCGGAGTGATGGTCACTACCGCGTCGGTCGCTGCGTATGAAGGGCAGATCGGGCAAGCCGCGTACTCCGCGTCGAAGGGCGGCATAGTCAGCATGACCTTGCCCCTGGCGCGTGAGTTGGCCCGCCAAGGCATACGGGTGTGCACAATTGCGCCGGGAATCTTTCACACACCGTTGCTGGGCTCGCTGCCGGAAGCGGCGCTGACGTCGTTGAGCGAGCAAGTACCTTTCCCCAGACGCCTGGGCCAGCCCCATGAATATGCCGCGCTGGTGCGGCACATCATTGAAAACAACATGATCAACGGTGAGACCATCCGCATTGACGGCGCGATACGCATGGCCCCCAAATAAGACTAGACCGTTTCAAAAGGCAGCGGAGCAGATTCTTCGCCTTGCTTCCGAATGACACTCTTAAGAGAACGGGTTCGGTCTATGCCATCACTGAAAAACGGCTAGGTCTTTTTCAAGAACTTCTCCACTCCGCGCCGGCAGTCTTCCGTCATGCGGGCGATGGCATTGGTCTCTACGCCTGCTTCCAACGCGGCCTGGAATGATATGGAATCCATGTTGTACAGTAGGCGCTTGGAGAGCATGACCGCAGAAGCCGACTTTGATGCCAGCCGCGCCACATAGGCGTTCGCCTCAGCAGTAAAGCGGTCATCGGCATAGACGCGATGAATGAGGCCCAGGTCGTATGCGCGCGCGGCAGAGACGGTCTCACCCGTGACGACCAACTCGAACGCGGCTTTTTCTGAGACCGACCGGCGCAAGATCGCCATTACCATGGCGGGAACAAAGCCGATATTTACTTCCGGGTAGCCGAACTGGGCGGATTCGGAGGCAAGAATAATGTCACAGGCGGTGGCTAGGCCGCATCCTCCTGCCAGAGCGCGCCCATGGACGGCGGCAATGATCGGGAGCGGGTGATTGCGCATCATCAGGAAAAGCTCCGCTGTTGAGCGCGCTTCAGCCATGTTGTCCAGCACGCCGGCCTGCGCGGTCTTTCCCAACCCGGCAAGATCGGCGCCGGAACAGAAGTCCGTGCCTGCCCCGGCAAGCAAGACCACGCGGCACTGCGGATCACCGGCGGATGCGGTCAACGCTTCTTTTAGCTCGGAGACTAACTCGCCGTCGAGCGCATTGCGCTTGTCCGGACGGTTCAGCTTGATCCGCGCCACTCCGTTCTGTACTTCATAAAGAATTTTACGGGGCGTTATTTCAGGGGACATCGATCACCAGTGCCGCCGCCGTCAAGCGATTGATGCAAGACAAAATTCAGCGCATGCAGGTTGGGAAGCTCGTATCTCTCCACCGCACCCAAACAAATACCGGCGAAGTGTTGCTTAACCCGCTCAGCCGTGACCTCGCGAACCAGTGTCGGATAGTCCTCCGGCTTGAGAGCGATCAGGCCAATGTTAGCGATATCACCTTTGTCACCGGAACGTGCATGTGCGATTTGGCGTAGCTGGATTTTGGGCATAAAGTGACGATCTAGCTTTTACTACTACGTTGAGATACAAATCAATGGCCATCTTTCATTTTGCATACAAATACTTTCCCGAGATAGGTTAATCTCTGCCTCGAAGTGCGCAGGCACTACAATTTGGTGCATATGACCGTTTCCATTTTTCTCTTGATTTTTGTCTGGATGGGGCCGCATCCGGAGTTGCTGGCACAGACGGCCTCCCCGCACAGAGTTCCCCGCCCGTCGCACAGGCACAGGCATCACCGGGCGAAGCGGTCCCACAGGGTTCCAGGGGCAAACGGGTTATATATCTGGTTTCGCCCATCAAGACTGATCCGGACATCAAGGACGGGGATGGAGACAACCTGGTCCTGTTTGACCCGAAGGTTGCTGCCAATGCGAACCTGCTGGTGTTTATCGGTGGAACCAATCGCTACCGCGGGGCGGACCAACCTGGATTTGAGCTTTCACAGGCATTCGCCAAGTCGTTTCCGTCCGCGTTTCTCGGTCTGGCGGTGGACCTTGGCTATCGGGTGATAAGTTTGGACTACAAATATGACCCGGCAGGAACCGTCATCTGCCCCGCGATGCAGGACCGGACTTGTTATGAACGTTTTCGCGAAAAAAAGATTTTTGGTTCCGGCAACATGCCTGAGGTGCCGACAACTCCGGCCGAATCAATTGTCAACCGGCTGACTAAACTTCTTCAGTACGTTGCGCGTCAATATCCCGATCAGGGTTGGGAAGGCTATCTGGTGAACGGGCAGCCGAATTGGAGCCGCATCGCGCTCACTGGGCATTCGCAGGGCGCAGGCTTAGCGGCTTTCCTTGCCAAACGGGCAAAAGTCGCCCGCGTAATCCTGAATTCGAGCCCATGGGACCACTATGAACGCCCGCCGGGTGTTGCCGCCTGGCTTTCCTGGCCGAGCGCTACTCCTTACGAACGATGGTATCTTCACACCTCTCGACGCCGACGGCAACTACGCGTTCCGAGGCGATTGGGCCTTCGCGCTGGGCCAGGGAGCACCTTCAGAACAATGATCTGGAGCACCCCACGCCGCAACTTATTGGGACCATGGCGGCACGACGTTGCTCATACGGGCATACGCGACTAGTTGCCCCATATGCTCATTGTCATGAATGATGATGCGAAGATACATGCCATCAACGGTCGCTTCTCTGTCGGCGATTTTCACCTTGCGCTGAAAATCAGCGGGGCTAGCCGCTGCGTGCGCCGTCTTGACCGCTTCCAGGGAGCGCTTTAACCATTTGATGACTTCTGCCTTGGACGTCACGGTCCTTTCCATTTCATCTTTCCAGTCGGCGGGCATCTTGGGGCCGGTAACGCTCAACAGATAGAAATTGGCCGCCACAATATGCATGTACACTTCGCTCGTGGATCGGACCCCCGCTACCGGGCGCCATAAGAATTTTTCTGCGGGCGTGGCCTCAGCCAACGCAATTAATTGGCTGGAGACATGTCTCCACTCTCCGTCGTAGCCCTGCCATATCCCTTCGGGCACCTGCGCGCGCAGGGTTTGAGAGCATAAGAAAAGTAAGAATAAAAGTGCCTTCACGTATCAGCTCCTTTGAAAATGCAAAGCTATATATTAACTGCTGGTGACCAAAACCTGCGGCGCTACCAGCGCTTTGGGAATCAAAGCCGGCCAATAGGCGACGATCTCATCAACTTTTGTGCGGCCCGCGTTTAGTCCAGTGACCGACGGAGGGCCGTTCAGCGCGATCGGCACAATCTCTTTCAGAAAGCGCTCCACCGGCGCTTTCTCCAGGCTGCGCACGCCGAGCCGCAGCACTATTTCCGCAACGTCCGGCGATGGTGGGCCTGACATTTCACCGTGACAGGCGTATGCGCCGACGAATTCAGAATGAATCGCATCGAACTTGAGCCCTAGCCGTTCCAGCCGTTCGCGCAGGATGCGGTCGGCGGCCTGGGCTTTCTTGTAAGCATCAGGCCAGGAGTATACGAGCGCGCCCACAGCTTTAAATCCCGCCGCATAGCTGATGGAAACTTTGTAGAAGTGGGTTGCCGGATGTCCCTTGATGCCGGAGAATCGCACGCGGTCCGCGCCCTGTTGTTCGAGTCGGATAGTGGTGAAATCAGCGATGCCGTCCGCGACGATGTAGTTCTTGGGATCGCCGATCTCATACAGCAGTTGTTCCGTCACGCCGGGCACGGTCAGGCGGCCACCGGTGCCAGCATGTTTGGTAATGACAAACGTTCCGTCAGGCTCGGCTTCAATAATGGGGTAGCCGATGCCCGCATAGTCCGGCATGGTCTCCCAATCCACCTGGCAGTTGCCCCCGGTACACTGCGCGCCGCATTCAATCACGTGGCCGGCGATTGTCCCAGAGGAGATCCGGTCCCAATCGTCCGCTTTCCAGCCAAACTCGCGAACCATGGGGCCGAGCGCGAGCGCGGCATCATTGCAACGGCCGGTGATCACAATTCCGGCGCCCTGGCACAGCGCGTCCGCGATGGGAAAAGCGCCAAAGTAGACGTTCCCGCTGAGTACGCGCGAGCGGATCGCACTCAGCGGTTCGCCGGTATCCAGGTTGCGCAACTCAATGCCTCGATCTAGAAATTCGTCCAGGCGGAGCATGATGTCATCGCCTTTGACCACGCCGATCTTCACCCGCCCGCCGTAGCCTGCGGCCCGTAGAACGGCAGCAACAGCTTCCTGGCAAGCATCGGGATTCACGCCGCCGGCGTTCGTGACCACTTTCACTCCGCGTTCCACCATGTCACGCGCTCCGTGCTTCACCACACCGACAAAGTCATGCGCATAGCCGGCGCGTGGATCACGCGCACGCAGCTTTTGCAAGATCGACATCGTAATCTCAGCCAAGTAATCAAGAGTGAGGTAATCGAGCGGGCCGCCACGGAGCAACTGGAGCGGCGCTTCCTGTGAATCGCCCCAGAAGGCCGAGCCGTTAGCAATGCGGATCATGAAGCGGCCCCGGCCCCATTTTCACTGAGTTGTTCACGCAGCACGCGCTTGAGCACTTTGCCGGTTGGGTTCTTGGGGAACTCGGTCATCACGTGGATCTGCTTCGGCACCTTAAAGCTGGCTAGACGCGAGCGCGCATGGGCCATGAGATCGTCTTCACTGAGTTGCGCGCCGGCCGCAGGCACCACGCAGGCAACCACCTTCTCAATCCAATACGGGTCATGTAGGCCGATCACTGCGACCTCAGCTACGCCGGGATGTTCGGCGATCGCTTCTTCCACTTCCTGACTGGAAACATTTTCGCCGCCGCTCTTGATCATGTCCTTTTTACGGTCGAGGAAGTAGAGCCAGCCGTGTTCATCCAGGTAAGCGACATCGCCGGTATGGTGCCAGCCGCCGCGAAAGAGCGCTTCATTCGCGGCTGGGTCTTCAAAGTAGCCGGGCGTCACGCAGGGGCCGCGTACCACAATCTCACCCGGCTTGCCGGCTTCCACGTCTTTCATTTCTTCATCGACAATGCGAAGCTCCAGCGGCGTATGGCTTATGCCGATAGGGTCCGGCGCCGCCAGCATGCGGCCAAGGTCCCCTGCCGGCGTGGTCGATCCAAGCGCAGTGGTCTCCGTCTGGCCCCAGCAGTTGATCCACTCGGCATGAGGCGCGATTCGCCGCCAGCGCTGGAATACTGGTGTGGGTAAGTATTGGAACACGAACAAACGCTTGAGGCTTGAAAGGTCAATGGCTTCAATCAGCGGCATCCTGATAAGTCCAATCCAGACAGTGGCCGGCAGCGCGATCGTATTCACTTTTTGCACTGCAATAGCGTGGATGATCAAGTCAGGCTTGGGAAGCGGTATCACCACGCTGTCACACCCGGAAGCGTAGCAATTGAAGGTCATCACCAAGCCGGCCACGTGAAACATGGGTAAAGCAAGCAAATAGCGGATGCCGCGATCAGCACCGTAGTCAGCGTACGTGGCGAGCAGGTACGAGTAAAAATTCAGATGTGTCAGGACCACGCCTTTGGGCTTAGCTGTGGTGCCGCTGGTAAAAATAATCAGGTGTGGATCTTCACCAGCCACAAACTGCTCCACCGGACTGCCATCGCGCGTGGCGAGCTTAGCGCTAAATTGCTCGTCGAGAAGAAACTGTACCGCCGGAGCGCGGCTGACTTTAGGTTGAAACATCGGCTCAATCAACAAGGCTTTCACGCGGGTTTTTTCCAGGACGTAGCCAACGTCTTCCGCGGTGAACATCAGGTTGATTGGGACCAGCACCGCGCCGATGCGAGCGCAGCCAAAGAACGTCGCCGCATATTCCGGCGAATTTGTCGCAAAGATGGCCACGGCATCGCCACGGCCGATGCCGTTTTCCATGAGCAGGCGGGCAATGCGATTGGCGAGTGTGTCCAGTTCGGAATAAGTAAGGTCGCGTCCCTGGAAGTGAACCGCGCGCTGTTGCGGCGAGCGTGACGCGCTGCGGCGAAGAGCGTCACCAACGTTGAAGCGGTGGATCAGGTTGTACTCAAGGGTGCCCATTGCTGATTCAGAGTTTCTCTTCCTTGGCGATAATCTCTTTCATGATTTCAGAAGTGCCCGCGCCGATCGTGTTCAAACGAAGATCACGCCACATGCGGCCAATCGGGTACTCGGTTGTGTAAGCAAAGCCGCCGAAGATCTGCATGCAGTCGTAGGCAACTTTCTGCGAGAGTTCTGAAGTATAGAGTTTGGCCATGGTGATTTCACGGACGGCGCGCCGGCCACGATTCACCAGGTCAAGCGCGCGATAGGTCAGCCAGCGGCCTGCTTCAACGGCGGTAAGGTGCTCGGCAAAACGATGGCGCCACACCTGAAACTTTCCCACTGGTGAACCAAAGGCATGGCGCTCATGGCCATAATCAATGGCCCAGCGCAGGCCCTTCTCCATAGCCGCCAGAGCGCCGAGCGAGGCCACCAGACGCTCCCCCTGGAAGTTTTCCATGATGTAGTAAAAACCACGGTCTTTTTCTCCCAGAATGTTGCGGACGGGAACGCGGCATTCGTCGAAGAACAGCTCCGCCGTGTCAGAGGCCAGGTTGCCTATCTTCTTCAGTTTCTTTCCCACCGCAAAGCCCTTGGTCTTGGTGGGGAACAGCACCAGAGAAACTCCTTTGTGGCCTTCAGCGCCGGTGCGCACCGCCAGCACAATATAATCGCAGCGCGTGCCGTTGGTGATCCAGAGCTTCTGCCCGGAGATCACAAGGTCGCTGCCTTCGATGCGTGCCCGCGTCTTGACCGCAGCCACGTCAGAGCCGCCGCCGGGTTCGCTGATACCCAGCGCGCCGATCCACTCACCCCGCACCGCCTGCGGGATGAATTGGTCTTTCTGTTCCGCCGTACCCAGTTCCTGGATCACGGGAATGGTCATATCGGACTGAACAAGAAATGCCATGTTGATGCTGCCGCTGTCAGAGTTGCTCAAGGATTCCACGTAAGCCGCCGTGGCCCACCAGTCCTGTCCGCTGCCGCCCCACTTGGGATCGATGCGTATGCCGAACATTCCCAGAGCGCCGGCTTTGTTGAACAGTTCGCGCGGGAAGATGCCCTCGTCGTCCCACTCAGCCGCGTACGGCGCAATCTCTTCTTTACAGAAGCGCGTTACCGTTTGCCGGATGAGGTCATGCTCTTCCGTGAAATACGGAAACTCAGTGCTCTGCTGCTGAACTGCGTGCGTGCTCATTGGCATCCTCCTGCGATTGAATTTCTACCAGCATTTGCCCCGGCGCCACAATATCTCCTGGCTTGACGAGAACGGCCGCAACCATACCATGGATGGCGGCCTTAATAGTTTGCTCCATTTTCATGGCTTCCAGCATGATCAGTGAATCGCCGAGCTTAACGTACTGGCCTGGGCTGACCAGTACGCGCAAAACCTGGCCGGGCATCGGCGCGTTCGCCGTCTGATGCTCGCCTGCGCCGGCGCGCCGGGGATAGCGAGGCAGACGTCGGATAGTTCGTTGAATCGCGCTTGAACGAATGTAGTACTCGTCGCCATGTTGATGAATGTGAAACTCGCTGCGAACGCCGTCGATCAACACGACGACGTGGCCGTCCTTGAGGCTCACCACTCCAACTTCGAACACCTCTACGCCTGGAGCGCTGGCGGGCGCCAGGCATTCCCGACCGCGGATTTCCAACTTCATAGCCGGACCAGAAACCGGATTATTGCGAAAGCGGATTGGTATTGATGGAAGCACCGTGCGCTGCCGATGCTCTGTATGTTCGATGTAGGCCTGGAGAACAGCGGCATGAATCGCGTCATCGGCTTCACGGTGCCCTGATTCGTGCGTCAGTTGAAAGCCGGTATGGGCGCGGCCGGCGCGAAACTCTTCATGCTCCAGAATGCGGATGAGGTACTCACGGTTCGTCTCAACTCCCTGGGCGGCAAAATGCTTGAGCGCGTACACCAGCTTGTTGATGGCTGTCTCGCGATCGGCTGCGTGGGCAATGACCTTCGCCAGCAGGGAATCGTAATAGACTCCGATCTCCGTACCTTCTTCGACACCGCTGTCCACACGTACGCCGTCAATACCAAGCGGAGGTCGCCATACATGCAGCGTTCCCGTGGAAGGAAGAAAGTTGTTGGCCGGATCTTCCGCGCAGAGCCGTGCTTCAATCGCATGACCCTTTGCCTGGGGCAGTTCTCGCGGAAGTCGGCCACCCTGCGCGATCTCAATCTGCAAACGGATCAAGTCCAGGCCGATCACCATCTCCGTGACTGGATGTTCAACTTGTATGCGTGTATTTACTTCAATGAAATAGAACTCGCCGGAAGGCGCCAGCAGGAATTCAACGGTGCCGGCGTTGGTGTATCCAATCTTGCGGCAGAGCGCGAGCGCCGCATCGGCCAACCGGGCCCGCAACTCCGCCGTGACGGCGGGGGAGGGGCTTTCTTCAATCATCTTTTGATGACGCCGCTGGATGGAGCAATCGCGCTCGAACAGATGCATGAGACCACCGTGATGGTCGCCAAATACCTGGACTTCGACGTGGCGCGCTCCTTCGACATATTTTTCCACCAGCAACTCGCCATTGCCGAAGGCTCTCTGTTCCCGCTGGGACTACAGGCACACCGGCTTCTTCCGCGAGCTTGCGCGCCTCAATCTTTGATCCCATGGCGCGGATCACGGTCGAACGCGGCCCGATGAAAGTAATACCGGCGTTCTCACACGCGGCAGCGAACCCGGCATTTTCCGCCAGGAAGCCATATCCGGGATGGATGGCGTCGGCGCCAGTGCGTCGCGCAGCCGCCAGAATCACGTCGATATTCAGGTAGGACTCACGCGGCGCGGAAACCCCGATCGGCACCGCCTGATCGGCGAGACGAACGTGCAGAGCGTTGCGGTCGAAGTCCGAATGGACCGCGATGGTCTCAATGCCCATCGCGCGGCAGGTGCGCAGAATGCGCAGAGCGATCTCGCCGCGATTGGCAATCAGGATTTTGCGAAAGGTCTTCATCGGTTTCGTTTCAAATCAACTCTAGTTCCACATAGACTCGAACGCGCCGTCATAAGCAATTAGCAATTGCAAATAGCAAAAGCCGGCACCTAACGGGACAGTTTGTGTGTTCGCTGCTCTTGCTAACTGCTATTTGCTAATTGCCAATTGCTTTTCAATGCCTAAACACTCCCCACTCCATGGTCCCTTCCACTGGTGCGTTATACGCCGCGGACAACGCAATGGCAACGACGGTGCGCGTGTCACGCGGATCGATCACGCCGTCATCCCACAGGCGCGCGGTGGCAAAGTAACAGTCGGACTCGCGCGCGATTTGATCTTCCAGCATCTTGCGGCCCATCGCCATCTTGGCTTCGTCCACCGGCTGGCCGGCCTTGGCCGCCGCGTCACGCCGGATTATGTCCATCACGCCAGAAAGCTGCTTCTCTCCCATCACGGCGATGCGATGGTTCGGCCACGTGAACAGGAACCTGGGATCGTACGCGCGTCCACACATGGCGTAATTGCCCGCGCCATAGGAGCCGCCAACCATGATCGTGATGGCCGGCACCGTCGAGTTGGAAACGGCGTTGATCAGCTTGGCGCCGTTGCGGATGATCCCATCTTCCTCGTATGTACGACCCACCATGAATCCGGTGATGTTTTGCAGGAAGAGCAACGGGAGCGACTGCTGGTTGCACAGCTGTATGAACTGCGCGCCCTTGCCCGCCGACTCTGACATGAGCACGCCGTTGTTGCCAAGAATACCGACGGGGAAACCGTGTATATGGGCAAAGCCGGTAACCAGCGTGGGGCCATACTCCGGCTTGAACTCCGCAAAATCGCTGCTATCAACGATGCGCGCGATTACGTCACGTATCTCAAATGGTACGCGCACGTCAGCGGAGGCGATGCCGAGCAACTCGCCGGGATCGCAAACGGGCTCTTGCGCTATGCGCAGATTTGGCGCCGGCGGCTTGGAGCGGTTGAAATGGCTGACGATTTCACGGGCAATGCGGATGGCATCGAGTTCATCTTCTGCCAGGTAATCAGAAAGACCAGAAATCCGCGAGTGCATTTCGGCGCCGCCCAGCGATTCTTCGTCGCTGACTTCACCCGTCGCCATCTTCACTAGCGGCGGCCCAGCCAGAAAAACCTGCGCTTGCTTCTTCACCATCCCCACGTAATCCGACATGCCCGGCAGGTAGGCCCCGCCAGCCGTGGAGCTGCCGAACACAACGGAAATTGTGGGAATGCGTTCTTTGGAGCGTCGCGTGATTTCACGGAAGCCGCGCCCACCAGCCACGAAGATCTTGCTTTGAACAGGGAGATCGGCCCCGGCAGACTCCACCAGAAGAACGCTGGGCAAATGATTGG
>WNFI01605512.1_pt1 | contig 17593 bp, 21 predicted proteins | sample 5400471 | NCBI WGS metagenome assembly WNFI01 (sample SAMN13153348, study PRJNA577476) | soil metagenome | isolation source: 100 cm saprolite on Douglas fir-dominated hillslope | place: USA:California | collected 2013-09-17 | reverse complement strand
GGGAACAGCGGCGGCTCGGCGGGGACGTCGGCGGGGGCGGACGACAGCGCGGACATGAAGCGGCGGAGTTCCATGGGTCAGGGAACCAGGACGATGTCGCCCGCGCGCAGGTAGAAGTTCGCCTGGCCCGGGTTTCCCGACGCCACCTTGTCGTAGTCGAACGGCAGCCGCTCGACGCGGGTGCCGTCCGACCGCATGACGACGACCCGGGAGCGCGCGGCGAACTCGGTGAAACCCTCGGCCATGGCGAGCACGTCGATCACCGTGGCCCGGCTCCTGAGCTCGTAGCGCCCCGGTTTCACCACCGCACCGATGACCGACACCTTGAAGCTCTTCACGTCCGTGACGCTGACCGCGACCTCCGGGTGCGGTATGTATTCGGCGAGCCGGCGACTCAGCTCATCCCGCAGCTCCATGGGGGTCAAGCCGGCGGCTTGCACGTCGTTGAGCAGCGGAAGCGAGATCCGGCCGTCGGGGCGCACGGGCGCGGTCCATCGAGAGGGCCAACATCATGGGAATCATCATGGGCGCTCCTGCCTATTCCCCCGGAGGCGCCGCCGCCGCGGCGAGGGTGATGGGGCCATGCCCCAATGCGGCCTCGGTGGCGGGGCTGGGCACGACCAAGGCCTCCGACTCTTGCCCCCAGACGACCGTCTTGACCGTCTCGAACAGGATGCGCAGGTCGAGCCAGAGGGACATGTGCTTGATGTAGTAGAGATCGTGGCGCATCTTCTCGACCTCTTCCTCGAGGTCGTTGGCGTACTGGTAACGCACCTGCGCCCATCCCGTGATCCCCGGCCGCACCATCCAACGCAGGGCGTAGTAGGGGATGGGCTCGCCACAGGAGGGCGCATTCCGCATCACCAGGACGAAGAGGGGCAGGTTGGAGACGGGGTGCGGCCGGGGGCCGACCAGGTTCATGTCGCCCTTCAGGATGTTGACGAGCTGCGGAAGCTCGTCCAGCCGGAACCGCCGCAGCCACCGGCCGACTCGGGTGAGCCGGTCGCCGTTGTCGCGCGCCCATTCCGACTTCACGCGCCGTTCCGGCCTCATGGTGCGGAACTTGATCAGCCGGAACCGTTTCCCTCCCCGGCCGACGCGCTCCTGCAGGAAGAACACGGGGCCCGGTGAATCCAGCTTGATGACGAGGGCGACCAGGGCCAGCAGCGGAGCGAGGACGATCAGGGCGCCGGCCACGAGCGGCTGGCTCAGTCCGCGCGCGAGCACCAGGTCCCACCGACGGGGCCGGAAATCCTTGCAGAAGATGACGCTGGTGGGCGTCAGGGCCTCGATGGCGATCTTGCCGGTGAGCCGCTCGTAGACCTCGGCGCCGTCCTCGACGACAGTCCCGCGCACCCTCAGGTCCAGAAGCGCCCGCAGCGGGGTTCGGCCGCGGCGGGAGCCGAGGGCCACGATCACGCGATCGGGCCGGCTTTCCTCCACGATCCGGCGGAGGTCCTGCACGCCGCCCAGACAGCGGCTCCGGGGCGGACGCGGGGACTCGTCGACGACGCCGATGACGTACTGGCGCAAGTGCGGTCGCGCGTCGATCTCGGCCACGACCTGATCCGCCAGGGCGCCGTTGCCAATCACGAGCACGCGCTGGAGGCGGCGGCGTCTCATGAGCTTGCCGGAGAAACGCCGGAGCGCGACCAGCGCCGGCACCGACAAGACGAGCGCCCACAGGACGACGATCGATTCGATCGCCCCCCTGCGCAGGAGACGCTCGAACGCGGCGCCCAGTGCCGACACCGGCGCGAGAAGGAGCAGCGTCACCACCATCCCTGCGTCCTCCCTCGCGCAGGACGACGCCAGGGCCAGCGCCATCTGCTCCGCTGCCCACTCTCGGAATGCCGCTGGTGGTATCCGTAATACCCCTGGTAGCGTCCGAAGTAGCCGGAGAGGGGCCGATCGTCGGCGTTGAACACGATGCCGAGGAGCTTCTCTTCCTCCAGCGCGCTCAGGCCGTCGGCCAGGAGCTTCCGCGGCGTGCGGTGAGCGGCGACCACGACGATGAAGCCGTCCACCCACTGGGACATGAGGCGGCAATCGGGCACGAGGAGGACGGGCGGGGTGTCGACCACCACGTGGTCGTACTGGCGGCGAGCCTGGTCCAGAAGCTGTCCGACGCGCGCGGAGTCGAAGAGGCGGTAGGCGCTGGGCGTGGACGGACCGGCGGGCACGACGTCGACGTTGAACGGCGTCGGCCTCACGAGCTGTTCCAATTCGAGCTTCGGGTCCAGCGCCGTCGCGGCCAGCCCCGGCCCGCGGCGATCGTCCAGTCCGAGGCTGGTCGCCACGAACGGCCGCCGGAGATCGGCGTCGATGAGGACCACGCGCGCGCCCGGGGACTGGGCGAGGGTGACGGCCAGGTTCACGGCCGTGGTGGTCTTCCCGTCTCCCGCGGTGGGGCTCGTGATGCCCAGGACCTGCCTCTTCGGTCCCCCGCCGTGCTGATCGAGGAAGTGCCGGAGGATCCGGTACTGATCGGCCTCGAACGATTGCGGGGAATGGACGGCGACGAGGTGGTCGTCGACGTCGGTCAGGACGGCGGCCCTCGCGGTCCTGGCCGTCTCGGCCTGCGCGCGCGGGGACTGCTCGGATGCTCGCACGGTGGCGAGGGAAGCAGGGTCGTCGAGAATGGTCGGTGTCGTCATTTCAGGATCTGCCCCTCGCGAGGGTCGCGACCAGCCCATCCTCGACGCGAGAGAGGCTCCGGAAGGTCGTGGCCACCAGCAGCAGGCCCATCAGCACCGTGACCGTCGCCACGCCGAACCGCAGGCGCTGCCGGCGACGATCTCCCTCGGTGACGATGCGCGGGATGCTCGCCAGCACGGGCACGGTGACGAAGGCCGCGACGTCGTCGACGGCATGGAAGGAGGTGTCCAGTTGCTCGCTCAGCGCGATCGCTCCCACCGATAGGCCGAGCGCAGCGGCGAAGGCCATGCCGAGGAGCATCAGGCGATTCGGTGCCGCCGCGCCCATGGGCACGACCGCGGCGTCGAGTATGCGAAACCGGGGATCGCCGGACGAGCCCTCCGCCACGTCATCTAGTCGCGCCTGCTCGTAACGGCGCCGGAGGGAGTCGTAGGTGTCCCGCGTGGCCTGGTAGTCGCGCGAGGACTCTTCCAGGGCCCGTTGCCGCTGGGGGGCGCTGTCGATGCGCTGCGTGTACGTCGCTTCCTCCGAGCGGAAGCTCTCCTCATCGGCCTTGAGCTTGCGGATCTCCGCGTCCACTTCCGCCAGGCTGTCCTTCAGGCGGGTGACGGCGGCGCTCGGCGCCACGGGCGCGGCCGCGGCGGGCACGGGCTTCTCGGCGGCGCCCTGAGCCTCGAGGGCCGCGATCTCCGCTTGCACCCGGATCACGTCGGGGTACTTGTCGCTGAAGCGCTGTCGCAGGTCGGCCAGCTCCCCCTTGAGACGCGCGAGGCGGGTGGGCGCTTCCAGGGTGGCCGCCGGACCGGTGGACTCCGCCTCGGCCAGACGCCGCAAGATGTCGTTGCGACGATCGAGCGCGCGTAGCCGCTCGTCGCTCGTCGAGCGCACGTCCGCGTGCAGCCGGCCCAGGGCCGCGAGGTCGACGCTCGTCTGCTGCGGCAGGTCGGCGGGGCTGTCGACGGGATGGGCCCCCATCTTCTGCCGCTGCTCCTGCAGCTTCCGCGTGACGTCGTCGAGCTGCTCCTTCAGGACCTGGACGGCCTCGCCGGCCTTGCGGCCGCGCAGCTTCACGTCCTCCTCGAGGTAGAAGGCGGCGAGGGCATTGGCGACGCGCGCGGTCGTCTCCGCATTCGCCGCCCGGTACGTGATGGCGAAGGCGAGCGTCGAGGCCGCCCCGCCGGCCACGGGAGGAGCCTTGAATTCCGTGCGGATGTCGCGCCGCATGCGCTGCACGGCGACCTCGGCGGGATACCGGCTGCGCAGCTGCGGGTACAAGCCGTAGGCCTGGATGAGCTGCTCCAGCCGGGCGCGGCTCTGGATCTCCTGCGTGATCTGCTGGAGGCGGCGGTCCAGCCGGCTGGCGGCGGCCAGGTCGGTCTGAGGCTCCTCCACGAGGACGGTCGCCGTCGCCTCGTATACGTTGGGCACGTATCGCGCGGCCGTCACGCCGGCCACGAGCGCGGCCGCGAACACGACGATGCCCAGCCACTTCCGCCGGCTCCAGACGTCGAGGAGCCAGCCGGCACGACGCTCTCTGCTTCCGCCGATCATCGTCCTCCTTGCCTGCTGGCCGATCCCGCGGCCAGCTTCAGCGCGAAAGTGTTGTGGGGAATGTCCTGCAGCGCGGGTCCGGCCAGGTTCCCCTCCTGGAGACTCCACTGGTAGGAGCCGGTCAGCGCGACACGTGGGACGAGCCGCCATTCGATCTCCGCGCCCGCGCGGTACACGATGGCCTCCGTCTGGCGGTCCCGGCTCGCGAAAATGGCCGGGCCGCCGCTGAGCCACACGTCGCGATGGAGCCGCCGGTGCAGCGTCAGGCTCACGCCCTGGACGTCGAGCCGGGCCAGGTGCGCGACCGCGGTGGCTTCGGTCTGCGTGTATTCGAACGTGACATCCCCGTGGGGCAAGTTCCCGCGCACGCCGAGCCACACCTCCGGGCCCACCGTCCCGTCGCTCGACAGCCGCGGGCCGGCCTTGACCTCGAAGTGCACGCCCGGCGTCACCTGGCGGCTCCAGCCGAGGGTCAGCACGTGGGACCTCGTGAGGCTCCCGGTGGCACCGAGCTGGCGCTCGGTGAAAGTCATGGTTGCGTTCTCGGAGCCGCTCAGCTGCCGTTGCAGGGCGACGGACGCGACCTGGGCCTCGACGGTCGGGAATCCGGAGATCCGATCGTTCGAGAAGGTGTGTTCCGCGCGCACCCCGGTGTGGCGGCCGAGGCGCAGCGCGGCGGACGCGCGGGTGGAGAAGTGCTGGGCGGGCAACCGGCCCGTCTCCAGGCCGGTGACGACGTTCAGGTCGCGCGCCGTGCTCGTGTCCTCGTACAGCGCCCCCGCCTCGAGCCTGACCGCACGGCCCGGCGACCATCCCACGTCGAGCGCCGCCTCCTGGCGAGCGCGCGCGGAATCGAGCTCGGGCCGCCAGGCGAAAGCCTCGGCCTCGCGTCCGTAGCGCGCGAAGACATTGAGAGTCCGCGTGGCGTACGCCAGGCCCAGGCGGGGACCGACTCGATAGCTGAAGTCGCTCTGCCGGACGGGCGAGGTGGGACTCGGGAAGAGATTGTCGTCATAGGACTCGGTGATCGCCATCTGGCCGGTGACGCGCAGCCGCGGTTGTGCGATCCCGGTTACGGGTAGAGCGGTGACCATGAGAGTCATGAGAGATCTGCCGACGATGATCGAGAGGCGCCGCCTCACGACGCGTGATCCGACGCCGCCTTCGGCGTATCCGACATCGACCTAGGCGGCGACGACCTGCGTACAGTCCACCTCGACGGCCACGCTCCTCTGGAGCAGGTCGACGGAGAGGACGAGAAGCCCCTTGTCGGGGCGGACCCGCAGCAGGATGCCCTCCACACCCGCGAGCGGGCCGGCCGCGATGCGCACCCGGCGACCTTCCTTGAGGTACGGGTGGAGCAGGGCGGGCACGCGGGCGTCCGCCACCCTACGGATCGCTTCGATCTCGGCCTCGGGCACGACGGCCGGGCGCTCCCACCCTTCGCCGAGGATGGCCACGACCCCGCGCGCCTTGCGCACCTCCACGTGGCGCGCCTTGTCGAGGGGGTCGTTGAGGAACAGGTAGCCCGGGAACAGCGGCACCCTGACCGCTCGGCGCGATCCGTTCCGCCGGGCCCAGCTCTGGACCCTCGGGACGAATGGATGGAAGCCCGCGGCCGTGAGCTGGCTGCCGACGAGATCCTCGCAATTGCTGTGCGTCCAGAGGACATGCCATGGCCGGTCCGTCGGCTCCACCACGTTCACCGGTGGAACGGCCATGGTCACGGCGTCGAATCCGTTCCCGCCCAGCGTCATTCCCGCAGATGTCAAGGCTTCGCCCCCTTCGGTTCGGGGCACCCTCCGCCCCCAACCGCCATACCGTCTTCGAAACGACACCCGCAACGTGGGTGCATCTACGGCCCGAGGACGTCCGAGCGTTCAGTTGCCGACGGAAGCCCACGCCTTGGCGTGGGACCGGCCGCCGACTGGGATCGCCGCGGCCGGGCATCCGACCGAAAAGGTGAAATGGCACGGCAACCGACGCCCGGACGTCCTCGAGCGATAGAGGCGTGGCCGAACAGTGCTGACTGGACAAACCCGCGTCATGGCGATCCACGCGAGAAGGTAGCAAGCGACATTCCGCGGCCGCGGCACCCCCGCTAATGCTGGAGACACAGATACATCGGGTGATTGCGATCACACCGTCGCCGCCGCGATGAGAAGTCCGGTGCCGATTGTTGGCATCCGTCGACCTACAGCGCGGGAGCTTCCGGACTCCTCGCGGGTCGCGTCGCGGCGACGACGCGGGGCCAGGAGAGCGGCCGAGGAGCTGTGATCGCCGCCATTGCGAGCAACCTTCGCGAGCATTAGGTTCGATTTACGTGTAGGCGGGAGGTCGCCCGCCCGCCTGGCCACCGACCACCGGCACGTGGTGGGCGACTGGGAGCGAAGCGTGCAGGACGGCGGGAAGCGACCCCCGGCTCGGGAGATCGAGGTGAACGAAGCCAGCACGCGCGCCCTGCGCCTGCCCCTCAATCTGCAGCTCCGATATCGCTCGGTCGGCGCGGCGTGCTGGCACGAAGGGCGCGTCGAGAACATCAGCCGCTCCGGCGTGCTCTTCCGCGCGACGGATCTCGTGGACGTGGACGCGCAGGTGGAGATCACCCTGCTCCTCCCGGTCCGACCCGCGGCCAGCGTCATCGTGTGCCGCGCGCGGATCGTCCGCACGATCCTGCCCGGAGGGTTCGAGAAGCGCCCCGGCCTGGCCGCGAGCATCTCCCGCTACCGCTTCCGGCGCGGCAAGGACGGCCCCTGAGCACGTAATCATCGCGCGTGCCGTTGCCAAGAGGAGAAACAAGGGGTATCAATAGACTTTCCCTCTTGGTGACGCTTCGACCAGACATGGATGTGGCCGATCCGTCCTCTCGCACCGAGTTGGGACCCATGGACTCGCCGTCTCCGATACGTGTGGTCATCGCCGATGACCACACGATCTTCCGGAAGGGACTGCGTAGCGTCCTCGAAGCCGAGGCGGAGTTCGCCGTCGTCGGCGAGGCCGCGGACGGCGAGCAGGCGGTCGAGCTGTGCCGGGTTCTCCAGCCTCACGTCCTCCTCCTCGACCTCGTCATGCCCGGGCAGTCGGGGATGGACGCGCTGGCGGAGCTCGCGACGTCGCCCACGCCGGTGCGGACCATCCTGCTCACCGCGGGCATCGAGAAGGCCGAGATCGTCAAGGCCCTTCAGCTCGGCGCGGCGGGCGTCGTCCTCAAGTCGGCGCCCACGGATCTGCTGATCAAGAGCATCCGCAGCGTGATGGCCGGGCAGCACTGGATCGGCCGGGAGGCCGTCTCCGACCTCGTGCAGGCCCTGCGTGAGCAGATGGCCGCCTCCCCCGAAAAGCCGGCCCGCAAGCGCTTCGGCCTCAGCGCGCGGGAGGTGGAGATCACCTCCGCCGTCGTGTCCGGGCTCAGCAACCGGGAGATCGCCCGCAAGCTCTCCCTGAGCGAGGACACCGTCAAACACCACCTCACCAACATTTTCGACAAGATGGGCGCCTCCAACCGGCTGGAGCTGGCGCTCTTCGCCGTCCACCATCGCCTCCTCGAGTAGACCCAAGGCTCACAAGGTAGCCGAAACAGATCCACTTTCCGTGGCATGTGCCTGAGTAGTGGCGCTTTGGTGCTACTCGCGTGCCGGGTCGGGCCATTGTCGCCAGAGAGTGTGAGCCCGAACACTCTGTTGGCGGCAGAAATGTAGCCCTGCCGGCCAGCGCCCAAAGGAGAGTCGGGAAGATGACCAAGCCGCTCGTACTTGTCGTGGACGACGATGAAAGCGTGCGGAGATATCTCTCCTCTCTCCTCACGTCGCTCGGCTACGACGTGCAGTGTCTGCCCTCCGGCGACAAGGCCGTCGCCGCCCTGGCCGTCAGCGCTCCCCCGGCCGTGGTCCTGCTCGACCTGGTCATGCCCGGGATGAGCGGGCTCGAAACCCTGGACCGCATCAAGCGGAGCCATCCTCGAATCCCGGTCATCGTCCTCTCCACCGTCGCGCAGACCAGCACGGTGGTGGACGCGATCCGCCGCGGAGCATCCGACTACCTCACCAAGAGCTTCGAAGACCAGGAGCTCGCGCTCGCCCTTCAGAGCGTCATCGACAACCAGGAGCGCCGGCCCGAGGTCGCCCGCCTGCGACCCCGTCCGGACGGGGAGGAGGGCGGCTTCGTGTCCGCCAGCCCGCGCGTCCTGCGGATCAAGGAGATCGGGCGGCAGGTCGCCGACACCGACGCGCCCGTGCTGATCCTCGGCCCTTCCGGCGTGGGCAAGGAGGTGCTGGCCCGCTATATCCATCGCCAGTCCCGGCGTGCCCCGAACGGCTTCCTCAAGGTCAACTGCGCCGCGCTGCCCGACGACCTCCTCGAGTCCGAGCTCTTCGGATACGAGCGCGGCGCCTTTTCCGGCGCCATGAACCAGAAGCCGGGCCTGTTCGAGCTCGCGGACGGGGGAACGATCCTGCTCGACGAGATCGGCGAAATGAGCGTCCACCTGCAGGCGAAGCTGCTGCACGTCCTCCAGGACGGCGAGTTCACGCGCCTGGGGGGCCGGCAGGTCGTGAAGGTGGACGCGCGCGTGATGGCCTCGACCAACGTCCAGCTCGACGAAGCGGTGGCGGCGGGCCGCTTCCGCGAAGACCTGTTCTTCCGCCTGAACGTCATCCGCGTCGAGGTCCCTCCCCTGCGGGAGAGACGCGAAGACATCGCGCCGCTCTGCGCGCATTTCCTGAGGCACTACGCCGCGCGCTACAAGAGCCCGCTGCGCGAGCTCCCGCGCGAGCTGCGCGAGGCCTTCGTCCGCCATGACTGGCCGGGCAACGTGCGCGAGCTCGAGAATGCCGTCCGTCGCTACGTCATCCTGGGCGATGCCGCGGCGTCGCTCTCCGAGCTGCGAAGCCGCGGGCGGACGGAAAGCGCCGCTCCGCGTCCGGAGGAGACGTCCGCTCTCCGCGCGGCGGCCACGCCGGGCGTGTCCCTGCGCAAGGTCGCGGCGCAGGCGGCCGAGGACGCGGAGCGCCGGCTGCTCGGTCGGGTGCTGGCAGAGACGAGATGGAACCGCCGACTTATGGCTTCCCCCTCGTGCCCGCCGTGACTGGTCGCCAGATGGAGGGCGTCGTCGCCCGGGAGGACCATGTGATAGGGCTGATTCGCGAGGACGTCGTCGTCGAGCACCGGCGCTGGCCGCGTCCGGCCAGCCGGTGATTCCCGTGTCCGCTGCACTCAACGCCGATTCGGAAGCGCCCATGGTCGCCATCGGCTCCGCGGCCGACGTGGTGACGGCCCGGGATCTGGGACGGGCCCTCGCGGCGAGACTCGGGTTCTCGGCCTGCGATCAGATGATGATCGCCACCGCCATCTCGGAGCTCGCGCGCAACATGCTCGAGTTCGCGACCCTGGGCCGCATCGCCATAACGCCCACGCGGACGGGAACACGCCTCGGGCTCGTCATAGAAGCCCAGGATCAGGGACCAGGCATCGCCGATCCGGCGGCGGCGGTCGAGGGCGCGCACACGTCGGGCTTCGGCCTGCCCGGGGTGAGGCGGCTGATGGACGAGTTCGACATCGCGTCGGAGGTGGGAAAGGGAACGACGGTGATGGCCAAGAAATGGCAGTTCGGCGGAGGCGGGCATGGCCTGGGCTCGATGCACGGTGCTACGATCGCGATGGAGGTCGCGGACACGCTTTGCCCCACCGTCCCCTGAAGCGCATCCTCGTCGTCGACGACGACCCGGACCTGCTCGCGGTCATTTCGCTCTCCCTGACCGCTCTCGGGGGATTCACCGTCGAAACCTGCAGCTCCGCCGCCGATGCCACCGGCGCGGCCCAGTGCTTCGGCTGCGACCTCATCCTGCTCGACATCATGATGCCGGGCCAGGATGGCTTCGCGGTCCTGAGCACGATGCGGCAGATCGCCGATACCAGCCGCACCGCCGTCGTGTTCATGAGCGCGCACCGGCTCCACCGCCACGAGTACGCCCGCTGCGAGGCGCTCGGTTGCCTGGGTGTCATCCCGAAACCGTTCGATCCCGCCACCCTCCCTGAAAGGCTCGAGAACTTGTGGGATCTGTACGCCCGCCGCCGTCTGGAGGCACACCACAACGAGTTCGAAGTCCTGCGCCGCGCCTATGTCGCCGAGCTGGCCGAGAAGGTCACGGCGATTGAAGCGGCGGCTACCATCCTGGTCCACTCCGGCTGGGACCGGCCGTTGATCGAATCCCTCTACCATCTCACCCACCGCCTGGCCGGATCGGCGGGCCTCTACCGTCTCCACGCGGTGAGCCGCTCCGCGGCCGCCCTGGAAGACATCGTGCACCGGATCTTGAACGGTCCGTCCTGGCCCCCCCACAGCTCGCCGTCCGACCTGGCCCGGCTGGTGCAGGCGGTCTCTCGAGCGGCGCGAAACGACACCGCCCTCGCCGGGCCCGTGGCCTCCGAAGCCTCGCGGGCGCGGGCGGGAGCGCGGAGGCGGCTCCACCGCGCCTAGTCCGCGGTCACGCTGATCCCCAGGACCTCACCCGGGCGGCAGCGCACGAACACCTCCATCGGGCGGCAGCACACCGCGCAGTCCTCGAAATAGCTCTGCTCCGCGCCCGCCGTCGTGTCGACGTCGAGGGCGATCGGCTCGCCGCACGCGGGACACTGGACGATGATCTCCTCGATCACGTGGCGCGGCCCTGGTAGAACGCGCTGTGGAGGTAGGCCTCGCGCAGGTCGGGCCAGAAGACGGAGAGGGCGGCCGTGGTGGGCAGGGCCACCAGCATGCCGAAGAAGCCGAAGGCGGTGCCCCCGATGAGCACGGCCAGGATCACGACCACGGGATGGAGGCCGATGCGCTGACCGACCAGCCGCGGCGAGAGGACGTTGTGCTCGGCGAGGTTGGAGACGACGAAGAGGGCCACGATCGCGATCAGGCGCTTCGGGCTCTGGTCGTCCACCCACGAGAGCACGAGGACGATGGGCAGCCCCACCGCGCCCGCCATGAAAGGGATCATGTGGAAGAAGCCCATCACGAAGCCGACGAGGAGGCCCATGGGCACGCCGAGGAGCGTGAAGGTGACGGCGTAGAACGAGCCCATGATCAGGCACATCGTGACCAGGCCGCGGGCGAAGGCGGACAACCGGTCGTCCACCTGGGACATGCGCGAGTAGACGTAGGGACGATGCCGCGCTGGCACCAGCTCCGACAGCGCGTGCTGGATGCGATTCATGTCGTGGAGCAGGTACAGGGTGAACACGGGGATGACCAGGAGGTGCAGCAGGGCGAGGACGAAGGCGAGCAGGCTCGTGAAGGCCCGCGTCGCGGCATGGGTCATGGGCGCCACCAGCCCGGGCAGTCGCTCGTGCAGGGCGGCCATCACGCGCTGCCGGACCTCCTCCGTCTGCTCCGGATAGCGCAGGTTCAGTCGCTGGTAGAGGGGCTCGAGGCGGCCGCGCAGGGCGCGCAGCCAGTCCGGCAGCCGGCGCACCGCCTCGCGCACCTGGTGGTAGACGGCCGGAATGACGAACACCACCACGCAGACGAGGACGAAGACGACCAGGAGCGCGATGAGCACGACGGCGGCGGTGCGGGGATGCAGTCGGCCTCCTCCGCGCGAGACCATCCGCTCCATCGCCGTCACCAGCGGATTCAGGAAGTAGGCCAGGGCGAAGGCGATCACGAACGGCGTGAGCACCTCGCGCACGTCCCCCAGCGCCCGCACCACCAGGACCACGGCGGCGATGGTCGCGGCCAGGCGGACCCACGGATTGCGGAGGAGCTCCCTCACGCCGGCGCCACTCCCGTGCGGCCGGTGGAGGCCAGGTAGACGTAGTGGAGGGCGGAAGTCACGGTGAGGGCAATGGTGACCAGGAAGAGATAACGGACGGGCGCGAGCACCCAGCCCCCCGCGTTGAGCAGCAGCACGACCCCCACCGTCACCAGCTGGCTGGCCGTGGTCAGCTTGCCGAGCCGCGAAGGATAGAACATCCGCCGTCCGTGGGCGAGGTTCACGACGGCCACGCTGATGATGATGATCGCGTCCCGCGAGAGGGTCACGACGGTGAGCCACACCGGAAGCGGGACCCGGAGGTCGGGCCCCCAGGTCAGCGCGATGAAGCACGAGGTCAGCAGGATCTTGTCCGCCACGGGATCGAGCATGGCCCCGAGCGTGGTGCGCTGCTCGCGGAGGCGCGCCACCAGGCCGTCGAGGACGTCGCTCAGACCGGCCAGCACGAACACGGCCAGCGCCCACCCCATCTCGCGCTCGAGCACGAGGACGACGAGCAGCGGCGCCAGGCCCATGCGGAGCAGCGTGATCTGGTTGGCGAGAGTGAGGATCGGCGCGGACAGGCCGCGATTATAGACAAGAAAAAAGGGCCACCCGTGGGGATGGCCCTCTGGCTCGAAATGCGGAAGGACGCTCAGTCCTCGATGCGATCCTTCTTGGCCACGATCTTGGCCACGAGGTCCTTGCAGGCCGCTTCCTGGGCCTCGCCGATCGCGCTCGACTTGAAGTCGCTGCTGTCCTGGCCGTAGCTGCCGAGCCCGCTCTTGCCGAAGCTGAAGCCGCCGCCCTTCTTGGACGTGCCCTCGCCCTTGGCCGCGAGCACGACTTCGCCGGTCGTGGTGTCGACGAGGCGCGCGGTCACCGAGACTTCCTGCTTCGCGCTTCCCCGGCCGACGTGGATGCCCTTGATGCTGGCGCCCTTGGCCTTGTCCTCACCCCCGAACTTGGTGATGGATCCCGTGATGATGTAGCGGACGCCGAGCACCTTGCCCAGCTTCGAGAGCTTGGCCGCGCCCGGATCGGCGCGATCGCTGTGGGCGAAATCCTGCTCGGCCAGGATGGTGTCGAGCTTCTTGCGCTCGACGACCCGGAACGTCCCGTCTTCGAGCAGCTCGCTCATGACCTGATCGGCCATGCCCTTGCCGATGTCGTAGTTGCCCCACCAGTGATAACCCACGGTGCCGAAATCGAAGTCGGTGACCGCCACCAGGGGCTTCTTCGACCTGGCCGTCTGAGCCGACGCCATCCCCGCCAGGCCCAGGACGCAGACGGCCGCGGCCAGGCCCGCAAACAGCTTCACTCTCATCTTTGAGTCCTCCTCCGGTACCTAAAACGCGGTGACTATAGCCGAGCGCTACCCCACCCGCAATCCAGCTAGTGCCCGAGCTTCCGCAGCTCCTCGAAGAGCTCGCGCTCGCGGTCGCCCAGCGTGGCCGGCAGGTCGACGTTGAGCGTGGCCAGCAGATCGCCGCGGCCTCCGCCCGCCTCCAGCCGTGGGAGGCCGTGATTGCGGAGTCGGAACACGCGCCCGGGGCGGGAGCCGGCCGGAACCTTGATGCCGACCGGCCCGTCGAGGGTCGGCACCGAGACCTCGCCGCCGAGCACGGCCGTCGTGAGAGGCACGGTCACCGGCACCAGGAGGTCTTCGCCTTTCCGCTCGAAGAGCGGATGCGGGATGGTCTTGACGCGCAGGTACAGGTCGCCGCGCGGTCCGCCGCGCGCGCCCTGGCCGCCCTCCCCGGCCACGCGCACGCGCGACCCGTCGCGTACGCCCGGGGGGATCTTCACCTCGACCTTGCGGCTGCGCGCGCCGTCGCCGATCTGCAACATGCGCGTGGTGCCGCGGAGGACTTCGTCGAGCGTGAGCTCGACCGGGGTCTCCACGTCCTGCCCGGGGATCGGCCCACCCTGCTGCTGGCCGAAGACCTCTTCGAAACCGCCGTAGCCTCCCCCTCCGCCGGGCGCGCGGGAGCCGCCCGCGGCGCCCCCGAACCCGCCGCCGAAGATCGTGCGGAAGAAATCGGAGAAGCCACCCATGTCCTCGCCGCCGAAGTCGACGGTGTAGGTGCCGCCGCCGGGTCCGCCGCCCGGGCCGCCGGCACCGGGACGATACGAGGACCAGTCGCTGCCGAGCTGGTCGTACCGCTGCCGCTTGGCCGGGTCGGAGAGGACCTCGTTGGCCTCGTTGATCTCCTTGAACCGCGCCTCCGCCTTGGGATCGTTCTTGTTCACGTCCGGGTGGTGCGTGCGCGCGAGCTTCCGGTACGCGGCCTTGATTTCCTTTTCCGTCGCCGTCCTGGGGACGCCGAGGATCTTGTAGTAGTCCTTGTATTCGACGGCCACGATCCCAATATAGCGCAGCGCCGGACCGCGGCCGACTGCCTGCCCCGCTGACCTCGCCGGCACAATTCGCCGCCACCCGAAGTCGCGCGCCGTCACCGGTTGTTGAGCTTTGAATGTCCCGGCGTGTTGTTTCTTTGAGCCGCCGCTACTCTCACGGCTCAGCGCGCCGTGTCGCGCCACGCCGGGGACACTCACCTGCTACCCAGTCCGGTACGCGTTCTGGTCATCACGCGTCAACGAAATGATCGGTGTCGGCCGGCCGCGCCCTGTCCCGCTCGAAATAGATCACAAGCGCGACTCCGCGATCGACAATACTGATTCTCGATCCCGTACCATTCGCTCCAATGGCGCGGGCACTATCGTCCGGTTGGACCTGCGCGAAGTGCGGCACGCAGCGCATTCGCACCGTCGTCGTCGACGCGGCGCGCGCGACCGATCGCATTCGCGCCAAGGGCGTGCAGTCAAAATGTCCGGCCTGCGGTCATGCGGAACTGGTCTCGCCGGAGTCGGACGAGCGGATCATCAGCATCCGATACAGCCCGTCGTAAGGAGTCTCGATAACCAACGCGTCGAACATGACCAAGGTCCGCCGCTGTCATCTACGACCGGTCGTCGTATGAGGATCTTGCTTGTCGTAGACCGCGCTAAGGTCGGTCCCGGTATCTGGGCCCCTGGTGTGGACCTCCGCCGACGACGATCCGAAGCTCCTGGATTCGAAGCACTTTCTCGGCGAAGCGGCCCTCAAGGTGTAGCTGGCCGGCATCGCGACACGGTACGGCCGAACCAACATCACTGTGGACTGGACACCGGCACTCCAGTCTGATGACCGTCTCGCGGCCGCGGTACGCGAATGCATGGAAGCGTCGTGAACCCCGAGCAGCAACAGACGTGGATGGCGTTTCGCGGCGCCGTCCTCGGTGTTCCGATCATGCTGCGCGCAGCGCTGATGAGGCCCGAGGATCGAGCGGACGCGATCCGCGTCGCGCATGTCGTGCGCCAGCTCCACGCGGACGCCATCGCCGAATTCGGGGAGATTGAAGCGGAGGATCTGGTGGGCTCTACGCTTCAGTACGTTCGCGATCGCATCGTGGACGTGTACGGCCAAGCCGCGTGGGAGGAGGCAGCGCCGCCGTGACCGCCCAGTCCCCCACCACTCCGACGAGCGCCCGCATGAATGGCGTGCGTGTCCTCGCGGTCGAGGATCGACCCGATCACCTGGCGCTCATCACGCGGATGCTCACCGAGGCCGGAGCCAGGGTGAGCGGCGTGACGAGCGCGCAGGAGGCTTTCGACGACGTCCATGCGAATCCGCCCGCCGTTCTCATCCTCGACCTCGGCCTCCCCGATGTCTCGGGCCTTACGATCATTCGCCGGCTCCGTGCCTTGCCCGGGGCGGCGAACATGTCCATCGTCGCCTTCACGGCCGAGACGAGCTCCTCGAAGCGCGATGAAGCGATCAAGCAGGGCGTCGAGTATTACGTGATGAAGCCCGATTTCGTGCGGCTCATGCACGTGGTCGCGCACGCCGCGGGCCGATAGGTATACTCCGGACATGGAGCTGCGCGGCGCGTCTGCTCTGGTCACCGGGGCCGGCCGCGGTATCGGGCGCGCGATCGCCCTGGCCCTGGGGCGCGCGGGCGCCTCCGTGACCGGCGTGGCGCGCACGGCTTCCGATCTCGAGTCCCTCGCCTCCGAGATCCAGCGCGCCGGGGGCCGTGCCACTTCCTACGCGGGCGACGTGCGCGACCCGGCCGTCTGCGCGGGCGCGATCGCGCGGGCGCGCGAGGCCAGTGGCAGCGCATCCTCGACACGAACCTCACGGCTGTCTTCCGCTTGACCCGGGCCGCCCTCCCCGACCTGACGCACGGCGGCGGTCACGTCTTCATGATCTCGTCCCTGGCCGGAGCGAACCCGATCGCGGGCATGGCCGCCTACTGCGCCAGCAAGGCGGCCCTGGATCACTTCGCGGCCTGCCTGATGCTCGAGGTCCGGCCGCAGGGAGTGAAGGTCACGACCCTCGCTCCGGGCTCGGTCGACACCGGCTTCGGTGGCGAATCGCGCTCCGGCGACGCCTCCTGGATGCTGCGCGGCGACGACATCGCGGCCGCCGTGCTCGACCTGCTGCGCACGCGCGACGACGCGCTCCTGAGCCGCGTGGAGATGCGGCCCTTGCGCCCCGCCCGCCGTCCGTGATCCGCCGGGCGGCGGGCGTGGCCTGGCGGGCGTTCCTGCGCTACCAGGATCACAACGGACCCGATCGTGCCGCCGCCGTCGCCTACTACACGCTGATGTCGCTGCTGCCGATGCTGATCTTCCTGATCTCCGTCGGTGTGGCCGTCGTGGGGTCGTTCGAGAAGGCCTACCGCGGCACCCTGTTCCTCATCAGCGGCGTCGTGGTCCACCTCGACCAGCACACCCTCGATGCCCTGCGCACGTTCGTCGAGCGGTCCCTCGCCTTCCGGGTCCCCGCGCTGTTCCTCCTGGCCTGGACCTCGCGCCGCATCTTCGCGTCGCTCTTCTCCGCGCTCGAGCGGATCTTCGGCGTGCCCGGGCGTAGCTTCGCCAAGGGCAACCTGTTCGCTCTCGGCATGGTGCTCATCACGGGCGTCGGTCTCCTCGTCACGATGGTCGCGACCATGACGATCGCGACCGCGGAGGGGCTGGTCACGCGGTTCATCGGGCCCGAGACGGGCGGGGCGCTGCACGCGCTCGTCGGCAACTTCGTGACTCTCGTCGTGCCCATCGTCATCACCTTCAGCTTCTTCTTCCTCATCTATCGCGTGGTGCCGCGGCGCGTCGTCTCGACGGTGCACGCGGCCAAGGGCGCGCTCATCGCGACCATCCTGTGGGAGGCGGCCAAGCACGGGTTCGCGTACTACCTGCGCAACCTGACGCGGGTCGCGGGTCTCTACGGGACGCTGGAGGGCGTCATCGTGCTGGCCCTCTGGCTGGAGCTCTCGGTTTCCATCATCTTTTATGGCGCGGAGGTCGTGGCCCTGCTGATCGGGGCCCCCAGGTCACGGCGCATGCCCGAGGTTCGGGCCGCAGTGAGTTCAGCCGTATCGACTTAGCTCGACACGAAAAAAAGACGAAGGTGTGGACCCAGGCCGACAGGGCGGCGCGATAGCCTTCCGTCCTTGGAGGCGAACCGTGGTGATCCTCGAATCGGCGGCGGCGAGCGTACTGATCTTTGGGAGCGCCCTCATCCTTCGCGCGTGCTGGCGTGTGGACCAGCGGAATACTCCTCCGCTGCGGCGCCGCACGGCCTGGCGGAAGACGAGCCT
>WNFI01038608.1_pt1 | contig 17596 bp, 18 predicted proteins | sample 5400471 | NCBI WGS metagenome assembly WNFI01 (sample SAMN13153348, study PRJNA577476) | soil metagenome | isolation source: 100 cm saprolite on Douglas fir-dominated hillslope | place: USA:California | collected 2013-09-17 | reverse complement strand
TAGTGCGAAAAACACTCATGATTTTCGCATTATCGAGACTTTGGGCCTGGTTGACGCCTTGTTCCAGGACTTGCCCAATGGAGAACGCCTGGACGGCGTCCGAGCCGATACCGGAAGCATCGCCACCGAATTTTTTAATGAAAGCCGGGACAAAGTAATCGTTCTGGAAGGTCTTGACCGTAGGCCACCACCCATTGTTCGCGATGAGGATTCCCTCAGGGCTGTTCTTCCCAATTGCGCTGGTAAAAGCTGAGCCTTGATCGGGTCCTGAAGTAAAGATAAGGATCTTGGGATTGAAATGCTGCGTCACAAAGTAATTCACATACGCGACGCTATTTGCCATCGTATCGGTGCCCACGATTACCACATCAGCATGAGAATTGACGACTTTCTGAGCGAGCGGATTAAGATCGGTATTTTCTTGCGGGTAGGTCTGGTTCAGGACAGTTGTAAGTCCACCCTTCTCTAATTGCGCTATGACAGGATTGACCTGTGAGTAGGTAAACTGGTTGTCCGAGGTAGAGTAGGCCACCGTCTTCGGCCGTGTACCGGTCGGCAAAGACAGAATATAATTGACCAGGCTAGCCATATAGTGCGACGACGTCAACGAAACGCAAAACATGTTGGTCAGCCCATGCTGAAAGTCCTGGGGAGAAGTCCCTGTGCCTTGTAAAAAAAGATAGCCATATTTGCTGGCAACAGTTGCCCCGTTCACTGTAAAGGCATCGTCAAAGGGTCCAAAGGTAAAATTGACTTTATCGACGGCTATCAACTTCTGATAGTTGAGCCGAGCCTGCTCAGGCCTCGTGGCGTCATCATAAATGACCAGCTGGACCTGGTGGCCAAGTAGACCACCTTTTTGATTGATATAGTCTTGCCAGAGCTGGTAGCCCTGCTTCAGGGATTGTCCATCACCGGAAGCATCTCCCGTGAGCGACAAGGAAATGCCAATTTTCACTGGCCCTGTCTGGGTGGTAGTATTATTGCCTGAACTGGTCCCCCCCAGGCAAGAACTCATACCCGCAAGGACCATGAGCATGCCGAGCATGAACGAGAAAATTCTCATTTTCCCATGAAATACTCTAGAATGTGTAATCAAACCATCCCTCCTGTTACTTTCGTTGAAGATTGTGCTGGAGCGCTTCACATATGCTTTCGCCCCATCTCTCTTGCAACACAAACGAATGCAACACAAACGAACGTACCATAAGCAGAGCTCAATGACCGGGGAAATAGCGCCGTTGTTGAGGATATAATCTTCTTTGATTATAGATAGATGGGAATACAGAAACTCTGATGACATGTAGAAGCTGAAAAACTCTTACAATTCTCTCGTTCGTAGTACCGCTAGTACTTTACCAGGAATTGAAGTATGTAGCAAGACCATTATCAAAAAGTACTAACAAGAACAAGCAATTGCGAGCGAGTATTTTACTGATTCGTTTAGACTTGCATTGATTTTGATCAATTATTTACTACGAGCGCACATGTAACGCAAAAGCTGCGTGCTGCCTGAGAAGGGATCTAAGCTATCATGTTAAGATTCATTAGAAATATGCCCATTTTCCGTCGCCTCTTCATGGCGTTTGCACTAGCGACTGTAGTACCTGCTATTGTTATCGTGTTTTTGGGCAACAATAACATTAGTTCTGTCGATATACGCGGCCAGGCTGTTAGAACTAGCTTCGATGCACAAAATGCTGCATCCCAACAGCAAATTAACCTTCAGCGCATGAACGCTCTGCTACAAACGCGCCATAATCAGATCTTTGCAAGTCTGAGTAATCAAATTAAAGACGCCTCGCTATCTGCCGCCGGAGCATTGATAAGCAGTGACATCTTTGCTCGCGAAGCAGATTTCAACCAGGCACTAACGGATTATCAAAATAACTATGACCTGGCCACTTCACATAATATGAGTACTGTTCAGAACATCTTGATGAGTGATAATCCCAATACCCATATTAGTAGCGATCAGCAGGCCGCACTCAACAAAGTGATAAACGTCGACTGGCCTAAATATAAAGGCTTTCAGGATCAAGAGCTAAAGCAGCTTGACGCTGCACAGATTAGTCATCTACCGATCGACCAGACTTATTCAACAGCTTACCAGACGTTGTTTAATGCTAACACTGCGTTTACCGATCTGAAGAATAATTGGCAGAGAGTAGTAGACATTGCCATTGAAATGGGTAAAACTGTCACGGCAGTGGGACCTTCGCAAACCGAGCCTATTATCATTTCGACTGTTATCTCTCTCTTCTGCGTTGTTCTCGTGGTGCTTGCTACCGGTTATATCGTTAACCTCACCATTACACAACCTCTACGCCAACTAGCTTCCCTCACCAGGCGGATTAGCCGCGGAGATACCAGTGCACGTGCGAGGATAGCTGGCCGTGACGAAATATCTACAGTAGCCAGCTCAATGAACAGTATGTTGGACAACATCGTGCGTCTTATTCAGGAGACACAGTCTCAACGCGACGCCCTACAAACTCAAGTAGAGAAACTGGTCAGCGAAGTCAGCGGCGTCGGTGAAGGAGACCTGCGTATCCAGGCAGAGGTTACCAGCGATGCTCTAGGTGTTCTCGCCGACTCATTTAACTATATGGTCGAAGAGTTAGGCGCCCTGATCGTGCGTGTAAAGTCGGTTGCGCAAGAAGTAGAAGATTCGACGATCGCTATTCTTGACCATATGGGTCAGTTGGTTGAGACTGGTGATGTTCAGCTCAACCAGATTGCTCAATCAACTGTAGAAGTGGAGCACATGGCCAATTCAAGCCGTCAGGTCGCTGATCGATCCCAGACCCTCTATTCCGTGGCGCAAGATGCCCGCCGCAACGCGCAAGGCGGCCGCGAAGCGGTTCAGCAAGCCGTTGAAGGTATGGGACGTATCCATCAGAACGTACAGACGACAGCAAATAAGGTACAAACCCTGGGTGAGAACTCACGCGAAATCAATAATATCGTAGAAGTAATCTCCAGTATTGCCCATCAAACAAATCGCTTGGCGCTTGACGCTGCTATTCAAGCAGCTATGGCCGGTGAAAACGGTAAGGGCTTCGGTGCCGTAGCCGCGGATATCCGTCGCCTGGCTGAGCGCTCTAAAGATCAGGCCAGTTCGATTGCACGTATTGTTCGCAGCATTCGTGAAGATATCGGTGCTGCCGCCGTCTCGATGCAAGATACTGAGCGAGAAACCTTTGCAGGAACGCAGCTAACCCAGGAAGCTGGAACTGCATTAGAATCTATCTTTAGCGCCGTCGAGTATCAGGCCAGAGAAATTGAAAGCATCAACCAGGCTGCCGTACAACAGCTGCAAGCATCAAGTAACGTTGTACAAATCATGCGTAGTATCTCTAACTCAACTCAACAGAGTAACATAAGTACTCGTTCTGCCTCGCAGAACACTGAACGACTGGCTCGCCTGGTAGAGCAGCTCCGCGCATCTACAGAGGCGTTCAAATTGCGAGATAACCAAGGATACTATAACTCCCCTGCAAATGTTAGTGTTTCATTCGATGACGAACAGGATAACCAGTTAACGGTGAGCGGTATCTTCCGCACTGTTTCTGCGTCTGCCCTTGCTCCAGGTATGGGATCGCAGCAAGCTCTGCCCCCAGCACGACGGCCTGATGTTTATGCCCCTTATCCACCTCTACCCGCTCCGTATAATGGAACTCAATATAATAATGGAGAGTATGGACAAAATAGCGGCTGGAATGATTCAATGCAGCAAAATCAGCCTCCCTATAATGGAGAGTATGGACAAAATAGCGGCTGGAATGATTCAATGCAGCAAAATCAGCAGCAGTTCGAACCATGGTCACCTGGTCAGCCCGCCAACAACGGCGGCTGGAATAGGTAAAAAACCGTGGGGGCAACACCCCCGTACACAGCGGCTTCGCCGCTGAACCTTTTTGTGAGAGGAGAAGCTTTAGTGCAGCTCTGCCGCACTAAAGCTTCTCCTCTCACAAAAACTTTGGGGGTGGGACCTTGCATAATCTTTTTGTTATGGATAGTATCCATAACCCCTATCTTGATTTATAGACATTCATCATGAGAGCCTGTTAGACTTGTATTAGGCACGTATTCCATAAATTTCACAGCACATGTATGTGAAAATGCCATCTATACAAGGTCTTAGGAGGCTAGAGATGATCGCACAGACTACTATAACAAATGCTCATATATTCCATAAAAAAGCTGCCGTGCACGAGGCGATGAGAATCTTATCCATACGAACGACAAACCAGCACTGGGTTTGTGAAAGATGCGGTATGCTCCATACTGCCGTTGCTCCCGTTGCCTGTGATAGCTGTGGCTCAACAACTGCTCTCCTCCAGTCCGACCTCCCTCGCGAGATGAATAGCCGTTGGTAGCATAAGTTATCCCGGCTTCTTAGAAAAATAAGTTTTTTCTCGTGGAACCCGCTGTGTCAAGGCGCCTGCCAGGCGCTTTGACACAGCGGGTTCCACCTTTTTTGTGTTGATGGCTGCGGCGAAGCCGTAGCCATCAACACAAAAATGTTTGATGGTGATGAAGGCGCTCGCAGAGCGCCTTCATCACCATCAAAGCAGAGAAGCCTGGCGTACCGCTTCATATAAAATAATACCTGTCGCCATAGCGGCGTTCAACGACTCTACGTTATTTGCCAGGGGAATGGTAATCGTGTGGGTAGCCAGTTCGCGCGCCTCAGGTGAAGGTCCCTGGGCCTCATTGCCAATAATCAAGGCAAAAGGTATTGTTAAATCTTGCTCATAATGGAAGTGAAGGCCGCCTGCTTCCGCCAGCAATACACGTGGAACATTCCCACAATGTTCTGCCACTTTCTCACAAATCACAGGCCACGCTAGATTAGCCTCAATGGGTAACTTGATATGTGCGCCTGCCGCCGCGCGTACTACTTTGGGACTGTAACAATCGACACTATTAGCCGTAAGTAGCACCGCATGGACGTCAGCAGCCAGGGCTGTACGGAGAATTGTTCCCATATTGCCAGGGTCGGCCAGGCCATCAAGAATGAGCAGCACGGGACGTTGAGCGAGTGGACGACGCGCATATATATGGATAGGCTCAAAGATATTTAAGGGTAAAACACTTACCACACCTTGCGATGTTTGCACATCTCCCACTACTTCAATCACGCGCTCGCCCACTTCAATCAGGCTATCCGCGGATACAAAGGGTGTATGCAGTAAGCGTGCCAGGAGCGATCTTCCCTGTGGAGTTCGTTGGAGAAATGGGGGATGATAATAGACCTCATGTGGCACTATGTCAGCATCTAGTAAAGCCTCAAGCAAATGGGGCCCTTCCATCAAGAAGAGGCCGCTTTTTTTGCGGCCTCTTGTCGTATGCAAATCTCGTAGTTTGCTAATGCGTGGATTATGCGGACTCGTAATAAGCATACATATCTCTAGCCTCGCCCCAGCTATTGTTGAACTGTCTCTAAGGCGGCTTTAAGCAGAGCGCTGAAGGCAACTTCATCATGCACAGCCATCTCGGCCAGAATCTTGCGCATAAGCGATTCATGCGCTGGACGGAAAAGTCGCTTACGTGTACCTCGATGGCCTTCAACCATCTGCAATAGCTTCTTATGTTTCTTGTGCGCAGCAACGCCACGTTTTACTCTTGGCATCTTTTATTCTCCATTCGTTTCGATCTTAATGAATTAGAAAGCATAAGGAAGAAGACGTTTCATGCGACGGGTATCACTCGTCTTCAACTGAAAGTCTTTATCCATCGAACGGATCGACTCAGGTGATTTGTTGCGGCGCAGGTGGTTTATGGCGACTTTGCGGCGCATAAATTTACCACTGCCGGTAATTTTCACACGCTTCGCCATTGCTTTGTGTGTTTTTAGTTTCTGCTTCATGACACTTCTTTCTATGTTCTTAGCCACGGGAAATGGGCAATATAACTTTCTGAATCAATTGCTGCAAATCTATCTGCCCGTGCACATTACGTATGTATGCACAATACATGAAGGAGAAGCAGTGTGGGTGGTGATTCTTGCCCAACAAACAAACGTACATGTAATCCCACAAATGCTCCAGTGAAGGCGCAGAGAAGCCTTGTTCCAGAGCATATCCCGTTTGCCTGACGATTATAACACACCTCCTCTGTATTCGGCAATAGTCTTAGGGGGTAGGCACTACCAACATATTGATGATATAATCGCTTCACCATGCAGAAACAAGTTATACAAAATACAAATGCCGTTCAAACTCATATTCCTGCCGATGAGCAACTCGCCATTGAGATCGGCGCGGCTATCGAGAGCCTGCTTTTTGTCTCAGGACGACCTTTAGAACGCGCTGAATTGCGCAAATTGCTGGCTGTCGATGAAGCTACCTTGCTACAAAGCCTGCGCGCATTAGAACAGCATCTGGAACAACAGGGACGCGGGATTCGCTTGCAACTCCTGGGGGAGCAGGTGCAATTGGTGACCGCGCCAGAAAACGCTCGCTACGTGGCTGCTCTGCTTGGCCTGCCCATGACAGCCAAATTAACTACGGCCGCCCTGGAAACGCTGGCTGTAATTTCGTATCGCCAACCCGTTACTCGCACTCAAATTGAAGCAGTGCGGGGCGTTAATAGTGATCGTGCCCTGGCAAGTTTGATACAACATGGCCTGGTGGTGGAAGTGGGGCGCGCGCAAACAATTGGCAGACCTACACTCTTTGGCACAACCCCTGAATTTTTACAGCTATTTGGTTTAACGCGCCTGGATCAATTGCCGCAAGTCGAAGTACTACAGCAGGCACAAGAGACCCATCAGTTGTAACAGATCGAAAGGCCTGGCATGCATACTCAAGACGAAATGGTACAGCCGGATCAGGCAAGTATTGCGCTTTCTGATCATCGCGGCCCTCGCGTTGGCCGCCATATGCCTACTAACTCAAATGCCGTGAAAGCTGCCCAGCTAGCCAAACAACTCGGATGTGAAGCTATTCAAATTTTTGCCAGTAACCCCACTGGCTGGCAACCCTCGGCTGATGATCCAGCCAGGTGCGCGGCATTTGCGCAGGCCGCTCGCGCCTGCGACCTTGACCCGGTAGTTATTCATGCGCCCTATCTGATTAACCTGGCTTCCCCTGATGACATTATCTGGGAAAAATCAACCTCTCTCCTGAGCTGGACTCTTCAGCGTGGTGCCTTGCTTGGCGCAAAATATGTGGTTTTCCATACAGGAAGTCATCGTGGGACGGGCGTTGAAACTGGTATCAAACGTATTGTCCGTGCGCTTGAACGTATTTTACCTGAAACGCCTCGAGAGGTGATGCTGCTGCTCGAGAATGATGTTGGCGCGGGTAACTCGCTTGGTCATAGCTTTGAACAACTTGGTACCATTCTTAATATGCTACCACAATATGCTGATCGTCTGGGTGTTTGCCTTGATACTGCCCATCTCTGGGGAGCCGGGCACGATATTTCTACGCCCCAATCTACCCAGGAAGTGCTCCGGCAAGTGGATGAGTCCATCGGGCTCTCCCGCCTTAAAGTAATCCATCTCAATGATACGGAGAAAGCTCTGGGCAGTCATCGTGATGTCCATACTCGTGTCGGCGAGGGCATTATCGGCTCAGCAGGACTACGCGCGCTCTTGCTCGATGCTCGTCTCGCACACGTGGCAGTGTTGTTGGAAACGCCTATCAAGACTGGTGAAGATGGTAAAGAGGATTGGGAGCACGATAAACACCACCTGGAACGGGTTTTCCAGTTGATGGACAGAAAGTAAGACCCTGTCAATTCACAGTCAACATCACTGTAATCGTCTGTGCCGGGCCTACCGATGGCGTTATGACTACTGTGGCGCTATATGTCCCGCTTGCAAGCCCTGTAGTATTTATGTTGAAGGGAATAGTTGAGGTCGCACCAGCATTATCGCTGCCACTGGTCAGACCCAGCGATAGCCACGCTTGTGAAGGGGACTCGCTGACCACGTCAGCCCATCTCCTCCAGTATTGGTCAACGTGAGAGACAGTGCCGATGAATTGACCCCTCCTGCATTGGCAGTATATGACAGCGTGTTTGTGTTGATCTGCATAACAGGTGGTGCCACATTGATGGTAACGTTGACCGTAAAGGGACTCCCTGCAACGACATTACCCGTCAGTGGGTCCATAGCACGGATGGTGACGCTGGTAGTAAAGGTAGACCCCCCCGCCACGCCCGTTGCATCGACAATAACTCCCACAGAAGTACTTCCTCCTCCTCCCAAATTTGTACCGGCGTTGGTGGAAAGAGAAACAAAGGCTGGTGCATCTATACCCAGGGTTGCTGTCCAATTGAGGGGCTCACTACCCGTATTGCTGATGCTGATCGGTTGGGAAGTCGTGCCAGTAGTAACATTCATCGGCAATGCACCGGGACTTACCGTAAGGATAGGTGGTGCAAGCACGTTTAGCGCCACTGCGACCGTTTGCGGACTGCCGCTGATAGTAATGCCACTGGCATTGATCGCGGCAAGTGAAATGGCGCCATTATAGGGCCCTGCATTGAGTGTGTTTGATGTTATCGTGACAGTAAAAGTAGCCGTTCCCCCCGTAATCGCTGCGGATGGAGGGGTTACACTGAGCCACCCCTGCGCCGCAGTGGGTGTAATTGTGATATTGCCTGTACAGGCCCCAAAGATGCCAATTGTGAAGCTATGGCTGGCTGGTGAGGGATTTGTGCCAACCTCACTGCTGAAAGTCTCGCTTGCTACCGAAGGTGCTTGTAGTGTGCAGACTGGCTGTACAACGAGACTAATGGTAATAGTCTGGGCAGAACCCGCTGAGAGATGGGTTACGCTGTCAATGGCAGAGATAGTTACCTGGCCCGTATATGTGTTCGCACTCAGGCCGACGAGTGCCGCTCCTATATTTGTGTTGGTAGGAGATGAAAGACGAACGGAACCCGTGGTCGGCGTTACCGTAATCCACGCGCTGCTGGTGGATGCCGTCCAGGTCAGTGCATGGGTACAGGTGCCATTAGCTTTGATCGTTGCTGCTTGCGCAGTTGGATCAGGTTGACCAATGACGCCAGCGAAACTCAAAGCGGCAGGAGTTACGACAATAGTGCATGGCGGCAGCACTACAAAGGTGATAGGAATAACCAGCGGGCTACCTACGGCAGTATGCCCTGCACTGTCGGTTGCTGTAACTGTGACCAATCCTGTATAGGTATTGGGAGCCAGACCGGCAAGCATTGCTACCCCCACGCTGGCATTGGTGGAGGTATGCGGGTCAAGGTTACCACTTGTAGATGCCACGTTAAGCCATGATCCACCGAAGCTAGTGAGGGTGCTTATGTGCCAGGTAAGTGGACCACCACCTGTATTGATCAGGCCCAGCCCCTGGTTAGCTGGCGCCTGCGCCTGGCCAAAGATAGCATTGAAGTTCATTTGTGCTGCTGACGCGGTTAAAATAGGCGTCGCGGCCTGCGTGATCATAAGTGTTATGGGCAGCGTCTGCGTGCCTGCCGCTGTACTAAAAATGATCGCACCATAATATTGACCCGCTCCGAGACCTGCATCGTTGACGCTGACTGAAGGATACGAGGATGTTGTGCCATGTCCAGCAGAGATATTGAGCCAGCGGCCGCCGTTATTTGTGGTAATTGCAGCATTCCACTTGAGTTGTTGCGTGCAACTTTGCGTCCCATTCACACTGATGATCTTGGGTGCAGGTCCAGGTTGGTTGTAAACGCCTGTAAAGGTAAGGTTGCCGGGCGAAACCTGAAGAATACATTGGGGCATAATAGTGAAACTGACATAGACACTTTGTGGGCTGTCTTTGGTTGTCACCGAACTCTCACCTGTAAATGTTACGAACGCGCTATATGTGCCAGGCAACAGGTTACTGCTATTGGCACTGACAACTACTGCCTGGCTACCACCTTTCGCTATGCCCCCAAAGAGCGACTCAATGGACAGCCAATTGTTCCCTCCATTAGTGGAGGCACTCCACTGCAAGGGCTGCACGCCTGGATTGCTGATCGTGATTACCTGCCCTGGCGGGCTGCTGCCGCCATCAGCGCCTGTGAAGGCTAGCACGGGCGGGGTAAGCTGGATTACGGCATTGTTACCAGGTTGGAGCTGCGTTGTTTTCATCTTTACAGGCAGCGTAGCCTGGCCCGCGTTAGACGTAAAGATAATTTGACCTGTGTAGGAACCCGGTCGTAAATTAGCGCGCTCAGCTGCGACCATAACGTGAATTGCCTGACCGCTGGCAAAGGTGCCACTTCTGGGGCTGAGCAAGAGCCATGGTTGAGTTGTTGTAGTCTGCCAGGAGATTTGCCCGCCACCTGCATTAGTCAGGGTGAGCATTTTCAAGCTGTTGGTTGCCTGGTCTCCAGTGCCTAGATCAGCTAGACTCGTTGAGAGCAGCAAGTGTGCCGGACGCAGCAAGGCGCTATGTCCTGTAACAAGAATGGTGAAGGCCGCGGTTTTATGCAGGCGCGCATCCTCCGCACGGATGATATGCGGACCAGCTTGCCACTCGGGGGCAACAATCATCGTATCTGTAAAGCTGCCCTTATCATCAGCGTGGATGATCGTATTGTTGCCTGTGTCGACAATAGGAATAACCGTGTCGCGTGTTAAACCAACAGAGGCATGCGGGCTAAAATTTGTTCCACGCACAGTGATCAACGCACCAAGCGCGACAGTGGAAGGCGTAATCTGTAGGGACATACTGGTATTATGTGCTGACACCTGTGCTCTGGCATTGCGTCCTAAGGTCACAATGACGCCCAGCAGCCCTCCGAGGATAACCGCCCCTAGCACCAGTGTACTCACCCAGAAGAGCAGGGGAGGTCGCTTGCGCCCTTTTAGCCACTGCTGCCTGGGCATCAGGATATATTCCTCGGGCAGAGGTAGTGGAGTGACAGGAATACGTGGCAGCGAAGGGGTGCGCGGTGGACGATCTCGCTCGTCGACAACCTTGTGCCAGTTTGTATTACGCCTGCCATCCTCTAATAATCTAGTAATCCGCGCAGGTGAAGGGGTAGTAGGTATCCTGCTATCAGGAGAGAAGCGCGGCGAACGTTGTGCAAGTACAACTGTGTTCTCAGTAGATAGGTCGCCCAATAAATTAATATCGCTATCATCTGCACTACCGTTGCCCATTGCAAAGAATTGTGGTATTTTCAGCCCGCGTGGACGGGAGATTCTAGCTGTAACACTGGTAGGTGTGGGCGTTAACGTTTCTCCGCAGGCAACACAAAAATTTTCGAAGTTTGGTTGTGGTTCGTCACAAATTGGGCAACGTATAACTCTCATTGCCGTCCCCTTAGTGCATGAAGTCCCCTTGTTTCACCATATTAAGTTTACGAGAAAGAGTCATCCCTGTCAACCCTACAACAATTTTTGGCACATTTTATCTCTTCATATTGGTGTGGTGATCATGGCCGCCCGGGGCGGCCATGATCACCACACCAATAAAAAACTGCGAAGCGCCGCAGAAGTTGAGAAGTCAAACAGGGGAAAAGGGGCGCGACTAAGTAAACCGCGCCATTCTATCTACATGGTTTTATGGACGCGCGGTTATGGTTGCTGTAAACGTGGCTGAATATGGCGCAAGTTTGGTCGTCGTCTTGAGGTGTATATCCCTCCCAAGGATTTCATCTTGGCTCATAAACTGGTGGCCGGTCGTGAGAAAGATTTGGATGATATCGAAGTGCTGCTTGATGAGTTGGGTATCCGAAATCGCAAACAGGCACAAAAAATCATTGATATGTATATTAAGAAGGAGGTTCAGCGGGTTGAAGGTGCTCAATCGACACTTGATACCTTCTTTCCTGATTAAAGTGGGTGCTAAAATCTGGTATACTAGGTGAAAGCATATTTGGGGTGAGTCTGTAAAGGTGAGAGCAATGAGATTAGATCAACTTCAAACAATGCAGATCACATTTCGAGAGATATGTGAGGGTCGACGGCCCTGGACTGCGCTTGGTGATTTTCTCAACTATTGGTGGGTGTATGCCAAAGATCGGCGGTATGATCTTGTGGTTGACCCTATACTCGAAGCACCAGCAGATGAACAGTATCCTGAAAAAGGCTGTCATGCGACAAGGATGGTAGGAGAACATCTCCTTCAGGGAACTGGCGACGGATGTGGAGTCACCACAGGGAAGCCTGGAGAAGGACAGAAAAGAGCCGCTCGCCTGGGCTGGGGTACCATATGTAGTGCCCTTTTTGTTGCTGAAAGGATCAGTAAACACCATGAACCCTTCCTACAAACAGGTGAGCCCAGAAGAGGTTGATGCCCTCCACGACATTTTGAGGCTCTGTGGACAAGATATGAAGGATCGGCTTGGACTCAGCCACTGGGTTTCACCATATCCACTCGATGCCATGCGCCGTTCTGCCCAAGAGCGTCAGGTGTATGCCGTTTGGCTTGATACTCGCGTTGTTGCAACCTTTACCGTCGGGACACAGCCTCCACCCTACTACCGCACTATTCCAGGCGTGTGGGAAGCTTGGGACGCATCCATCCAGCTGGCGATGTATGTGAATCGTCTTGCAGTGCTGCCATCGCTTCAAGGGCAAGGTATTGGAAGGTGGTGTATGCATCTGGTCGAACACCTTTCACTCCAACAATCTTGCGAAGCGATTCGACTCGATGCATACGACAAGCATTCTGGACTGCACATCTTTTACACCGAGCTTGGGTACCGTCACCGAGGGAGTTTTACTTTCTTCACGAAGGCATATGGAGAAACAGGAATGGTTTGCTTCGAAAAACGAGCACAAGATTTTGAAAGCTCTTTTCCTCCCGCCACGTAAACCGAAAGGACACGTTTTTCCTGATCCAGGTGCCTGGCCGTCCTTACCCAATCGAACCCATTAGGCCAAGTCTGAACAGTTACAAATACAACAGCTCATTTACACATATATTCCAATCATGCTATGATGAGCAATAAACGCACTTTATACGAAAGGCAAGGCTGATATGTCAACGACATCTGAGAGAGTGCCCATGGTCACTCTTGCTGATTGGGTTTCAGGACCCAAACAAGGCGAGTGGACTTATAGCGATTATGCGGCCCTTCTAGATGATGGGCAACGGTATGAGATTGTGAATGGAGTACTCGTTATGGCACCAGCACCCGATGGGCCACATCAAGATGCAGTATTGCGGTTTGCTCACTACCTCCTCATCCATGTTGAGTTTGCCGGTTTGGGGAAGGTGCGTGTTGCTCCTTCTGATGTCGAACTCTCTCCCAACAATGTGTATCAGCCTGATGTCTTTGTCGTGCTGAACGCCCATCTGGATAGAGTGCAAGAGAAGAAAGTTATTGGTGCTCCTGATCTTATCATTGAGGTCGCCTCTCCTAGTACTGCTCCCTATGATCGGCTGACCAAATATGAGATCTATGCCCACTTTGGCGTACCAGAGTACTGGATTGCGAAAACTGCTCCACGCACTGTCGAGGTGCTTGTATTAGAGAACGAGAAGTATCGTTCGCTGGGTGTCTTTCGTGGGCAGGAGACATTACCCTCACGGATAGTTCCAGAGATGCCAGTGCATGTCGATCAGTTCTTTGCATGATGTTGGTAAGACTCCGTTTGATAAGGAAAAAGAGAACTCAGCATATAGTTGAGTTCTCTTTCTATTTGGCGTTAGCTAGGACATAGCTCGTTGTCAGAAGAGCAAGTGATATATCATTCACCACTATCAGACGAATATGGCGTGATCCCTACTATGAGGTAAGTGTCCCAGTTCTACACAAGATAGCTCGTGCATTAGGTGTGACTACATCTGAGTTGATAGAGGATATTACAGATGAACATACCAATTGAAAACAAAGTGAGTAGCTCTAAAACATTTGCGTACATTGTAAAATGATAAAAGGACACGGTGCAAAATAAGGATAGAAGAGCATTTAGAAAAATAGGAGGAAAATATTTTTGTTAATTTGCAATTTTCTATTTTTCTAATCTAACCCTACTTCTTTTTATTGACAAATTTGGTACGAGCGGCTACAATTAGAAGAGACTTGAAGGCTTCATGTTACAATTTAGGAGGCAGATTCATGGCTGTTGTACATCCCGATTTTTATCGTCATGAGAACCTCATTCGCAAATCTATACAGATTCCCTCAACGCAGCATAAAGAGCTAAAAGCTCTTGCCGTTGAACTAGAATCTTCGTTAGGAGATGTTGTGGAAACGATTATGGAATTGATGCAGCAAGATAATTATCAACAGTTAAAGACGGCAATCCTTCAGAAACGCGAACGCGAACTCTCCTCTCTCAATCACTCACTCGACGAAGCCTACGACTACCTCGGTTCCCTCCCAGAAACCCTTGATGACTGCCGATTCTTTTTTGACGCGGGTCATGACATTATGGTTGCTTGATTTGTAATTAAGGTATGTTTGCATGAGTAGTGAGGCGAGGCAATCACAACCGCCCAGCCCTCAACAATCGAAACAAAAAGGAACCCAGGGTTCTCCGCCGTTGCCAGGCCCCAGGCGCGGAGAGATCTGGGATGTAAATTGGTCCCCTGGCCGTGGTGCCGAACAACAAGGTATGCGTCCTGCTTTAATCATTCAGAATGATCGCGGCAATGCTTCGCTCTCCTATCCTCTGACCATCGTCGCCTCAATGAGCCGCACTGAACGCGAACTACCCCTGCATGTGCGCATAGCTCCCTCTGAAGAGAACGGCTTGACCGACTTCACCGACGTCAAATGCGAGCAAATCATGACGATTGAAAAATCGCGCCTCATCCGGCGCCGTGGTTGTATCAATGCCGAAGAACTTGGCCGCGTCGACACCGCTCTTAAACTAAGCCTGGATCTGTTGCCCTGAGGCTTTGATTTTTTGTTGGCTGATCTGACCTGGTAAAAGGAGGAAAGCACTCTGATCGCTCAACCACAGCATCTCAAGATGAGTGTCGAAGCATACCTTGCGCTTGACCGCGAAAGCTTGGATACCCGCTACGAGTACATCGATGGTTACGCCTATCTGCTTGTAGGGGGAACACCCATCCATTCCCTCATTGCGGCCAATCTGATTGGAGAGATCAAGGCCAGATTGCGCGGCAGCTCTTGCCAGGTCTATACGTCAGACGCCAAAGTGCGCCTCTCACATTCGCGCTATGTCTACCCCGATGTAACGGTCAGTTGTGATGAGCGTGATCGAACTTCCGATGCAGAGGTTCTCCAATACCCGCGCCTGGTGATCGAAATTCTTTCCTCAAGCACAGAAGCCTATGACCGGGGAAACAAAAGTAGCTATTATCGTGCTTGCCCGACCATTCAAGAGTATGTGCTGGTCAATATAGAGAGGTCATCCGTCGAGGTCTACCGACGAACAACCGACAAATTGTGGACATTGTATCCCTTCGAGCGTGGTGAGCAGGTAGAGCTTGCCAGTATCGGCGTGACACTGCCTGTTACCGCCATCTATGAGAATGTGAAATTGCCAGAGGACACAACAGATTGACGGAGGAAGATACACCTTTACACCTACTACACTTACGCATGAAGATCCGCTGAAAGGCGGCGAGGAATAGATTGACTGCATCAAACCTTGCGTGTATACTTTCGTATATACAATATATAATGCGAATATCAACAAGGAGGTCTATATGCAGACAGTCAAATTACGTAAAGTTGGCAATTCGGCAACAGTGACGCTGCCTGCGTCGGTTGTAGATGCCCTGCACTTGCATGAGAATGATGAAATTGCTATCGATGTGGTTGGTGATCGCATTGTCCTGACCCGTGCAACTGCGGATTTTCAAGATGCATGGGAAGCTTACCAGCAGGTTGAACCACGTTACCGCAATGCAAATCGCAAACTGGCTGAATAAATGAACTCTTTGCCGATTCGTTTTCTTCCCGAGGCGATTGTCCTCGCCATTCATGATGACCAGGTTCGCCTCTATGGTGGAGCGTATGGAGTACGAGATGCAGCTGGTCTTGATGCCGCGCTGCATATGCCGCAGGCGCAGTTTGACGGAGAATTTTTACATCCAACCATCTTACACATGGCTGCCGCATATGGCTTTCATCTCTGTCAAAACCATCCTTTTATTGATGGCAACAAACGTACCGCTGGTATGGTCATGTTGACCTTTCTTCAGTTCAATGGCTTAGAACCGCTTGCCACAGAACTTGATTATTATACGACGATGATGGCAGTTGCCGCAGGACAAATGCGCAAAGAGCAATTGGCTGAATGGCTGCAAACAGTCGTTAAAAAAGAAATAGTGTAACTCCAAATGGCTCATATGGCTGGTATCCATTACCTCACTTGGCTGTAGCGGCTCTTACGCCCAAAATGATAAAATGTAAGCACAAAGGTTACACAACCAATCCAACCATACCAGGAGATAATGAGTCATGCAAAAGCAGACAGGAACGATACAAGTCAAACGCACCTTCCCAGAGATGCTCAAAGGTGGAGTTATTTGCGATGTTGTGAATGCCGAACAGGCACGCATCGCGGAGGAAGCCGGCGCATGTGCCGTCATGGCCTTAGAGCGCGTACCGGCCGATATTCGCGCGCAAGGCGGCGTCGCGCGTATGAGCGACCCAGAGATGATCATTGAGATTAAAGAGGCTGTCACCATTCCTGTCATGGCCAAGTGCCGTATTGGACATTTTATTGAAGCTGAAATCTTGCAATCCATCGGCATAGACTGTATTGACGAGTCAGAAGTGTTGACGCCAGCTGATGAGCGTTTCCATGTCAACAAACATCTCTTCTCTGTACCATTTGTCTGCGGAGCGCGTAACCTCGGTGAGGCCCTGCGACGTATTGGTGAAGGTGCAGCCATGATGCGTACCAAGGGCGAGGCGGGCTCTGGTAACGTCGTAGAAGCCGTGCGCCATATGCGCACCATTATGGATGATATTCGCCGCTTGCAAATGGTGCCCGAGGAAGAATGGATGACTGAAGCCAAAAATCTCGGCGCACCGTATGAACTGGTGAGAGAAGTTGCACGCACGGGCAAACTACCTGTGGTCAATTTCTCCGCGGGTGGCATAGCCACACCGGCCGATGCCGCATTAATGATGCGCCTGGGCGCGGAAGGTATCTTTGTTGGCTCCGGCATCTTCAAGGCTGGGGCAGACCTATCCGAGTCGGAAAAGCGCCAGGCGCATCTTGCTCGTGCTAAGGCCATTGTCGAGGCGACAACGCATTTTGAAGACCCGGACATCATTGCACGCGTTTCAAGAAACCTGGGTGCGCCAATGGTAGGTATTAACCTCGATACCTTGCCCGAGGAACAGTTAATGGCACGCCGCGGGTGGTAATCAATCTATGGACATTGATAAAAAAAGTTACAACCAGAAGCTACGTATAGGCGTATTAGCATTACAGGGTGATTTTGAAGCGCACATTAAAGCTTTACAACGTGCCGCTGTTCAATTAGGTCTGGAAATTGAAGCAAAAGCAGTTCGCCTACCCAGGCAATTGGAAGAATTAGATGGTATAATAATACCAGGTGGTGAAAGTACCACCATTGGCAAAATGATAGTGTTGTATGGCTTCGAAGAAGTTCTACAACAAAAAATTCGTGAAGGCTTCCCCGTTTGGGGAACATGTGCAGGATTGATATTGTTGGCCAGAGAGACGGATAATGCGCTGGCA
>WNFI01098798.1_pt1 | contig 17601 bp, 19 predicted proteins | sample 5400471 | NCBI WGS metagenome assembly WNFI01 (sample SAMN13153348, study PRJNA577476) | soil metagenome | isolation source: 100 cm saprolite on Douglas fir-dominated hillslope | place: USA:California | collected 2013-09-17 | reverse complement strand
TTCCGGTCCGGGCAGCCCAGCAGGTGGTGGACTTCCTGGCCGGCGTCCCGGTGCCCTCGATCGTCAACCCCGAATACCTGGAGCACGCGGCGCTGCCGGATTCGAAAGTCTGACCTGCCAGCATGCCAAAGACACCTGGGGCCGCGGCGTCAGACGACTGGGCGCTACTCATGGCGCGGCTGCGCGCGGACGGACGCTCAGCGCCGGTAAACAAAATCTGGATCGCCGCGACAGCCATCGCCCAAGGGATCCCCGTCGTGACGTAGGACACTGACTACGATGCCGTGCCCGGCGTCGAGGTCATCAAGATATAACGTGGCCGATGTGAGATAGGACACAGTGGGCGAGGCGCAATCTGCGCAAGATAAGACGAATGTCCAAGCATATCCGTAGTCGGCGGCTTATCTGTTACGCCATATCCGTCGGCAATGGCACTGAGGCGGCCTGAATGGCCGCAGCTTTGGCGTATTGAACCCTGTCCTGGCTAGGTGCTATTAGCACCGAAGGCGTAAATCGGATCGGACAGAGGCACGAATGCGGCATTGATCCGTGTGTCATTTCGCGGCAGCCACGGGGAGGCGTCCCATGGGTATAGAGTCCGGCTCGGCTCCGAGCCTTTATTCAATCGCGGGACGCAGCATACACAGCGATGGCGGCGCGGGCCGGACGTGCTGAGGGCATGTAAGTGCGCTAGCCGGGTAGCGCGCCCTAGGGCAAGACGGCGCGACACCGACGGGAGAGGTGGGGCCATGGACGCCGGACCGCCGCAGCCTGAGGAGATCAGCCCGCGCAGCCCGCGAGTCGTGCGAGCGGCTTGGAGTGCGGCAGGGGGCGTCATCCTCGGTACGAGTGCGGTGATATGCCTGGCCATGGACGCGATCAGCGGTCAGCAGGCCGTGGCTATGGCCCTGCCCGCGGCCCTGCTTATCCTCGGTGGGCTGATCGTCGTGGCCATACCCGATCCGGCGACGGGGCAGCGGCGTGGCTTCCGGGCGGGCTCGCTGCTGCGCCGGTGGCGATGCGTATTTCGCCGAGGACGGAATGGGGCCTTAGCCTGGCAGCGATGGGAGGTCTGAACGCGGGGCATTGGCGTTCGAGGTTGACGCCGCTGCCAGTCGGCAGCCAGGCCACAGCAGCTCACGGATCGCCAGACAAAGCAGCCCACGGATCGCCGGACAAACTAGCACAGGTAAGTAATGATTGAGCCCCGGCGTCCTGGTCGCCCGAATGTTCCAGTGCAATCCCGGCATCAACGTGGGCGCTATAGCATTCCTGGGAATGCCTGGTTTGCGGCGGCACGTAAGGCTGTTATCTGACAATGTCGACGTTCCCGGCCTCCGGGGCAATGTCGACAGCGATCGATCCGCCCCACGCTGACCTTGCTGGACCACTAGAAGTGATCTGGTATTTTCATACGGTAAAGCGTTCCTGGCCAGTCCGAAGGCCGCTGTTCGATCGAGTTGGCAGCATGGTTCGCAGCTGGGCGTTTTATCCGGGTACGGGAAGCGGCAGTGGCTCGCCCCCCGGCCAGGCTGGTGTCTCGCCGTCACCCCCGTACAGCGAGACACCAGCCGGCCGCTTTCCGGCGGCCCGCATTGTCCGGTACGGCTGTCGCTGCGGCAGCCAGTCGGCGCTCGAACAGATCTGGCTCATATGCTCGCGAGCATGAACCCAGGCGGCTCGGCAGCTGATCCCCACGGCATCCAGGAGCGCGTGCGCGCTGCGCTTCGCGAGGCGCTCAGCGCACGCGACAAAGTCGCCGTGTCGGCGTTGCGGTCTGCACTGGCCGCCATCGGCAACGCGGAGGCGGTTCCGGCCCAGCGGATCCGTGCGGCTGGCGGCACTAGCGAGCATTTCGCCGGCGCCGTTGCGGGCCTCGGCACCGCGGAGACCGAGCGTCGCAGCCTTACCGAGGCTGAGGTCTCGGCAATCATCCAGGACGAGGTCGAGAGCGCCAGGTCGCCGCTCTGGGCTACGAACGGAGCGGGCCATGACGATCAGGCGGGCCGGCTTCGGCGCGAGGCAGACGTACTGACGGTCGTTATGAGAAATCAGCTCTGAGCTGATTCTGGCAATCGGCTTCGCGCCGCTCCTGCTTCGTTGCCGGCAGGGCGCGAGTGCTGGCCCCGGAGGCATCCCCGCCGCCTCACGATCTCAAGGGTTCATGCCGTCTCCTTCGACGGCGCTAGCCAGCCACCCTCCATGCTGTCGGGGTGACGGTCGGGGTTCGGCGATGTTGTTCGCGACCGGGGCAGTCGCGCTCGCACGTCAACCCTGCAAGCGGGCGCGCTCGTCCGGGCTGAACGGGATCGGTTTCCGGTCGCTGGCATTCCAGCGGAGGGTCACGACCCGCGCCTCCGCGATTACCTCATTCGACGCGGACAGGATCGTCTCCCGGGTGACCAGGCTCGTCGTTCCGACGTGCTCTGCCGCGATCCGGACCCTCACCCGCCGGTCCTGGTGGCGGACTTCCGCGCGCAGATCGATCTCCAGCCGCACAACCACGTAGATCGGATCGCCGCCGATGATCTGCGAGTAGAAGGCGTCCCGGCCCTCCTCCAGATACGTCAGGAACACGACGTGGTTGACGTGACCCAGGGCATCGGTATCGCGCCACCTGACATCGACCGAACGCTCGTAGACCGCGCCCATATCCGCTCCTGACGTCAATGTATCGGGATCTACCGCCACCGGGGCCGGCTCTTATCACGCAGCTCTCTCGCCTCGCGGGATTGGCCGACCGCACCACCAGCATCGTGCCAGTCGCCGCGCCGAGATCAGGTCGCGCCCTGATAGTCCAGTCGAGCGGCGTCCGCCGCCCTGGGGAGCGCGCGACCGAGCGGCACCGCGCCATGGGGAGCGATCGAGCGGCACCGCGCCACGGGGAGCGCGCGATCGAGCGGCACGCGCCACGGGGAGCGCGCGATCGAGCGGCACCGCGCCACGGGGAGCGCGCGATCGAGTTATAACTTGTGTTTCGCCGGAGCCTGACTTACGCTGTCGATATATCGTGATCGTATCGCGAGACGGCGGGAGAGGCAGGTGCGACGCAGATGATGACGGCGGCGTGTGGCGCGGGTGACTTCGGTGACATCGGCGCCGCTCTGCACGAGATCTTCGCCTGCGCGGGCGGGCTGTTCGGCCAGGCCAGGCGCGGCGTTTTCGCGCAAACGACCGGGCGCCGTCACAGCGCTCCCTGGGACCGTCACCCCGGCGGCCGCAAAGGTCCGGGGCACTGGGGCGGCGGGTTCGGCGGACCATGGGGCGGCTGGTGGGCTGGGCCGCCAGGGCCGCCGGGCCCGCCGGGCCCGCCGCGGGGCACGAAGGCTGGCCGCGGCGACGTGCGGGCAGCGATCCTGGCGCTGCTGATGGAAGGCCCGCTCAACGGCTACCAGATCATGTCCGAGATCGAGGAGCGCAGCGGCGGGGCATGGCGCCCGAGTCCCGGCGCCGTCTATCCCGCGCTGTCCCAGCTCGCGGACGAGGGCCTGATCGAGGGTGCGGAGTCGGCGGGCAGGCGTACGTTCAGTCTCACGGACGCCGGGCGGGAGTACGTGGAGCAGAACCCCGAGATGGCGCGCGGCGCGTGGGAGTCCGCTGCCCAGCAGGAGGCCTGGGAACTGCCCGGCCTGTTCGCCGAGGCAGCCAGGCTCGGCGGCGGGATCGTGCAGATCGCGCACAACGGCACTCCTGACCAGGTTCGCGCGGCGGAGCGGCTGCTCGAACGCACCCGGCGTGACCTGTACAAGATCCTCGCCGACGACGAGGACGATGAGGACGACCAGGCTTCCGACGATCAGGACGCATGAAAAGGCAGGCAACGATGATGGACGACCGTATCCGGATATCAGACGCTGACCGCGAACGGGTGACCGCCCGGCTCCGCGAGCATTTCGCCGAGGGCAGGCTGACATCCGAAGAACTAGAAGAGCGGATCACGGCAGCGCTCAGCGCGAAGACCTTCGGTGACTTGCGCCGGATCATGGCCGATCTCCCTGAGCCGGCACTTGTTCCGCCGCCCTCCACGCCGTCGCCGCCCTGGGTCGGCCGCCCCGGCGCGCTCGCCTGGCGCGGTCCGCGGATCCTGCCGCTGGCGATCATCGCGCTGGTCGCGGCGCTCGTGATCCCAGGCGTCGGCTGGGTGTTCTTCGCCTTCCTCAAGGTGATGCTGGTGTTGTGGCTGGTCACCTGCCTAGCGGGGATCTTCGCGGCGGCACGGTTCCGCAGGCGCCTGCGCCGCCACTGGCAGGACAACGACTGGCAGCGCCATGACGGAGACTGGCCTCGCCAGGACGGAAACTGGCCTCAGTGGCACCAGTGGCGCCAATACCAGTGGCGCGGTTAGAGCTCCTGGGCGAGCCGCGGCGGCTGGGTCACTAGACTTGCCGTCTCGTGGCCTCTCGCCGCACGTGGCTCTGGTGTGGGTTGGCCTCGACGATGATCAGATCGTCTTCATGACGGGGGCCGACACGATCAAGGGCAAGGCGATGCTGCGCGATCCAAGAGTGTCCTTGTGCTGGGACCATGAGCGCCCTCCGTTTACTTTCGTCACGATATCGGGGACTGCCGAGACGACCGATGACCCGAACGAAATGCTGCGGTGGGCGACGAGGATCGCCGGCCGGTACATGGGCGCGGACCGCGCGGAGGAGTTCGGCAGGCGCAACGCGGTGCCGCCTGAGATGGTCGTGCGGGTGACGGCAGCCAGGATCGTCGCGAAGGTGGATGTGGCCGACTAAATGGCCTGCCGCCGCAGTGGCTGGCGGCGTCAGCCCCGGTTGCCGGGGAAGGTTCGCAGCTGCAGGCCGGGTCTGGAGGTCAGGCCTCTGGCCAGGATGGCGGCCGCGGTTTCCGATACGTCCCGCTCGTAGGTCCGGCGGGCATTGGAGTAACCCAGTCGTACTCCGCGGATCCATGCGGCGCGGCTGAGGGCCACGGCCACCGGGCACAGAATTGAAGCGGCGACGCCGACGCCGGCGAGGGCGGCTGTTATCACGCTCATAGTGTGTTGGACGCGGTAGGAGCTTTGCCCGTTTACCTGCTGCCTGAGATCAGTCGGATTTCGATGATTTCAACCTGGTAGGTCTGGCGCATTCGGAGCCGTATCCGGCGTCCGCCGCTGTACCGTGACTGCGGCTGCCGGGCTGCTGCCAGCCTGCGGCGGTCAGCCGGAGGACCTAGAGGAGCATCAATCGCATGGACCGGCAAGCGTGGCTGGCGGAACGGCGGGCCGCGGTCGTGGCCGACTACGACGCCGAGGCCCCGACCTACGACATGAACCTGTATCCCGCCGACACCCAGGAGGAGTGGGTAGCGCGCCTGCTCGGCATGATCCAGGCCGGCGGGACAGTGCTCGACGCGCCGTGCGGAACGGGCCGGTACTTCCCGCTGATCGCCGGCGCAGGCATGCGGGTCGTCGGCGTCGACCAGTCGGCCGGGATGCTCGCCCAGGCACGCGCACGGAACCTGTACATCACGGTCGAGGAGGTGAGCGATCAGAGCATCGGCCACGCGTTCGAGGCACTGACTGCGCGCGGACTCCCGGCGGTGCGCGGCGAGATCATCGAGGGCGACGTCGCGGGCTACCACTACTACCCGGGGCGCGACCGGGTCATGGCGTGGTTCGAGGCGGCTGGCCTAGACGTCATAGACGAGGACTACAGCGCCGAAGAGTCGTGGGGCTACCGTCACTTCCTGCTGCGCGCACCGCTGCCTGTGCATAGCTAACGGACCGCTCTGGCGATTGTCCTGCGCCGAGGCTGGTCCTGCCAGCGCGGCCTGCACGCTCGGGTAGACCGGCAGCCACCGGTCGTGCCCGGTCAGTGCGAAGACCCGCAGTGCCTCGCCAGGGGGAATCGCCAGCCGCAGATCGACGCTCCTCGCAGTGGCACGCTCGCAGGCAAGCGCGAGCTCGTGCACGCCGGCCGCGGTGCACAGCAAGGTGCTCGTCAGGTCCGCGATCACCACCGTGATCCCGCCATCGAAGGCCGCGAGCAGGTCCTCGCCGACCGCTCGCGCGTTGCCGATGTCGATCTTCGCAGGCATGGTCACGACCTTCTCGCGGCCGTCAGCCAGCGCACGCTGGTCCGCCACGATCACCCCCTCCGCGACAACCGACCGCTTCGTGAGGCCGGTGAGCCGAACCTGGCCGACGGCGCCCACGCCGTGCGACCCCCTGGATCAGACGCGGGTGCGACGACGCGGGTGGCCGAACTACCTAAATCCGAACTCCGCGCCGCCGGGCAGTGCCAGCCGGCACGGAACGGCAGCGTGATGATATCGAGAGTGCGGCCCAAGATCATCGCGATGACACGCTAACGAGCGCGCCAGTCGGCTGGCATTGGCGACCAGGTCGCGCCGACCGTCCCGGCCGGTCTTCGCGGCCAGGCTTGCGATGTGCGTCTCCACCGTCTTGGCCGAGATGTAGAGCGTCGACGCGATGTCGGCGTTGGACAGCCCCTGCGCCGCCAGCTCGAACACATCCATCTCCCGGCTGGTCACCCCCAGCCGCCGCAACTGCGCGGGGACCTGCGCCTTCCCGCGCCCGGTTCGCGGCACCCGCTCGCCGGACCTGCGCAGGATGACGCGGCACGCCCTGGCGAGACGGCGATGGCCGCTCGCGTCGAATTCCCTGGTCGCATCGCGCATCCACGTCGCCGGGCTGCCCCAGCCGTCCCTGATCGCGTCTTCGACAACCAGCCGTCTGACCAGGTGGTTCCACCACGGGGCGTAAGGCCCGAAGCGCTCGTCGCCCTCGTCGGCCAGTGCGGTCGCGTGCCTGGCATTGCCAGCCCGTCCCGCAAGGACGGCCTCTGCGTACGCCAGCCACCCCTGACTCCAGCCGACGGCGGCTCCTGCGGCGCGCGCTCGCTCCAGCGCGCCGCGGTCGTCGCGGCCGGCGGATGTCTGCAACAGCGCGTAGAACGCCCAGGCCTGGCCCGGTGACTGCGGCGGCGCCTGTTCCGCATGACAGATCCCGGCCGAGCTCTCACGCAGCGCCTGCGCAATATCGTCCAGAAACAGCGAGGCGGCGACCCTGCCCTGGCCCCACGTAGCGGCGAGCACCTCGGGGTCGCCAGGCAACGCGTTCTCAGCCTGCGCGGCGGCGATCCTCGCCCCCTTGCGGTCCGCCCTGATTCCGCAGATCAGCGACTGCGCGGCCAGTGCCATGGCCCCGATCCTCGGCGCGCTGATCAGCCTCGCGCCCTGCTCGCACCGCCGCGCGGCGGACATGGCACCGGCCAGGTCAGGTCCGAGACACCAGATGTTCGCGAGTTTAAGGTCGATGGCGATCGCCGGCGCGATGGCACCCACCCGACGCGCCTGCTCGCTCGCCTCGGACAGCCGGCCCGTATCGCCGCGCTGGAGCATGTCAATCGTGCCGAGCTCGTGCAGCGCCCTGATCCGCCTGCACGCGAAATCGTCGCCGTCAGCGAGCTCGGCCGCCCGCTCGAACGCCGTTCGCGCGGCTCCGATGTCACGGGCCCGCTCGCGGCGCCCGATCACCTCAAGCGACTCGAACGCGACGTCCGCGGCCCAGCCTTCCATCCCGGCCGCCTCGGCCGTCGCCAGCGATCGTCGCGCGAGCTCCTCGGCGCCATCCAGGTCGCCGGTGTCGATGGCGCAGCGTGCCGCCACCGCGTCCACCCACGTGGAGGTGACGGGGTGGCCGAGGCGATCCGCGATGGCTCGGGCGGCCGCCAGGTGCGCGGCGGCGGCGGCCGGATCGCCTTCCGACTCGGTGTGCGCAGCCATCAGCAGGAGCCTTGCCCGGCGTCTCGGCTCGGTTCCCGTGGCCTCGAGCCTGGCCACTGCCTCCTCGGCGACGGGCGTAAGCCGGTGGAAGTCTCCGATCAGCGAGAGCGCCTTGGCCAGGGCCTCATCGATGTCGCCAGCCAGCATCGGGTCAGCGGACTTCACACGCCTCAGTTCCGACCGGGCCGCGCCGAGCGTCTGCGTCGCGCTGCAGAGCGCGCCCTGGAAGAGCGCGCGGCGACCGGCCTCAAGCAGCAGCAGCGCCGCCTGAGCATGCAACTGGGCCGCCCCGTACAGCTCGGCCGTCCGCTCGCACCAGGCTCCCGGCAGCCCGGGATGCGCCGCCTCGATGGCAGCGGCGGCGGCCGCTGAGCACCGCGCCAGATCTGGCGGCAGCAAGCCGGAGATGATCGCCTCTCTGGTCAGGTTGTGCCGGAACCTGAGCCAGCCATCGCCGTGCTCATCCGGCTCGATCAGCTGCACCTGTCCGGCATGCGTGAGAGCCGCGATGACCTCGTGTTCACTGGCGTCGGCCATCGCGGGCAGCAGTGTCCAGTCGAACTGCCTGCCAAGCACGGCAGACGCCGCGACGATCTCGGCAGCCTGCGGGCCGAGGGCGGTCAGCCTGTTCCGCACCGATCCCACGATCGACTCTGGAATGCCGGTCCTGATGCCGTCCTTCAGGTGCCAGCCGTCCGGCTGGTGCTCGAGTTCGCCGGACTCCGCGGCGGCGGCGAGGATCTCCTCGATGGCGAATGGGAGCCCGTCGCAGCCGCCAAGCAGCCGCCCGGCAGCCGCGGCCGCGACCGGGTCATCATCGAGGCAGGCTCTGGCCATCTCCTCGACCTCAGCTTCGCTGAGCCTGGGCATCCGGACGAGATCCGCGGAGCGCCTGCCATGAATCGTCCTGACCATGTCCAGGCCGGCCGAGGGCTCGTCGTCGCGCAGCGTCACGAGGCAGAGAATCGGCCGGTCGGCGAGGTTGTCGGTGATGTAGTCAACGGTCGCCAGCGTTTCTGGATCGGCCCATTGCAGGTCCTCGAGGACGAGCAGCGACCCGGCGGATCCGGCCGGCGCCAGAACCCGGAGCATGGTCTCGCCTACCGTCAGCGGGTTGACCACGGCGCGATGCGGACCAGAGTTGTGCAACTCGAGCAGGAGCGAGGCGAGCACGGAGCGGTAGGGAGAGTTTCCGGCGGCCTCGTCGAGGCTCCCGGTCCGACCGGCTGCCGTCAGCGCCTCCCTGACCGGCCCGAACGGCAGGGGAGACGCCGGCTGGGCGGCGTGGCCGCGGTAGACGGCGAAACCGCGCGCCCGCGCGAGCGACGAGATCTCGGTGGCGAGCCGGGACTTGCCGATCCCCAGATCACCGGTCAGGAACAGCGATCCGCCCGCCCCGGCCGCTGCCCTGTCCAGTGCCGAGATCAGCCCGCGAACCTCCGCCTCCCGGCCGATCAGCACCGGAGACCGCATCGCCACCATGCGCTCGATAGTACTGACTGAACGTAAACGTCCCGCTACAGTGCGCGTATCGTGCCTAGTCCGGCGCGCGCCTGAGCGGCGCCAACTTCGTTACTGCCCGCGCGCGCCGGTGGCGAGGTTCGCCGCGTAGTCGGGCACGTAGGTCTGCATCCCCTTGGGCATCCTGATGTAGCCCTTCGACGGGGGCCGCTCCGGGAGCTTCAGCGGCGTCCGCTGGACATCCTGGTAGGGGACGGTCGACAGCAGATGAGCGATCATGTTAAGCCGCGCACTGCGCTTGTCGTCGCTCTCGACGACGTACCACGGCGCCTCGGGGATGTCGGTGTGCACGAACATCTCGTCCTTGCTGCGGGAGTAGTCCTCCCACCGGGTGATCGACTCCAGGTCCATGGTCGACAGCTTCCACCGGCGCATCGGGTCGTCGAGCCTGGACTTGAAGCGCCGCTGCTGCTCACCGTCGCTCACCGAGAACCAGTACTTGCGCAGCAGGATGCCGTCCTCGACCAGCATCCGCTCGAATAGCGGGCACTGATGCATGAACCTGCCGTACTCCTCCTTGGAGCAAAAGCCCATGACCCTCTCTACGCCCGCGCGGTTATACCAGCTGCGGTCGAACAGGACGATGTGCCCGCCGGCGGGCAGGTGCCTGATGTAGCGCTGGAAGTACCACTCCTGCTCGTACAGCGACCGCTTCAGCCGTCCCCCGGTACCGGCCTCGGTCGCTCCGCTGTCATCGCCGGCCCGGCCGTCCTTGCCGCTCCCGCCGCCCTTGCTGCCCTTGCCTTTGCCGCCCGCGCCGCCCTTGCCGCCCTTGCCTTTGCTGTCCGCGCCGCTGCCAGCCACGTCGCCCCTCCCGCCCCGGTCGCCTCGCCCAGCCTCCTAACCATTCCTACCCCTCCGGCGGCCGCATCCGGGCGTACCGCGTCGCAAGCCCGGGAAACATGACATCCGGCGCGGAACACCGTCGCGCCCCGGCTGGTTCTCCCGATGGCCGGGTGATCGCGCTCGCCGAGCGCGATCACCCGGCCATTGGCCACGGATCTCAGGAGGCTCTGCGCTATGTCCGTCACCGATCGGCTGCTCGCCAACAACGCCGTCTACGCCCAGGATTTCAACGGCCCTCTCCCGATGCCCCCGGCGCTCGGCGTGGCCGTCGTCGCATGCATGGACGCCAGGCTCAACGTCTACGGGATACTCGGGCTCGAGGATGGCCAGGCCCACGTCATCAGGAACGCGGGCGGTGTCATCACCGATGACGAGATCAGGTCGCTGACCATCAGCCAGCGGCTGCTCGGCACCAGGGAGATCATCCTCATCCACCACACCGACTGCGGCATGCTGACGTTCGCCGATGACCAGTTCAAGGCGAGCATCCAGGAGGACACCGGCATCAAGCCGACCTGGTCGCCCGAATCCTTCGGCGACCTGGACGGCGACGTGCGGCAGTCGATCGCGCGGATCAAGGCAAGCCCGTTCGTCCCGCACACCGACCAGGTACGGGGCTTTGTGTTCGACGTGGCCACCGGGCTGCTCAACGAGGTGAGCTAGGAGCAGCCCTCATGCTTTCGATCACGAAAGAGCGTCTTCTCGGCGCCTGCCGTCGTTGGTCCACACCGACTGGCCGAGGTAGCCGCGCGCGACCATGGTCACGAACTGGTACACGGCGTCCTCGGCGGGGTTGAGCGGCCCGGGTTCCGCGTGCGGCGATGCCAGACCGCGCTGGACCGACTCGCAGGCCGCCCAGTCCTGGCGGTTGGTGAGGTCCCAGAAGTCGATCGCGTAGCTGGGGTCGAAGTCCGGCCTGGCGGTCGTCTCCGGCGCGAATGCCCAGCTGCACTCGATCCTGGTCCGGTCGACGGCCACCGGCACGAGCCGGTGCACCATGACGTAGTCGGGGTGCGGGCTGATCAGCACGTTGGGGAAGATGTTGACGTACAGGACGGTCCGCAGGCCCTTCTCGTCCAGGCCGCGCAGCGGTGCCGCATGACTGGTACCGTCCAGCGACATGGTCGCCATCCCCGGCCGCAGTTCCATGGTCCCGCCGACCCAGGCTCCCGGGAGGTTATAGTTGTCGCCGCTCTTCGGGGGACTGACCCGGCACAGCTCGGGATGGATCGACGGGCAGTGATAGCACTCGTGGTAGTTCTCGGTGAGAATCTTCCAGTTGGCGGTGGCATCGTATTCGTGCCTGCCGGCGACCACGAGCCTGCTCATCTCGTACGGCGCCAGCATGGCATCCAGCGTCCGAAGTGCGTCGTCGAGCGGTGCGGCCATGCCTCCGCCATCCACGAAGATGAGGCCGTGCCACTCGACGCACGCCAGCTCGACCAGGCCCCATTGACTCGCGTCGAAGCCCGGCTGGTTCTTGAAGCCCGCAGCCGCGCGCAGGCCCCCGTCAAGGCTGTACGTCCACGCGTGGTACGGGCAGATGATCATGCTCTGGGTGGCAGCAGCGCCGCACGGCAGCAGCTCATGACCGCGGTGCCGGCAGGTGTTCGCGAAGGCGTGCAGGATGCCGTCGTCGTGCCTGGTCAGCAGCACGCTGCCGACGCCCGCTGCCTCGGCGCGCTGGTCACCGGGGTTAGCGACCTGGTCGCTGCGGCCGACGCACATCCAGCCGCCGCCGAAGAAGTGCCGTTGCTCCCACTCGAACACGGCCGGATCGGTGTAGGCGGCGCGGGGCAGCATCCGGCTCTGGCCGAACGGGCGGAGCGACTCGGCCAGTCCCGCCGGGTCGAGCGGGGCTGGGGGCGCGTTGTACTGGCTCATCACACCTTGCTGACTGACCATACAGTCAATGCTAAGCGGCGGGCCGCGGAGTGTCTAGCGTCAGGGTTCGCGTCGGAATCGCCGCATGTCACCCATTCGTCCGTGGCGCGGCTTGGCAGTGGAGCGGCTTAGCGGTGGAGTAGCCGCCTGCCCGAGAATGGACGCTTTCATCCGGGCCGCAGCGCGGCGGCCTCGCGCCGGGCCACTAGCGTGGCCGCATGCCTGCCAGCCTGACGGTTACCGCCGGCGTGACCATCACCGCCGACCCAGACCAGGTATGGAAGCTGGCTGTCGACTGGTCCAGGCAGCATGACTGGATCTGGGCAACCAGAACCAGCGGCGGCCAGGGCCTGGGCGCCAGCGTGACCGCCAGGACCGGCGCCGGCCCGGTCGCCTTCACCGACACGATGCTGATCACCGAGTGGGATCCGCCGAGGCGCTGCACGGTGACTCACACCGGGAGAATCGTCCGCGGCGAGGGCGCGTTCGAGGTGCTCCGGCGAGCCGGCGGGTCCGAGTTCCGCTGGACCGAGCGCATCGTGCTGCCCGAGCCGCTGGTCGGCCTGATTCCGCCTGCCATGCTGGCCGCGTTCACCCGGATCGCATACGCCGTCATCGCACCGATCGCGCGGGTTGGCCTGGCATCCTCCGTGGTGAGGTTCGCCCGGCTGGCTGAAGCGGCTACTGCGAACGCGAGGAGGAACTGACCGCCGCGCCGGCGCCGCTGTCCGCCGAGCTGCCCGACCAGCAGCGAACGATGTCGCGCATGGACAGCAGGCCTGCGACCTCGCCCTCGTCGACTACGACCAGGTGCCTGAACCCGCCAGCGACCATGGTCTGCGCCGCGTGGTCAAGCGTCCAGTCGGGCGAGGCGAAGACCACGTCGCTGGTCCTGTGGTTGGCCACGAGCTCGGAGTCGGGGTCCTGATTTGCGCCGAGTGAGTTCATGATGTCGCGCTCGGTCAGGATGCCGATGCCGGACCGCTCGTTATCGACTACGACCGCGGCACCGACGCGCTGCACCGACATCATGCGCGCCGCCTGCCGGAGTGTGTGGGCCGGGCCAACGCTCAGGACGACCTGGCTCATCCCGTCCTTGACCTTCATAATCCGATCACTCCCTGTGACTGGAAGACCGAAGCAACTCCGCAAGCGGTCGGTGGCGCCAGCGCCAGCGCAGCGGTCAAGCTTGTGAACATGTGATCCCGCTGGTTCCAGCATTATGCATGACGGCGGCAAGGGCAAGGCCGTTCCGTTGGTGGGTCAGCCCTGGCTCGCCGCGTGGTCGGGCAGCCCGAGCATGCTGAGAACTTCCTCGTGGAGCTGGCCGTTGGTGCACAGCAAGTTGCCGCCGTCCGGGGCGGGCTTGCCTGCCAGATCCGTGAAGGTCCCGCCCGCCTCGGTAACGATGACCTGCAGCGCGGCCACATCCCAGAGCGATACCTCGGCCTCAGCTGAGATGTCTGCGGCCCCCTCGGCCACCAGCACATGCGACCAGAAATCACCGTATGCCCTGGTCCGCGAGACGGACCTGGCGAGGCCGAGGAACGCGTCGAGACGTCCGCTCTGCTCCCAGGTCGCCAGGTCGGAGTAGGAGAGCGAGGCGTCTTCGAGCCTGGTCACCTCCGACACCCGGCAGGCGGCGGCTTTCGTCAGCGACCGGCCAGTCCACGCGCCGCCGTCCTGAGCCGCCCACCACCGGCGGCCGAGCGCCGGCGCCGTGACGACACCGACCGTCACCTCGCCCTCGGCCATCAGCCCGACGAGCGTCGCCCAGACCGGGACGCCGCGCACGTAGTTCTGGGTCCCGTCGATGGGATCGATGATCCAGCAGCGCGGGCTCATCCCGGTCCGGCCGAACTCCTCGCCGAGCATGGCGTCCCGCGGCCTGGCCCGGCGCAGCACGTTTCGCAGCGACTCCTCGGTGGCGAGGTCGGCATCGGTGACGGGGGTGAGGTCGGGCTTGGACTGGACGCTGAGGTCAAGCGCGCGGAACCGGCGCATGGTGATGTCGTCCGCCGCGTCGGCAAGCACGTGGGCGAACCGAAGGTCGTCGTCGAATCCCGCCATGCGGCCAAACGCTATCGCTATTCGGTCGTGGTCACCATGACCCAGCCCGCCCGCGCCGAGCCCGGCTGCAGGGCCGGCTAGTCGGCTTCGGTTCCCTCCCTGCTCCGGAGCAGCCGGCGGAGCGAGTCCAGCCTCGCCGCGAGCGGCCCGCCCCCTGCGGCCGCGACCCAGTCGTCGAGGGCGCATTGCGTGCCCTGGTGGTCGCAGCCGGTCGGGCATTGTTCTGCCCCCGCTGCCAGATCGGGAAAGGCCTGCACCACCCGCTGGGGCGACATGTGCCCCAGCCCGAAGCTCCGCAGGCCCGGGGTGTCGATGATCCACCCCCCGCCGGGATATGGGAGCGCGACGGCCGACGACGACGTGTGCCTGCCCCGCCCGGTGACCGGGTTCACCTCGCCGACCGCCCGGGCGGCATCCCCCAGCGGTTCGTAGACCGGCAGGATCGCCTCAGGCCCGGCGAGGTCGGCCTTGGTCAGGCAGAGCACGGGCTCGATGCCCGCGTCATAGGCAGCGACGAGGAACCTGTCGATCAGCCTGAGCCGCGGCGGCGGGTCGGCGAGCGCGGAAACGATGACGAGCTGGTCGGCGTTGGCCACGATCGCCCGCTCGACCGGATCGGTGTCATCCGCCGACCGGCGCAGGACGCTACGCCGCGGCGCGATCCTGACCACCCGCGCCAGCGTGCCGGGCGCGCCCGAGGCATCGCCGGCCAGGCTGACCGTGTCCCCGACGACGATGTTGCCGCGGCCGAGTTCCCGCGCCTTCATCGCGGAGACGACACGGTCGCCGATGACGAGGCGGTACCTGCCGCGGTCCACCGCGGTCACGAAGCCGTCGATTGCCTCGGCATGCGCGGGCCTGCGCCTGGTGCGCGGCCGCGAGCCGCGGCCGGCCCTGACCCGGACGTCATCCTCGTCCATGCCGGAGTGCCGCGGCCGGGGAGCCACTACGCCGGCGCCAGGATCTGCGTCCAGCTCCGGCTGAACCCGGGGAACGTCTTGGCGACCGTGGCGGCATTGTGCACCCGCATCCCATCGGTGACCAGCCCGAGGACGGCAGCTGCCATCACCAGGCGGTGATCGTCGTGGCTGTCGAAGGTCACGCCGTCGGCATGCAAGGGCGCCGGCCGGATCCGCAGGCCGTCGGCCAGCTCGGTAACGTCCCCGCCCAGCTTGCCGATCTCGCTCGCGAGCGCTGCGAGCCGGTCGCTCTCGTGCCTGCGCAGATGCCCTATCCCAGTGAACTCAGACGGTGAGCTGGCCAGCGCGGCGAGCGCGGTCAGCACCGGGGTCAGCTCGCCCACCTCGCTCAGGTCGGCACGGACGCCATGAACCCGGCCCGAGCCGGTGACCCGCAGGCCCTCGGCAGCCACGTGCACCTCACCGCCCATCGACCGCAGCACATCGACGATCCTGGCCGCGGGCTGCAGGCTGTCGGCCGGCCAGCCGGGGACGGTGACCTCGCCGCCGGTCGCCAGCGCGGCGGCTAGGAACGGGACGGCATTGGACAGGTCGGGCTCGATGTCGATCCGCTCGGTACTGATCGGGCCGGGAAGGACCCGCCAGCTATTCGTAACCAACCGCCCGGGGCTGGCGTCGTCGGCACGCACGTCCACGCCGGCCGAGCGCAGCATCCGCACCGTCATCTCGATGTGCGGTGCCGACGGCACGGGCGGCCCGGAGTGCCTGATCTCGGCCCCGGCGCCGAACCGGGCGGCGGCCAGCAGCAGGCCCGAGACCAGCTGCGAAGACGACGAGGCATCGAGGGTCACTGCGCCGCCAGGTACCGAACCCCGCCCGCGCACCACGAAGGGGACGGCGCCAGTGCCGTCGTCGGACACGGTCGCGCCCAGCGTTCGCAGCGCGTCAAGCAGCGGCCCGACGGGCCGCTTCGACACTCTCGCGTCCCCGCGGAACGTCACGTCCGCGCGTGTCAGCGCGGCCAGTGGCGGCACGAACCGCAGCACCGTTCCCGCGTTGCCGACGTCGATGTCGACGCCCGCCTGGCCAGGACCGGCCGGTCCGGCTGGCAGGCCGAGTGGCGCTGGCTCGACCAGCCACCCGTCAGGCGATTCGGTGATGCGCCAGCCAAGCGCGCGGAGCGCGTCGGCCATGAGGCAGGTGTCCCTGGCGACCAGCGGGCCAGTGATCAGAGCAGGACGGTCGGAGAGCGCGCCGAGCACCAATGCGCGGTTGGTCATCGACTTCGAGCCAGGCGGCCGCACCAGCGCGCGAACCGGGCCAGCCGCGCGCGGCAACAGCCAGTCTTCCGGCGTCTCCGGGCCGTTCGGGCCCTCGCTGGGCGCATGGCTGACCATGTCAGCAAGGTTATTGGCTGCCGGCCATCCCCGCTCGCGCTGGCACGCCCGTCCAACTCTCCACGCGGCGGCGAGGGCAGAACGACAGCCGGGATTCAGCGTTGTTGGTGGGCTGCGGTGGGGTGTCGCGGCAGGTCAGCGCACGCCGTGGCCGGCTGGCGGGCAGCTTGCCGGTTTACCAATGTTTGACGAGCTTCCGACGTGGCTATGAACAGCGTCAATCCGTTGTTCAGGAAGCGGGGTCAGCCCCGTGGGCCGCGGCTTTCTGGTAGGTCACGCCAACGGAGACCCAACGATGGCACCTCGGCGCAGCCGAGACGCCGCCCCCGGTCTCGACGACGCAGCGAAGGTGGAACCACATGTGTGGCCGGTACGCGTCAGCGCGCTCGCGCATCGAACTCCTTGAGGAGTTCGCCGTGCAGCGCGACCGCGTGGACGAGTCACTCAAGCCGGACTACAACGTCGCACCGACCAAGCCGGTCTACGCGGTCATGACGCGCAAGCCGCGCCCGGATGCCGCCAAGCCTGAAAAGTCCGACGATGAGGCGGCCCCGCGCAGGGAGTTGCGCGTGGTCCGCTGGGGCTTCGTCCCCTCGTGGGCCAAGGACATCTCGATCGGCAGCCGGATGATTAACGCCAGGGCTGAGACGGTCAGCGAGAAGCCTGCCTTCAGGAAGGCGTTCGCCAGCAGGCGCTGCCTGCTGCCAGCCGACGGCTACTACGAGTGGCAGCCGCCGCCGGCCGGAACCAAGGGACCTAAGCAGCCGTACTTCATCTGCCGTCCTGGTCACGGGGTGCTCGCGTTCGCCGGCATCTACGAACTGTGGCGAGACCGTTCGATAGCGGCGAATGACCCGGCTGCCTGGCTGTGGACGGCCGCCGTCATCACGACCACGGCGCCGGACGAGCTTGGCGAGATCCACGACCGGATGCCCATGGTGATCGACCCCGCCAGCTGGGCGGACTGGCTCGATCCCGCCAACACCGATGCGTCCGACGTGCGGGCACTGCTCGCGCCCGCCGCGAGTTCGGGCTTGATCTCGTACCCGGTGTCCGTCGCGGTCAATTCGGTGCGCAACAACGGGCCTGAGCTTATTAGAGAAGCTGAGCCGGTGTCGCCGGGGTCAGGAGGTAGGAGCGATGCCTGAGGTCTTGCTGGCAGAGCGGAATGGCACAGGAGGTGTGGGCCGGTTGGATATCGCAGCCGC
>WNFI01532115.1_pt1 | contig 17609 bp, 12 predicted proteins | sample 5400471 | NCBI WGS metagenome assembly WNFI01 (sample SAMN13153348, study PRJNA577476) | soil metagenome | isolation source: 100 cm saprolite on Douglas fir-dominated hillslope | place: USA:California | collected 2013-09-17 | reverse complement strand
TAGGTGCGCCTTCAGAGGTAATAACCGCTCCATGCAGAATACGGCTTTCTGCTCCGATCTCTACATCGCCTGAAATAACCGCTGATGGGGCAATGTAGGCGGTAGGATGAATAGTGGGTCGTTTGCCTTGATGTTCGACGAGCATATTTGCCTCCTTCCAAAACAGGCGTGCTGGGAGCACACTAGAGTGGCTCCCAGAGTAGAAGTGGTAACATGTTGCCACCCGTTTCCGCCAGACGCGCCGGGCAATACGCTAGAGCAGCGGCGTAATTTCCATTTGCGCGGGCACGCCGGTGACTTCCAGGTCGCGTTCGTGGACCAGCAGATTGATCTCGCTGCGCACGCCAAACTCTGGCAGGTAGATCCCCGGCTCGATTGAGCAACAGGTTGAGGGGAGTAACTGGCGCTCGTCCTGCGTCTCAAAATTGTCGAGGTTGGCTCCGTTGCCGTGGTCAGAGGTGCCGATGTTATGCCCGGTGCGGTGGACGAAGAACCGTCCAGAGCCGCCATCTACAATCACCTTGCGCACCACATCATCGGCTTCGCAGCCTTGCACCGGTTCCCCTGCGGCCAGGCGTTGGCGCACAAAGGCGATCCCGGCGTCGCGCGCCTGGCGCACTAGCTCAAAGACCGCGCGCTGCCGTTCGGGAATCTCAGCGCTCGTGCCAGCGAAACCCATCCAGGTATAATCGGCAAAAATGGCATCCGGCGTAGGCAGGTGCGCCCAGAAATCGAAGAGTACCAGATCGCCGCGCCGAATGGGGCTGCTGGTCTGCGCGCCCGGCGTGTAGTGAGGATTGCTGGCGTTGCCATTGACGGCTATCAGCGGCTCGTCGGCGAGCACCAGGCCTTGCTCGTGGATAAGCGCCGCGAAACGCTGCTGTACAGCATACTCATCGAGGGCCACGCCCTGGCGCAGGTCAGCGCCCAACTGCTCCAGGAGCAGATCTTTCGCGGCAATCAGCCGGCGTCCAGCCTCGCAATGACTCTCCATCTGGGCCTCGCTCAATTGCGCGATAAAGCGCTGGGACATATTCGCTGAACTCACCACCTCGACACCAAACGAGCGTACCAGCTCGACTGTGCCCGCGTCCACACGCGCAATATAGGGGATGGCGTTCATCGGCGAGTACTCCATGGCTACGCGTGAGCCACGGGTGAGCAGCGCGGCCAGTTGCTCGCGCATCTCTTGCCAGGTGTTGAAGACGAGATGCTGGCCGGGCAACTCACGCAGCACGTGCGCCTCTACCGCGCTCACCAGGGCCGTCGGTGCTCCCTGTGCTGGCACAAAATAGAACCAGCGCCGCGAATAGAACGCCTGCTGATCCAGGCCCAGGATCTGGTAGGCGATAGGGTTCGATTGGCGAAAATCATAGAAAAGCCAGCCACCAAGGCCCTCTCGGCTTAATGCCTGCTGAATATCTGCAAGATTCATGTGTTTGCTGTCCTCCCAAAATAGACCTTTATGATCGCTATTCTATCACTTTGGACCATCACCATGACCTATTCTCAGGTAAGACAAAAAACGAAAGGCGAATTGATACATTTGCATAATACATTTGCGAATATTTCCGTAAGACTGTATGATGCTAGTGTGACGACTCCCCCAGGCCGAAACCAGGGGCTTTACGGCGCGGTCTGATAAGATATTTCAAAATGTATCATCCTGTTAGTATGGAAGAAGAGTGGAGGAGCAGGCGGCTATGTTATATGACGACGATATTACCGAGAAACGGCCTCTCATTCTCAAGCCCCAGACAACAGGACCCAATCCTAAGACACAGACGACTGGACTCAATCCTAAACTGCAGCCAACGAGGCCGAAGCCGCGATCGCTCACGTCCTCTGAACGTTTGCAACTCCCGCCCATGCCCGCCCTGGAAGATCTGGTGCAAGCCCGTTCGGTCAGGGATGAATTGGCCGATCGACCAACCGTGCCCCTGGTTCCACGAGGCAACTTCGCCAGGGATCTTTCCCGCTATCCGACGATTCCTCTAGCGCGCCACGCTCCTCACCTGGTAGAGGCGGTTTCGCAACATGTGCAAACACGGATGAGCAGAAACACGCATCTCGCTCGCGAGCCACACGTTGCGCCTCTGCGTTTGCCACGGCTCAAGAAGCAGCGTCGCACGCGCCGTGTGCGTTTGGTATTACTTGCGTTGTTCCTCTTGCTGGCTGTGCTTGGTTGCGCGCTTGTCTCTGGCCTGTATGCTCTCGAAACTACGGTGCTCGCTCCACTGGCGCAGTTTTTTCATCCAGTTGGTGGCGATGGCACCGGTACAATAGAGGGGCGTGCCTGGAACCTCCTGTTAATGGGTAGTGATGATGATAAAAAGTTTGTTTTTCCTGAGGTGCTGACGCAGGTAATGATGGTTGTCCACGTTGATCCACTCAAAAAGAGCGTCTTCCTACTCTCTATTCCCCGCGACTCCTGGGTGGCCGTGCCAGGTCAGGCGGGTAGATATAAAATCGACCAGGCTTTTGATATGGGGGCATCCGTAAATCACAGCTTTGACGATGGGGTCCGGTTGGCGCGCCAGACCATTGAGCAGGATTATGGTATTCCCATTGATCGCTATGCCTGGATCGGTCTGGACGGCTTCTCCAGCGTGATCAATACGCTGGGCGGCCTCGATATCGACGTAACCCATCCACTACTCGACGACAACTATCCCGACGATACTGGGCCGGGCACGCACGCATCTAATCCCTACGCGGTGAAGCGTCTCTATCGCGCGCCAGGACCGCAGCATTTGACTGGCGATCAAGCCCTGGAATACGTGCGCTCGCGTCACGCGGATCTGGTCGGCGACATTGGGCGCACACAGCGCCAGCAGGAGATTCTAGAGGCGCTGAAAAAGAAGCTCAACGTCTCAACGATTTTCAACCACCTCTCAGCACTTTTTCACGACCTCACAGGCAAAGTCTACACGGACCTGAGCGAGAGCGAAATGCTTTCCGTCGCCACATTCGCGCGCGCCTTGCCCGCTAACGCCATCGGGCGACTCACTCTGGGTCCCGGTCACGGCACCCAGGATTACGGTAGCCTCACCAGAATCAATGATCCCGGCCCGGACGGCAACCAGCAGATAGTTCTGCCCAATTGTACTACCATCCAACCAGCCATCAACCGGATCTTCGGGCTGGGAGATACGCAGAGTTGCCAGGTGAGCGGAGGATCATGACTTTCTGTGTTAGAATGGAAGAGAAAACTCGCTTTAGCAAGAGAGGACTACTGATTTTGATCGAACAACGATGCGGCGACGCGTGTTATATGCAATTTGGACAATTGACATCTTTCCCTGATCTGGTGCATGGCATTTTTACCCGCGAGGGCGGCTATAGCCAGGAACCCTACCACAGCCTGAACGTCTCGCTCAGCTCTGGCAACGAGCGCTACGAGGACGCGGTGCGCAACCGTTTTCATGCCTTGCAATGCCTGGATATCGCTGAGTATCCTTGCGCGACGATGTGGATGATCCATAGCGCGAATGTGCTGACTCTGGATGGGCAAGACTGGCCTGATTGGGGTGACGATTGGCCACACCGCGTCTACGCGCTGGACGAGCTGGGCTATCCCCAGGGCACTCGATTGCAATGGACCTTTAAACCGCGCAGCAAAGCCGACGCGCTGATCACGCGCAAACGCGGTGTGGCCCTGACTATGTCCACGGCTGACTGTGTGCCGCTGCTCTTCTACGATCCAGTCACCGAGGCCATTGGTGCGGCGCACGCGGGCTGGCGCGGCACTGCGCGAGGCATGGCCGCCGCGACCGTTGCTGCTATGGCTGAACAGTTCGGCTCGCAACCCGCCGATATCCGCGTAGGGGTCGGCCCTTCGATCGGACCTTGCTGCTACGAAGTTTCAGACGAGGTACAACAGCTTTTCCTGGGCCAACTTTCCTTCGAGGAACTACCCACCGAAGCACGTTTCCGCTCCCTGGTTGCTGAGGCAGTAGTTTTTGAAACCGTCGAATTAGCGGAAAAAACGAGCCTGCGCCTGAACCTGTGGGAAACGAACCGCAACCAATTGTTGCTGGCTGGACTGGCCCCCGAACATATCGAGTTGCCAGACGTCTGCACCAGTTGCGCGAAAGATCGTTTCTTCTCTCATCGCGCCGAACAGGGCCGCACGGGCCGTTTCCCGGCCATCCTGGCCTTGCGCGCGTAAATCTGCGAGTCGTGCTCGCGTGGCCGCGCCACGCGAGCGCAAAGACCTGCCCTACAGGCATGACGGCGAGCGCTATGGCATGGCCAGGAAACGTTTTTCCCTCCTGAGCAGTGATAGATGTAGCTATTCATTTTTATGCAAAATTACAAATATATACAGTGCCTTTCTGAGGTATGATGGAGACATATGGAAACGACGCTTCCAATGGAAAGCATTGTCGGAGAGCGCTATCGAGTTGAATCCCTGCTGGGAAGAGGCGGCTTTGGCTCTGTTTATCTGGTACGCGATTTGCGCGTCAAACAGAATATATTTGCGCTCAAAGAAGTGGTTGATCCCGACCAGCGCCAACGGAGACATTTTACGCTGGAGGCCGAGCTGCTCAAACGCGCCGACCATCCCTCGCTGCCGCGTGTCTATCGCGCCTTTGATGAGCCTGCCCAGGGTCGCGCGTATCTTTTAATGGATTATATCGAGGGACCCAACCTGGAGCAACTCCGCCGACAACGGCCAGGACAGCGTCTTCCCTGGCGCGAAGCTCTAGAGCTGGTTGGGCCAATCTTCGAGGCTGTCGCGTACTTGCACGCTCAGCACCCGCCAATTATTCATCGCGATATTAAGCCCTCGAATATCATTGCTCCAACTTCAGGCGCGCGCACCGTGCTGGTCGACCTGGGCATCGCCAAAGAATTTGACCAGGACGCTACAACCACTGTCATTCGCCACGCCTCACCAGGTTATGGCGCACCCGAACAATATAGCACCGGCACTGATACACGCACGGATGTCTATGGCCTTGGCGCGACGCTTTATGTTCTGCTCACCGGCACTGTGCCCATCGATGCATTTTTTCGCCTGACGCAGCATTTGGGCAATGGCAGTGATGCTTTGCAACCGGTAAACCAGCTTCTCCCAGAGATCCCTGAGCACATTTCAGCGGCCATTGCGCGCGCCATGGCTCTCGAAAGTAACGAGCGTTTTGCGACCGTTGAAGAGTTCTGGCAGGCTTTGCAACCTGACACGCTTCCTGGGCCGCTCGCTGCCCCCGCATACAGTTCCGCGCGCGCTGCTCCCTGGCCAATTCCTGACGTGACTCGTCCAACGATAACGAACCGCCCGGTGCCTGCATCTCGTCCGCGCCGCAGAGGGATTGCGGCACTCTTACTGGTGTTGCTGGCTCTCTGCGTAGGCCTGGCTTCCGCGTTTGTCTTGCCCAAATTACATAGTCAGCAGACGAATTCACCAACCGCTATCCCAAAAACGACCGCTACTCATGCTGCTACTGCTACCTCTACATCTCGGCCTACACAGACCGCTGCGCCTGTGCCCACAGCCACGGCCACGGCCAGACCCACAGCGACTCCCGCACCTCCTCTTCCGGTGTTGGCTTCGGCGTATGCTGGTACAATTTATGACAATAATGGCTCTATCACCACCTCAATGGCTCTCAATAGCATCGGCCAGCAGCAGCAGAGTATCCGGGGGAATTTTCACGTCGACCCGCCTCTCAATGGTAGTGGTCCTTTCACAGGCACGGTCGACTCTAAATTCACTATCCAGTTCACCGTCCATAGCTCAGATCCAGGTGTAGGCGCTCCGCTGTTCTTTTCCGGTACCATTCAGCAAAACGGTAGTATGGGCGGCCATTATTGTAGTCTTGACAGCACAGGTCACTGCAATCCTGCAGTTGGCGGTTATGGCACCTGGTCTGTTCAATCTGTCAGTGCCAGCTGATAAGTTTACTTTAAGTCTATCCGCCAGACTGGTAGAAAGGTTCGCGGCTGTGGTACTATCCCATTACGAGATTGCTTGTTCTGAAGGAGTGTCAGAAAAGAGAGAAACCTCTGACCCAACAAAAAACGTGCTTTATGAATAAAACAATTGATTTGAATGCAGAACAACTTGCGGAGAATATTGCTCAGGTGCGCGCGCGCATCGCTCTGGCGGCAGAGAGAGCGGGGCGTGATCCGGCTGAGATCACGTTGGTGGCTGTCTCGAAGACGAAGCCGGTGGAACTTGTCGAGATGGCATATAATTGTGGTGTCACCGATTTTGGCGAGAACCGTGTGCAGGAAGCGCTGGCGAAAATTGCGCGCTGGCATCCTCAAGGTCTGCGCTGGCATCTGATCGGACATTTGCAGAGCAATAAAGCCGCGAAAGTGGTTGAACCGTTCGCCTGTGTTCATAGCGTGGATAGCCTGCACCTGGCCCAGACGCTCAGCCGCCACGCGCAGGAATTGGGCAAACCGCTTACTATTCTGCTCCAGGTGAATGTAGCCAGTGAGGCCAGCAAAGAGGGCATGTCGCCTGGTGAGTTGCCAGAACTGGCCCGGCAGATAGTCGCTTTGCCGGCGCTCCGCGTTGAGGGATTGATGACCATTGCGCCTCTGGTTAGTGATCCAGAGGAGGTTCGGCTCGTCTTTCGCGAGCTGCGTCGTCTGCGCGATCGTTTGCGGATCGATGTGTCCGCCAGTGATTGGGCACAACTCTCAATGGGCATGACCGGTGACTACAGCGTCGCCATCGAGGAAGGGGCAACGATCGTCCGGGTTGGCCGGGCCATTTTTGGCCAGCGCGCGGCACCAGAGTAACCAGCCTAACGCTAGAGAAGAGGGAGAACCATGAGCGCACAAGATATTCAAGATCTGCTGCCTGGGCGGCGCGTCCGGCAGAACCACGCGCTGGAACACGCGACGATCACCATTTTGAGCAATACTGTTCCGGATCTGCGCGTCAGCGCGCGCTCTACGTCGCGCGGCTTTACGGTTTTCGGAGATGTTGACCTTGGCCAGTTGCGTCGGGCGCTAGATGAGGCGTTGCGCCGACTCCAGGCGGGCGAGGCTGAGCTGGCCATTCATCCCAACTGCGGCACCAATCTGGTCGTAGGCGTTTCATTCGTGGCCATGGGCACACTTCTCGGCATGACTGCCAGCCGCACGCGCACACGCATGGCCTCGCTCGCGCTCTCTTCATTCGCCGGCGTAAGCGCGGCTCGCCCACTTGGCCAGCTTGTACAGAAATATGTCACCACCCTGCCGGACCTGCGCGGGGTGCGCGTCACCGAGATTTATCGCCGCAAGCTGCTCGGTTTTACCGTTGTTGAGGTTCGCACGACACAGGAGTAACGTCATGCTGCTGCAAATTCCCCCCGGTCACGGGATCATCTACGCCATCGTCCTCTATGGGATGGGTGCACTTCTGCTGGCGCTCTTTATTCGCGCCATTGCTTCGTGGGTGCGCATCGACGAGCGCTATGCCTTTATCCGCGTGCTGGCGAGAATTACCGACCCCTTTATCCTGCCAATTCGTCGCGTCGTTCCTCCCATGGGTGTGCTTGATGTCGCGTTTATCCTGGCCTTCTTCCTCCTCATCACGCTCCAGATCTTGCTTACGCAAGCGCTGCCGTTGGGCTGGTAAGCAGACACGTTGCGCATCAGCGTTCGCGTCATCCCGCGCAGCAGCAAGAACGAGATCACCTGGGAGGGTGACGCGCTCAAAGTACGCCTGACCGCGCCCCCGGTGGATGGCGCGGCCAATGAAGCTCTGCTCAAATTGCTGGCAGAGCGCCTGAATTTGCCGAAGAGCGCGCTGCACATCGTTCACGGCGCGACGGGACGCCAGAAAGTGCTCCAGATCGAGGGATTAACAGCGGAGGAACTAGCGCAAAAACTGCACTAAGAAATTCTTCTCTGCTGCCGATTGGTGATAAAACCATACAACGGAGGAGCAGGATACCTGAATGGCATCCTGCTCCTCTTGCGCTCTACCGGGTTATGCGTATCTTTGGTTTTTATGCGGTTGGCGCCGCATGGACGATAGTAATTGCACTGGCGGGCACCCAGGCCTGGCGATGATTGTAGTTAATCTCATACCAGAGGTTCGTGGTCAGGTCCTCAATCGCGGTCCCTTCTGAGACGAACACAGCACCATTTGGTGCATCTCCAATCACATGACTGGGGCTGGTAATTGGGTTACTGTAAATCGGGATGGAGGTGGCACCGCTCATATTGAGTGCCACGGGCGTGCCATGTCCTTCGGTGACCTCGGTTCCCGGAGGCACAGCCAGCCAGGCCAGGTGCGCATTGGCGAAGAATGCTCCCTGTGCAGGCGGAGTTGGACTTTTGACGTTATCCTCCTCGCCATACCAGATCTCGTACATGGTATCGCCGGTCCCAGCCGGATCTTTCACCTGCGCCAGGTAATAGTAGCTCATCAAGGGTTCAACATTATTGGTTTCATCCGTGATGTCTGTTCCATTGCTGGCATATGGAATCAGCCCTGACGCGGTACTGGGGCCATTATACAGGTAGAAGAAATTGAAATCGCCAGGCGACTCCACACCACCTTTCCCAAGGTACTTTTTCGTGTGCAACTCGATGGTGTGCGCGGTATTTTTCACGTGAGAATAGGCCACACCTTGCTGATGGATCAGCCCGAAGTAGTAATCCCACATCCAGTACGGGCCTGGATCGACATGGTTGTTCCCGCTGGCGTTATGGGTCGCTTGTACGGTGCCGTGAGCAACTACATGATCGTGATCAAGCGGAATGTTGTACTTCGTGAGCAGATAGGCGGTCAGCTTAGCGGAACCCAGATACTGGGCCGCGTTATACCACTGGAAGCCAGTCGCGTCGAAGCCCACATGCTCGATGCCGACCGCACGCTGATTGTACCAATAGTTGCCGACGTTGTAGGTGAAATCAACATCGTGCACCATCTGATAAACGGTCCCATCAGAATCAACGATATAATTCGCAGCGGAACCATGGGACGTGTTAGGATCAGGATTCTGGAAGACATCGAGGGCACTCTGTAACGAACCCTCGGTATCGTGAATGACCACATAGTTCACCGGCAGCGGATAGCCCGCGTCAGTGCGCTCCTCGTAGTTGCAGGGCGGATACAGGGTTTGCGGGAGCGTGCAGTCGAAGGTGTTGGGATCAAGGATGCAGTTCACCGCGGCGGGATAATCGCCCGTGGGAGTGGCGCTACATCCACCAGGAAGCGTACTGGCGTTCTTGACGGCGTTGGCGGTCGCGGTGTCGGGCTTGACTGACTGCGCTGCCAGGGTGACACTGAAGCCACTGTTGAGAATCTTGTAAACAGCATCCCCATACATGAGAGCGGTCGAGTGGACGGTCGCGTGACTGTACTCGACCACCGTACCGTACCAGCCAGCTAGGTTGCTGGGCAGGGTCTGCGAGCTGGAGAGCTGCAGGGCTTCCGCGCGCAAGACAGCCGCGCCGCCGCGGATATTGGTGGCGATATCGGTCTTGAGCTGGTCGGCGTTCACATGGAGCAGACCAGCGGCCTGATCCAGTGTGTCGGCATGCTCGTTCTTGACCAGGTGCATACAGCCAAAGCCGTTGTCAACGCTGGGACTGCCACCGTGATTGCTCAAGCGTCCTTCCATGTAACACAGCGCTTTGAGCAGAGAAGCGGGCACCCCAAATTCGCTACTGGCCTGTTCAAAGGCTGAACCGATTTTGCCACTGCTAATAACTTGTGCATTTGCTGTGGCAGCGCTTCCTCCGATGCTTCCAGCAATGAGGGCGATCAGAGTGAGGAAAGTAAGGAGAGAGAGGTGGCGTAGAGATACGCTTCGATGCATAATGATGTTTTACCTCCGTGCAAATATGCTTGTGACTAAAGACACGCTAACGCAGAGAACACCAGATAGGGCGGTTATGAGGATGAAAGAATATGTTACTATTTATCATTCCCATAGGCATAAATATAACATACTAAATATATTTATGGAAGCTCTCAAGGTGGGGAAACAGGAATGGGCGAGATGAGTCGAAAAATTCGAATTTTTCGACTCATCTCGCCCATTCCTGTGGAATATTAGTAAACCGCGCTCGCGTCCATTTGTGCCAGTGCTTCGCGCACCCGGCGCGTTTCGTGAACCACATGCAGCGACTCAAAGAAGCCCAATGCTTGCTCGAAGAAGAGTCGCGCCAGTCCACGCTTGCTCTCTCGTGCAGGCTGATCATCGTTGAGCAGAGCGGCCTGGCGCTGGTGGAGTTGGCCCAGGCAGGAGAGCGTCTCACCCTGTTCCCAGGGAAGGTCCAGTGTTTTGAAGTTTGCCAGTGCCAGGCGGAGGTCCTCTTCGGCGGCGCTCCAGGCTTCCTGCCCAAGATGCATACGGCCACGCGCGCGCAGGGCAATGGCGAGCGCTTTGCGTGCCCCCGCCTGCTCGGCCACGCTTCGCGCTCGTTCACAGGCTAACTCCTGGTTCGCGAGTACTTCGCCAGCCAGTACGGTTAGTTCAGCCAGATGTGCGAGCGCGGATGGCGAGGGGAATGGTTCGGCGCGGCGCACACTCTCGCTCAGGTCGGCCAGCGCCTGAGGCCAATCTTCGTGGACCGCGTGAATGCTGGGGAGCAGCGGCGGCTGTGTCATGCTCTGCTCAAAAATCCGTTTATACTGGCGCAGCAGTCGCTCGCTCTCTTCCTGGTCGCCCATGCGATACGCCAGTTCGGCCAGGATCTCCAGGGCGCGCAACTGCCAGGTTTCTTCTTGCTGATACTGCTCGCAGGTTTGTAGAATGCTGGTGGCCACCTCGCGCGCCTCGTCCCAACGTTCCCATTGATGCCAGACGGTGAGGCGTCCCTCCATACTGGTGAGCAGCATCGAAGGGCTCTCCATGGTTTGCGCGATGCGCCAGGCGCGGCCAAACCACTTAGCCGCCGCCGCGTACTCGCTGGTCTGCTCGTGGGCCCAACCTAGGGAGTAGTAAAGGTCATACAACTCCTCGCGTCCTTTGATCATCCCCTGCAAGGTCTGGCGACGATGTTGGATCGCGTGAGCCTCATTGTATTTCTGCTGTTTCTGATAAACGAAGCCGAGCGAGTCCAGGGCAATCCAGAGTGCGTCAGTATCGTTGACCTCTTCAGCGATACGCAGGCCCTCCATACCACTTTGTAGGGCGTTTTCTGCCAGCTCAACACGCTGATCTGGCAGAGAATATTTCATCTGGCGAATATACCACATAGCCTGATAGGTGAAGAAGGATGATTGCTCAGCGCTGGGTGGCTGGCCTTCGAGTAGCTTTAGCCCATCGTCGATATATCCGCGCACCTCCTGCATATCCAGCCAGGTATTGAACCAGCCCAGCCAGCGTGTGGGGAGTTCCGCAATATTCATGTAGAGGCAGATCAGCTCGTTGAGCGCGACCTCTGGCTGCTCTTTTAACAGCGTGAGCGCCCGGATATATTCGCGCCATGCATCATCGGCATTGGCGCGCTGGATATAGGCGTGGCCGAGCTTCTGATGCATGTGCGCAAGGATTAGGGGATCTGCTTCATTGGCTTGCAGCAGATCGAGCGCTTCAGTATACGCTTGAATGGCGCGAATCGTATAATAGCTGTGATACGCTCTATCTCCGGCCAGCGTGAGATAGTGGATCGTGCGCTCGACCAGCTCTGGGCGCGTCAGGTAGATCAAGCGGCTGGAACTGCCCTCCTCCTCGCGGCTGATCCCGCTCTCCGCTGGATTGATCGTGTGAATGTGCAGCGTGGCTGACCAGTTGACCAGGGCCTGTTGGTAGTGATAGGCCAGGAGCTCGGCAAAGATGTCCAGACGATTTGCCACCTGTTTCTCCAGCCAGAGAGCGAGCTGGGCGTGCTTCTGCGAACGGCGGATGCGTGGCAGGTTGTTGTAGACCACATCGCGGATCAAAATATGCTTAAAGCTAAAGCTCTCTTCGTCCTCAACCGGCCCGCGCGCCTGCTTTTCGCTCTCCTCGATAAAGTCGCGCTGGCTAAGCTGCTCCAATGTTTTGAGCACAACCTCGCGCTCCACATCCTCAGCCAGTTCCAGGATGGCGGAGACCCAGAAGGTGCGGCCAATAATCGAGGCTGCTTGTAGGACCTGCCTCTCAATCTGGCTGAGCAGATCAATACGAGCTGCCAGCACACCCTGGATCGTGTCCGGAACGCGTAGCGGCAGGACGTAGTGTTGATCGACGAGCGTATCTTCGGGCGGAGTGGCAGGGCTGGCCAGTTCGCTCAAAGCATCCTCGTTCTGTGAGCTAATGTGCCAGACTCCATTCTCATTAACCAGCACGCCCTGATCGATCAGCATACGCACGATTTCCTCGACGAAAAACGGATTGCCCTCGGCCCGCCGCTGAATTGTGTGTAGCAGAACATCGGGTAGCTCGTAGATCGAGAGCAACTCGCTAATCAGCTCGCCAGTCTCCTCGCTGGTCAATGCATCCAGGATGATTGTGGTGAAATTTGGTTGTCCACCGCCCCACTCGCGTCGGTGTTCCAGGAAATCAGGGCGGGCCAGGCAGAGAAAGAGGATCGGAAAGTCACTGATATGCCCGGTCAGGTATTCCAGCAAATGAAGCAGAGCCTCGTCGGCCCACTGTAAATCGTCAATTACCAGGATCAGCGGCTGGATCTGGGCGATGGCCTCGAACAGAACGCGGCAGGCGCGTTGCAACCTCGCCTGAGGACCGCCCTTGTCAGTGTCTTTGTTCAGCGTGCTACGCTGGATCTCGCGCCGCGTGCCCCGGCCAGTATCACCGCGCAGGCCGCGCCCAATGCTCTGGAGCAGCGTGTTGACCACATTATCCACGTCCTCGCTGCGTTTTGCTTGACGTAAGGTTTCACGCACAAACGTGACAAAGCGTTGCTCCAGTGTCTCACCGCTCTCGTCCTCGCGAACCTCAATCAGCGAGCGCAGAATCTCAACCAGAGGCCAGTAGGTGATGCCTTCGCCATAGGGAGGGCAGTGGCCTTGCAGCACGCGTGGCTCGACTGGTATCTCATCGCACGTCGTACAGCGAGCAGACTCTATTTCGCGCCCGATAAACTCGCTTACCAGGCGCGACTTACCGATGCCAGGCGAACCAAGCAGGGTAATCAGGTGTGTGTGATGCGCGTCGCGCACGCGGGCATAGGTTGCGTGCAGCAGAGTCAGCTCCAGCGCGCGTCCCACCAGGGGCGCTTGCAGTCCCTCAATGCCGCGTGGATGCTGGATAATGGCCAGATTGCGCGAACGGAAGCCCTGCACCACCCAGGCATTCAAGGGACGAGTTTTGCCTTTGACTTGCAAGGGGGCCAGTGAGCGAAATTCGAAGACCTCGCGCGCCGCTAAATAGGTGCGCTCGCCCACCAGGATTGTGTCCGGGGTCGCGACCTGTTGCAGGCGGGCTGCCACGTTGACGGCATCGCCGGTGATCAAGAAATCCTGGCGGTTCGAGCGAGCGCCAGGCGCGGCTACCTCGCCAGTGTTAATGCCGATGCGCATTTGCAGACGAGTTGTGTCAGGATCGCGACCCTGGCGCAACACGTTAAAGTTATTGAGCGCGGTCTGCATATCCAGCGCGGCGCGAATCGCGCGATCGGGATCATCCTCGTGGGCCGCGGGCGCGCCAAAAACCGCCATGACCGCGTCGCCGATATATTTCTCAACTGTGCCGCCGTGGCGACGAATCTGCTCGGCCATCAGATTAAAATAGCCCGCCAGGATTGTGCGCATATCCTCAGGATCGAGGCGGTCGGCCAGTGGCGTTGAACCGGTGATGTCGGCGAACATCACTGTCACCACACGGCGCTCCTCTGGCTCGCTGAGTTGGCTTGCCGCAGGATTGCCCGTCGCGAATGAGCGCCCATTGGCAACAACAGCAGGCAGCACGGGTGTAGTGAACTGCCCTTGCGCGCCAACTTCGGACAGCGGGACCGTGCGGCGCTCGTCGCGTGGCTGTGCTGCCAGAGCTGTACCGCACTCGATACAGAATTTTGCCTGGGGGAAATTGACTGTCTGGCAATTTGGGCAAACGAGCAGGCGCAGACCGCATTCCATGCAGAACCTGGCCTGAGGCGGGTTGATTGTCTGGCAATTTGGGCAGCGCATAGATATCCTATCTCATCCTAGAGCACGACGCATTCAGTCAGCGTTTCTCATCTATTGTACAACATTGGTCTATCCGCACAAAGCAAGGTCCTCTTTTGAAACTTCCCAGGGTGCCAGCGCGTTGCACAGTTGTGGTTGTCAGGAGCAGCAAAGCATGGTATAGTCCTGAAACAGAAAGCGAGGTTATCCATGCAAGTGGAGAGTCGAAGTTATGATCAGATGGTGCGTGGTAGGTGGCGTGGGTATCGCCTGGCAACTGAAACGCGCTTAGGAGACGAGGGTACAATTGAGGTAGCCAGCGATTGCGTACGGCTCTGGCTGCCCGCTGGCACACCAATGAACTGGAGCACTGCGACGCGTCCTTTACGCTCCAATTGTGTGCAGTTTTTCTGGCCGCAGCGCTGGTACGCATTGAGCGCTTTCTACGCTGGCCGCGAACTTGTCCATACCTATGCCTCGGTTATCCAACCGCCTGTGTTAGAGTTGGACCGGTTGACCTATGTGGACCTGGACCTGAATTTGCTGGTCAAGCCTGACCTGAGCCACGAGGTACTGACGCAGGCAGAATTTGAGCAAGCGGCGGATTTACTGGGCTATAGCGAAGAGGCACGCATTGGCGCGATGGTGGCCCTGGAGACGCTGATCAACTCCGTTCAATTGGGCACTGGCCTGTTCGGTTTGATCCCACGTACACTCAGCCAGACAGATTTTCATCTGCAACTCAGTCATAAGAGCTAAGTCAAAAGTAGCTAATGGCTCAGGGAGAGAGATATGCCAGAGCGCATCGACCATGTGGCGATTATTGTGCGCAATATCGAGCAGGCGCTTACATTCTATCGTGATACGCTCGACATCGCGCCCAGCGAGATTAAAGAAGTGCCGACTGAGCAGGTACGCATCGCCTTCCTGCCCATGGGCGGTCCTGGCGGCAGCGAGATCGAGCTGATCGAGCCAACCGCGCCCGATTCTAGCCTCAGTCGTTTCCTGGAGAAGCGCGGCGAGGGCCTACACCACATTTGCCTGGAGGTCGAGAACATCGACTCTGCCCTGAGCGAGATGCAGGCGAAAGGCGCGGCTGTGCTCGACAAAGAGCCACGCCTCGCCGCCGAGGGACGCGCGATCTTCTTGCATCCCAAGGGTACAAATGGGGTGCTCTTGGAGTTGATAGAGAAAGCATAGTTCTTCTATCCCACTATAAAGAAAAAAAGCGGAAGCGTTGCAACGCTTTTTTTCTTTATAGTGGGATATTCCCGTGTTTCTTCGCTGGATTGGTGTCGCGCTTATTCTTGAGCATCTCCAGCGCGTTGATCAGCTTTGCGCGGGTGTGACGCGGCTCGATCACTTCATCGACATAGCCACGGCTGGCCGCGATGTAGGGATTATTGAACTTCTCGGTATATTCCGCGATCAGCTCTTTGCGCCGCTGCTCAGGATCAGTTGCTTGCTCGATCTCGCTTCTAAAGAGAATATTCACCGCGCCTTCGGGACCCATGACCGCGATCTCGGCGGTGGGCCAGGCGTAGTTGATATCGCCGCGCACGTGCTTGCTGCTCATCACATCGTAAGCGCCGCCATAGGCTTTGCGCGTAATCACCGTGATCTTGGGCACCGTGGCCTCGCAATAGGCGTAGAGTAGCTTGGCACCATGGCGAATGATCCCGTTGTGCTCCTGAGCCAGGCCGGGGAGGAAGCCGGGCACGTCCACGAAGGTGATGAGCGGGATGTTAAAACAGTCGCAGAAGCGCACAAAGCGCGCGGCCTTATCCGACGAGTTGATATCCAGTACGCCTGCCATCGCACCCGGCTGCTGGGCCACGATCCCGACCGAGCGTCCATCCATGCGTGCAAAACCAATGATAATATTGCGCGCGAAATACTCCTGCACCTCGAAGAAGTTATTATCATCAACAATCGACTGAAGCACCTTCTTCATATCATACGGCTTATTGGGATTATCGGGCACAATCGTATCCAGGGACTCTTCGGCGCGTGTGGGCGAGTCTTTGGGGGTGACGCGCGGTGCATCTTCCATATTGTTGGCAGGCAGGTAGCTCACCAACTGACGAATCATGCGGATGCAGTCTGGCTCGCTAGGACAGGCGAAATGTGCCACGCCACTGGTCGCGTTATGCACGGTTGCGCCGCCCAGTTCTTCGAAAGTGACATCCTCGTGGGTGACGGTTTTGAGCACATCGGGGCCTGTGACAAACATATGGCTAGTATTCTCGACCATAAAGATGAAGTCGGTGATGGCGGGCGAGTAGACCGCGCCGCCCGCTGCCGGACCCATGATGGCTGAAATCTGCGGCACCACGCCGGAAGCCAGGGTGTTGCGCAAGAAAATATCGGCATAGGCACCAAGACTGACCACGCCCTCCTGGATGCGCGCCCCACCGCCATCATTCAGGCCGATCACGGGCGCGCCGTTGCGCATGGCGAGATCCATAATCTTGCAGATCTTCTCAGAATTGGCCTCGCTCATTGAGCCGCCAAAGACCGTAAAGTCCTGGGAGAAGACGTAGACCAGGCGACCGTCGATCTTGCCATAACCGGTGACCACGCCATCTCCAAGAACCTTCTGCTCATCCAGGCCAAAGTCATTGGCGCGATGAGTTACAAACATATCCAGTTCGTTGAAACTGCCAGGATCGAGTAGCAGGTCAAGCCGCTCGCGGGCTGTCAGCTTGCCCTTCTTATGCTGGCCGTCGATACGTTTCTGGCCGCCGCCCAGTTTAGCCTGCTCTTTCAACTGGCGAAGTTCAGTCAGCTTCTCCGCTGCGCTCTTCAGTTCCGCTGAATCCTGCGGTGTACGTTCACCTGTGGTCATTGTTTTTCTTCTCCATGTAGAAATGTTAGTATTTTCAGGTATCATAGCATCTGAGCGGAGACGTGTCTAACTGGCCGCCTTTTCTGCCCTGATCATTCAGTAATCGAACGATATTTTAAAGTTAATAGTTCTGTGTATAAATAAGTATTGCAATCAATAAATTTCTATGATAAACTTGTTCTACGCCTGGTATTTGCCCGGCTTTTGATATACAATGACAGGTAGAGGAGTAGGGTTATGACGAATGATGAACTGCGCACAATTTTACGAGAAGAGATCGGTGGAGCGTTTGTTGGGTTTAGGGAAGAGATGCGTGACACGTTGGGTGTCTTCAGAGGCGAAATGCGTGAGGAGATGAACGCGGCCATCCAGGCCAGCGAGACGCGCATGACCCAACATATAGATCAGGTGCAAAAAAACGTTCTGGAAGTCAAGGGCAACGTGGCTTTGTTGGATCAGAAAGTAGATACGCTCGACCATAAAATAAATGCGGTGGATCGCCGAGTTACTGTGCTCGATCGTAAGGTAGATCAGTTCTCTGATGTATTGAATGAAACAACGGTCACAATTGCTGATATGCAACAGAGTTTGTTTAATCTGGAAAATAAAGTGGATACGTATCACGCGACAGTTAAGCAAGAGATTTTACGCATTGATACAGCAATCCAGGCGCTGGTCCAGCAGGTGTTTGAGATGAATCGCCGTCTGACCACGCATATCGCTACTCCCTGGAATAAGGCTCAC
>WNFI01451615.1_pt1 | contig 17611 bp, 12 predicted proteins | sample 5400471 | NCBI WGS metagenome assembly WNFI01 (sample SAMN13153348, study PRJNA577476) | soil metagenome | isolation source: 100 cm saprolite on Douglas fir-dominated hillslope | place: USA:California | collected 2013-09-17 | reverse complement strand
GTCCAAGGTTTTGCGCCTCCTCACACATCCAACTAGAGCTCTCAACATGGCATCAATAGAAACCAGCGCATCGTGTGCGACACGAGAAAATTCCATCGCCCACCACAACACCAAATTGGCCAATTTGCGAATTGCCTTGATTAGAGACCCGCGTATTCCTTTTGCCGAGTCAGCGATGACGAAGGGTGCCATGTTTTCTAACAGCGGCGCAAAGACAGGCAGCAAGACCAACCACAAAAGCTTTACCTGGTGCTGGCTAAACCCTAGTTTCAACCACAGTAAAACGATCGCAACAGGCTGAAGCGAGTCTCGGATGTTCTCTATTATGAGTAGCTTGCCAAACGGAGACGGAGTTCGGTTTATCTCACCATGGTTGAATAGAAATCTGCCGTTCTGCCAGTCGCCCCTCATCCACCGATGTCTTCTCTTACACGACACTTCGTGCCGCGACGGTTGTTTGTCGAGTACGACGGCCTCCGTGGCCGCGCCTACCCTAACAAAACCGGACTCAATAGTATCGTGAGTCAGGACGACACCCTCTGGTAAGCTGCGAGCCAACAATTTGTCGTAGGCGTCCACTTGCAACATACCCTTTCCTACGAACACGCATTGCCCCAGCAAATCCTGGATCCAGTTACGCCTCGGGACAGCTAGGAGCGTTGCATTTCCATCCGAGACCGAATCCTCGAGTCGCGCCTGGGTCACCGTCGGCGCCAATATTCCGTACCCGCGCACAACGGAATCTCGTTTCTCGTCAAGAATTGGGTGGTTCAATGGATGAGCGTGGGTCCCGACAAGAGTGTGAACGGCATTCATCGTCAACTGTGAGTCCTCATCTAGAACCAAGATATATTTGGCACCTCTCAGCTGTTCGACGTCTCCTACCATTCTAATGAACTGGTTGTCGCCGTGCGAAATATATCTTACCAACTGGACTATTTTCCCCCTCTTTCTTTCCCATCCAATCCACTTCCCCTCGGTCTCTGAAAATTGCAGTCCTCGATGAAGCAATATGTACGGCTGGCTATCTGATCCCTTGTGCTGCTCGTTCAACTGCTTGATCGCGAGCGCGAATTCATCAACGAGGTCTTGGTGAGTCTGTGTCGAAGCACCTTCTTTGCTGTCGGGACAATCTGTTAGCAGTACAATGTAAACATTAGGATCTCTGATTACCGAAAATAGTCCTCGCAGATGTCTCTTGAGCGATTCGACTTGGCCTGAGCTACGAAGGACGTAGGGTATTGCAACGACGGTTAGGTATTCCCGCGGAATACCTGAGCTGAAGTTCAACCGTGGCAATTCCACCGGCCTAGTGAATTTTTCAACCATGACAGCGATCAGGTTTCGCATGCACTGACTCGTAAGCACGACTATGACAAGACAGTAAATAACCGAAGGCAGTAAAGGGGTTCCCGGTGGAGAACAGAGACCCTGAAATAGAATTGCGGCGGTCAATGTCCCACAAAGGTATATGGTGAGATTCCTGGATAATGGAGAACCCGGAATTGCTCTACTCAGCGAGACCAGATCGAAGGTGGGCCGCAACTGCTTCTTTAGTTCTTTGATGCCTTCTCCGTCTAGCAGATAATATCCAATATGAGCACGATATCGGAGGCGCTCATCTTCTTCTACACCTCGTCTTCGTGACAGCTGTAGTGCGCCTTCACAGATGGCTTGTTCAGATAGTTTCCATGATGTTGATAGTTGTACAACGGCTGCTCTGTACATTGTCTTACTTGCGTTCGCGAGAGCGCCATAAACGCCTGCACAGTCAAGTAACAAGAGCTGCTCAATTGGAACTAGACTGTGAACGAATATCTCATCATCAATGCAAGAAATGTCTCTTAGTGCTTGGTCTGCTGCTGCGATGTTAGGAATGTCCAACAGTCCTTCAACTGGGCCTCTTCCTGGGATTGGTTCCAGAACACATAGAAGAACTGAAAGACGGAGTGCAAGTGGGACCTGCAACACTTCCGCGTAACAGAACGCCGGCACTGGTTGAGAACGGACTAAGAAGTCACAAAAGCCATCCGCAGAAAAAGTAGGACCCGCATGGGATACATACTCCTGGGCCAATAGAACAATCCTTGGCATCCAACCACCGTCGTGCGGCGCGCTGGGCAAGCAAGTAAGGCGCGAGAGCACTCGTCTCGTTTCGTCAGCAACATCAATCTGTCGAAGCATCTTTTCGATTGTTGTGTTGTAGTTCCCATCATGTCGCGGTGATCGGTGGCTGGCAGCCAACTGTCTTAGGCGCGACGCTATTAACTTCAGTTGTCGTTTCGTGACGCGACCGAAACTCGACGAGCCTCCCCCTTGTTGATCTGTTGCAATCCGTCGGTTCTCGCGGGATTGGCTCTTCCGAATCAGAACATTTTCACTAAACTGCATGTGTCCTCCTCTTGGGACACGAGGCTGTGTCTTCGACTCAAAGGATTGGTTTCGTACTCGACGGAATTCTGCAAGAAGCTCACCGTATTCGTAGTGGTCCTAAGTTCCCGCTTCATTTGTAGCGTAGCTGCAGGATCGACTCTTGTAACGCGGAGCGCAGGGAAAAAGCAGGCGAAGCTTGCAGCGACACAAACAGGATGGGACTGCGACGCCAAACGTCAACGGATCTCTGGCGGTGACCACGAACAACAAATATGAGATCGCGGTTAAAGTTAACCGCAATCAACAGGCCTAAGGCGGTCCAGCGTCCCGCAACCACGACGCTCTCCTTCATACGTTCTCGGAAAAGCCGACCTCGCTCTTCCCCTAGCGCCATCCGGAAACCAAATTTGCGAGTGTGACGTCGAGAGAGGTGAGCGATACTTGATACAAGAAATCTTGGTACGTTTTAATTAACCCCTCTAGTAGGCGCGTGCCCGGCTTCCAGCCCAAATTAGTAAGTCTTTCTGTGTTCAGTACCTTGCGGGGTGCCCCGTCGGGTTTCGAGCTATCAAAAACGAGGCCACCTCTGAAACCAACTACTTTGGCGATGGTCTCCGCTAATTCCCGGATCGTCTGATCGGTGCCACACCCAACGTTAACGATCGGCCAGAGTTCAGTGCTGTCTATAATCGGCTTCAATTCCTTGTCAGACAGATTCATCAGGAACAGACAAGCCTCTGCGGCATCGTCACTATATAAGAACTCTCTTCGCGGCAGGCCCGTTCCCCAAATAATCACATGATCCTCGTTCTTCAATTTGGCTTCGTGCATCTTTCGAATGAGAGCTGGTAACACATGCGAGCAGTTCAGGTCGTAGTGATCGTTCGGACCGTACATGTTGGCTGGCATTGCCGCCAAAAATCGAGTACGGTATTGCTGGTTATATGCCCAGCACATTTCAATTCCCGCGATTTTTGCCAGAGCATATGGGCGATTTGTAGATTCTAGCGGACCGCTAAGCAGAGACATTTCCTCAATGGGTTGAGGCGCATTCCTAGGGTAGACACAACTCGAACCCAGAAGAAGAAGTCGCTCAACTCCATTGTTGTAGGCTTCGTGAATGACGTTGGTCGTGATTTGAACATTTTCGCAAATGAATTGGGCCGGAAAATTGGTATTCGCTAAAATACCTCCGACTTTAGCGGCGGCCACGAAAACGTACTCGGGCCGTTCTTCCACAAAGAAATTTCTCATAGCAAATTGATTCGTCAGGTCAAGCTCGGTATGTGTCCGCAAAATCAGATTTCTAAATCTGAGTGCTTGCAAACGCCGCACGAGAGCAGATCCAACTAAGCCGGTATGCCCTGCAACATAGATTCTTGAATTGTGATTCATACTTGGGTTACTCCTAACTCTGGCATTTGTGAGTTCTCTTTGAATCGGTCTGTCTTTGATGATGCGGGAACGGGCGTTTCTGTTCGTCCAAGCCTTCCGAAGACCATATCGGCGCGCTCTGCGTTCAGCTTGAGAGAAACTCTTGAGATGAGGGAGATCCTTCCACTCGAATCGGATGAGCGATTTAGGTGTCCAATCTTAAGAGAATCGAAGCGAATTAGTTCGAATCGCCTTTCCGAATGGAGACAGTCTCAGTAAGAGCAGTCGCCGAGGAGGCGACAGGTCACTCACATACCGATGACCTGTTGACAATGTTGAGCCGTGCAGAGACTGATTTTCACCATGCGGTCTTGCTTAGGCTGGTCGACTTTGGGGACCAGCAAACCTGCTCGTAAGGTCGAAGAGAAAAATCTCGTCTATTTTTAGACAGCATGAATCCGTCAATACTGAGTGCGTCGACTCCCGAGCAAAAGAAACTCCGTACTGCGTCACGCGGCGAAATCACCAACGGTTCCCCATGCAAGTTGAAGGAAGTGTTGATTAGAAAGGGAGCTGGGGATCGCTCACCAAATTTCTTCAGGAGGGACCAAAGCGCGGGATTTGTCCCGCGCTCCACAACGTGCAGGCGAACACGATTTCCTGGGAGTAGAAAGTCCTTGATTAGTTTACGTGTGGATTCTCTAGCCCAGCCAATGGAGGTCATGAAATGAACTAAACGCGAGCAGTCGAAATAATGTTGGCAATCTTCGGCTGTCACGGAAAGGGCAAAAGGACGGAAATACTCTCTTTTCTTTATGTAATCATTTAGATTTTGTCTTACATAGGGAGCCCAAGGAGAAGCCAGGAGACTTCGGTTGCCCAGAGCTCGTGGGCCAAACTCCGCAGCACCTTGAAACCATGCTACGATTCTTCCTGACTCGAGTAGGCGCACTGTCTCTTCGTTTCGTTCTATATCCGTTCTGGACCAGCAATAGGGAGCTTTGCAGTTATCGAGAACTTCCTTGACCTGCTGCGCCGTAAAGCTGGGACCCCAATAGACATGCGGGAGGGGATTCTGACGGTGCCTGCCTAGAACTTGATGCCATGTGAGCCAGGCGGCCCCAAGCGCACAACCAGCGTTGCCGGATGCCGGCTGCACAAATATCTCGTCGAATTGCCCTTGTTTCTCTACATCGCCCACTAGCAGCGTGTTGAGGAACACCCCTCCGGCCAAGCACAATTTGGTAGCGCGCGTACGCTTGCGCCAGATATCTAAGAAATTACAGACCAAGGTCGTGCAAGCCGTTTGCACACTACAGGCTAGATGCGGCGCTATGCATTCAAGTTCGTCTCGTAAGCTTGACTTCGTCAAGCCGAGACGGGAATAGAATTTGTCCGAAAACTCGATAGGGCAAGCGAAACGATGGTCGAAATAGCCCAAATCGAGACGGAGTTTGCCGTTTTTCGAGCCGCGGAACATTTCAAGAAAGAGGCTGTTGAAGGCTGGCTCGCCCTGTAGGCTAAGCCATTGCGTCTTGTGTTCTTCCAGATGCGCAGTGAAACCGAGCATGTGGGTCACTTGAGAATAAATTAGACCCACAGAGTGAGGTAGATCTACAGTCTGGAGGGTTCTGATCCTATTGCCCTCTCCTATGGCGACGGTTCCAGATAAGCCATCGCCTCCTTCGTCGAGCGTGAGAATTAAAGCGCGATCGAAAGGGGACGCATAATAAGTGCTTGCAGCATGGCATAATTGGTGTTCCAGGTAAAGGATCGGGCCCTTCAGACTCTCTTTCATTTCCCGCAGCACTTCTTGTGGGTATGCTTCCCATCTGGAATCGGCCATTGTCCAACTGTGTGAGAAAGCGCTGGGGGCCAACCGGAGCAGTGTGGATTTGGTCTGAAGCAGTTTTTGCCCAACGTATGAATGCCGGGGTTTGCTAGCAACGGCTATGATCGGGACATCCTTCAATGTGACGTTCGTTCGAGCCAGACAAAACTGGATGGCATTGCTTGGCACTCCGCTGAACGACCGCGTTCGGACGATTTTGCTCTCTTCGATCGCCGCTTCCAGCCCGCGATCGCTTAGCAGAGCAGCGGCCGCATCTCGTTTAGGCGCTGAAAGACCCAAAATCAACATAGCTCAAGAAATTGTCTCAGACCCGCAATCTAGAATGGTCACGGGGTAGATTTCCAAGCAACGGAAGCCGCCGCTGAACGCGTCTGGCATCTAAATGTTAGCCTCGCATTTTTTCTGTGAGTAACAGCCTCAAGCTATTTCTTTCCTTTGGGGCCGAACTGCTTCTTGGCATAGCCGGTTTCCACGGTATGCCCTCCAACGTCAAAGATGAGCACCTCGGTTGCGTTGGAAACCAAAACAAACCGAACTTTGCCTACGTTCTTGTCCTCGAAAGTGAATGACGCCGAGCCCGTACAATCGGTCTCAATCGAATATGTGCCCGCAAATGATACCTGTCCCTGCTGACCGTTAGCACTTTGTATGCCTTTTCCTTCAAGATTGCCTTTTCCGTCCGCTGTGAAGATCCCCATCAGCGCATAGTCACCCATAGAAACGTGGACCCCGCTCAGCAAAAACCCGAACTTGCCTGTCAAACTCGCGTTGCTACATGCCGTGCTGTTGGTCCGATCCTTCGAGAAACCAGATGAAGGAAACGCCGTGATAGAAAGGAACAACCATACCGCGATCCGAGTGACCATCGCTGCCTCCTTTAAAGTTGATTGCTGGGGAAATCCGGAAATCGCACGCTTGACGAAAAAGAATAGCCCTATTGAATATGAGTTGAACCGGCTGAATACACTTAGTGTCTTACCTTGTTGGGCCGGCCTCAGATAGGCATAGCCTCGAGCTCGGCAGTGTGTCAGTTCTAGGTCTGCGGTTAATTAGTCCGGCGAAAGGGCTCGATAACCGGCTCGTCAGATATAGATGTCACGATTTGCAGATCATACAACCAGCCACGTTTCGGGAAAAAGACCCTTGGGTCTCGGAGTGCTCCGGAACCAACGGCCCGGGGCGATGACTACCGTTTCTGGCGCGGAGCCCAGCCATGCTGCCCACCAAGAGAAGGTGCTATTCGCTATGACGAAATGTTTGCAAAGACGCATCAAACGCAGATCCTCTTCAGCTTTTTCTTCCGGTGACCGCTGATGAGTGACAAAAGTATGTGGTTGGGTCCAATGCATGTTGGCCTTACACCACTCTATGTCATCCGAAAAGACGAAGAAATGTGGGTTAGGTATTCTAGACAGAACAGCCTGAACCGCAGCAGCATAGTACTCTAAACCAATGAAATCCAAACTTCCATTCCCCGTGAGATAGTCACCTCTGCGGACGTGCACGCACACTGAATTACTTGATTGAATTAGAGTGGGAAGGTCCGGATTCTCATAGTCATAGTCATCAGAGGCAAACAGGAATTCCGATCGAATAATATTCTCAATATCCTTAAAATACAACTCACTTTGCCAGAACCCCTCAAGAACGATATGGAAAACTGGTAGACAATCGAAAACCTCTGGATGAAAATCGAACCCACGCTCAGCGACGTGCACCGAAATCCCGGACATGCTTGTGATCGTCTCTACAGTTGTAAGCTCAGCCCTAATCTTCAAAATATGCAAAGAATATTCGCGCCGGTCAGGGAGACCTTTTCCTCGCAGCTGGTCGGTTACGAGGAAAAGCTTACGTTGATATTTCTCAGCTAGTGACCTACCAATGGCATACTGGAACATTTGATTGCCCAAACCGCCGCGAAGCCGAACTGTGAGCATGCCCATCGTGTCAAGTGCTTAGTGCAAGGATGGCTGAGACTCTAACGCGATTCACAACTTCTTGTGCAGTGCGTTTATGCCAAAATGGAATGGGATCGGGCATATTGCGTCCTGGACTGACAATAGCGGCGCAATGTTACGCAAGACATGTACGAAAGCTCCACCCAGCTAATCCGGTTCTCGATAGATGTTCTTTGAGTTGAGCCTTCTTGAAAGTACTGAGGAGCAGTTTCAGTCCTGCTTTGCATTCGCCCCCCATCTGTCATGTCCTCAAGAGTCGAAATCATGTACGTTCGATTCTTGGGGGAACATCATGGGCACCCAGGTGCTTCTGGTTATTTGAGCCGATAAAAACAGAACAAGAACTATGGATGGCACGATTTTTGCGTTAGCAAGGCCCGTTGCCCTCTAGCTCGTTGGTTCGCCAACGTTGCGAAGTCGAGTTGCATGGCGCGCAATGTGGTGACCCTTTGGTCTTAGCCTCATCTTTACCTTTGTGATGAACCATCTCGGAGGCTCCGGGGCTGCATTTCAGTCCAGGCCTCCTTGATGTACATCAGGCATTCTGCTTTGGTGCCGCCCTTTCCTGCATCCTTCCAGCCTCGAGGAATCTGGCGATGGTTAGGCCAGATCGAGTATTGTTTTTCATCGCTCAACACGACTTTATATAGGATGCTGTCTTCTCCTTCTTCAAGCATTTAAGCTCCTCCCGAACCAATTGCAAAGCGCTTGTAGGGGCTCGTCAACGTTGTAGCCCCTTCTGCAATGTCGCTAACTTGAGCTGATTGGCCGAACGAGATGGCAGATGCTTACTTTCTATCTTAGATTACTGGTTCTTTCCTCGCGCTTGGTGAGTTTCTCTTGCGTGCCTGGCTATGCGATCCCAGGAAGTCCCGGTAACCAGTACCTTCGTCTCTTCCCAAAGTCCCATGCCCGTTCCCTATACGTTAGAGAATTCTGAGCGAAGCTCAATTACAGCGCAAGCGTGGATCAATTCGTCGATCCCCTGATCCACATCAATCGTAGTGGTAAGACCGTGTCTGCGGATTTTCTCGTACGATACTTGGTAATTTCTCTGGTCTTCGTCTTTACCGACATCGGCAAAATGCAGGTAGAACGGCACTTTACTTTGGATCTTTTCCGCGATGTCCCGTTTGCTGAAGTTCATGTTTTCCGACCCCACATTGAACACTTCGTTCTTCATCTTGTCGAAGTTGTCCAAGCCGAAGTGGAACGCGCGCGCCATGTCACGGACATGGATAAAGGTGCGCTTAAATTCTTTTTCGTATAAGATGAGCGTTTTTTCTTGCAAAGCGCGATAGACAAAGTCGTTGATAAGCAGATCAAGACGCATGCGAGGCGAAACCCCAAAAGCAGTTGCAAATCGGAATGAAAGTGCATTTCCCGAGTTCATGATGGCTTGCTCTGCTTTGGTCTTTGAGGTTCCATATAGGGAAACAGGATTGAGCGGCGTTTCCTCGGTGCACATGCCACCCGTATACGCTCCATAGTTGCTGCCGGTCGAAGCATAAACAATCCTTTGTGAGGGTGCCCGGACTGCAAGCAGGTTCATCGCGCCACCAATGTTCACCTCTTCGGCAAGACGCGGATCGCGTTTACATGCAGGATATCCAACTATCGCAGCAAGATGAATGATGTAGTCGGCGCCCTGAACGGCCAGTGCAAGGTTCTGCTTGTCACGGATGTCACCGCGCATGAACTCGAAGTTCTGATTGAAAAAGAACGGCAGCATACCGCGCCCACCGCTCATCAGATTGTCGTAGACCACTACGCGATAACCTTCTTCAAGCAGCTTTGCAGTCACAGTGCATCCTACATACCCCGCCCCGCCGGTAATCAAAACTCGGGGTTTCTTGCCAGCGCCATTGCCATTTGTGCTCACGACAGGTCTCCTTTCTAACTTTTTAATACTGCATTTTTGAATACTGATGAAATATTGGAGTATCCAACTCTCGATTCAACGGGTTTCAGTAGCGCCGCCGCATCAAGATTATGATCGGATCAAGATTCATTCGTTTGGGAATCTCGCGCGCGGGTCAAGGAACGCGGCTTCCGCATTCGTTTGATGTTTTATGATCTCCAGGATTGGAACTTACAAAGAAGGCTTGTTGAGGTAGCTAGGTGCTTGGTCGTACGAGTTCCAGAAGTCCAAAGCGGTGTCCATAAACGCCAAGTATCGGATTTCCGCGCCCGTATCATCCTGCATCGACGCGCCGATCAGACCGCCTCCAATCACGGCGCATACCCGTTGCCTGTCCCGCTCTCATTTCTAGAGAGAGCCAATCACCAATGAAATGCAGTGTCCTGATCACGTCAAAGTCCCAGTCGACGAGCTCGATGCCAAGACACAAATTGAAGGAAAATGTCCTTTTGCTCTAAAGAACATGGACCATGAGGTTGAGGAGTTGCTTAGTCTCAGCTTCAAATTGAAACGGACTCACCAGCCGGAGTTGCCATCAGGAGTATCTCTCCTCAACCATGAGCAAAGCCGAACGAAAGGGCTTTTAGTTTGCGAGCCAAGCTTGGGGATCTGGCGTTAGACGGCAGTGAATGTTCCCAGTCGAAGAATAAGGTGGCTAGATTCGATGTCACAGTAGTCGAACCCTTGTTCGAGTCCAACGCTTTGGTTTTTATAATTCAATGTCCCGCGGAATGCAGTGTATCGACCTATGGTTCACCCTCCACCTTCGCAGATTCGCCCGTCATCCCCGGTGGAAGACGGATGGGAGACTTCGACGCAATCCGTTGAATCACATCCTGCCGTCCCGGCATAGAAGTTCCGAATCTGCTCGATCACGAACCATTGCTCCTCCAGCGTCAGGCTATGAGAGGACGGTAAAGAAATGCCACGTTTGGAGACCGATTCGCTGATGCTGAAATTGTCATCCACGACGCGAACTACCGACTGACGCGCAAAGCAAGGCTGTTCGTGAAGTGGGCAAAAGAAGCGGCGCGTCTCAATACGCCGATGCAATAAGAAACTCGCCAGTTCCTCTCGCTCCTTACATAAAAAGGAGGTAAACCAAAATACTGGTGAGCAGCGGGGATCGATATAAGCGGGGTGAAACCCTTTCACACCCTCCAACACGTGTACATACCGATCATGAATCTCCTTCTTCTTTGTCGCGATCGCCTCGAACTTTTTCATTTGAGCGATGCCGATCGCGGCTTGCAGATCAGTAAAGGAAAAATTAAAACCGATTCTATCGTGAACGTAGCTGCCCTTAGTGTCTCGACCATAGTTCTTGAGACGGTAGGCGGCCTTAGCAAGGTCGTCATCATTTGTCAGTACCATGCCGCCTTGTCCACAGATGACGGTCTTATTACCGTAATAGGAGAGCATTCCCATGTCGCCGAAAGTGCCAACGTGCTTCCCTTCAAACCGAACGCCGATTCCCTCGGCGGCATCTTCAATCGTCTTAAGGCCATGGAGATCGGCGAACGCAAGCACCTCGCCCATGTCGGCGCTCTGCCCGTATAGGTGTACCGGCATCACAGCCTTGGTACGAGAAGTTACTAGCTTCTCAGCGCGCTGAACATCAATGCAGAAGGTATCCTCTCTCACTTCGCAAAGAACAGGGGTCGCGCCCGCAAGAATGACAGACGTTGCGGAAGCAACGAACGTAAGGTTAGGAACTATCACCTCATCGCCTGGACCAATCCCCAAGGCCTTGAGACAGACGAACAATGCCATGGAACCGTTGCACACAGCTACAGCATGTTTTGCGCCGGTAAACGCCTCTGTCATCTCCTCAAATTCCCTCGTCAATTTGTGTTCCACGAGAAAGCGTGATTCGATCACTCGTTTCAGCTGTTCGAGTTCGGCGCCGTCGATCCATGGTTCGATTTGAACAATTAGAGATCTATGAGCTTCGCTTATCGCACTCTTCATGGTTTCCTCCTCATTATCGTTGAGACAGGGCACTGTCAAAACACAGTACGACTAGAATCTTTAAGGATGCGTGTTCATGACTTAACGCAGGAACACAATGTGATACACTCAACGAGTCTCTCCTGAGTTTTTCAATGTGCGAGCCCGTGCTGAAGTTGCTCGGGGATTTTGAGCTGGCCCACGATTTGTTTCACTAGGAAATGATTTCGTGTACTACAACGAACTAGGCTGACAACGATACGAAGGTGACAGGACTATTCTCGAGTTTCCCTGCTTCGGCCACCTCCGGGTTCACTGAGTAGCAGGGGAAGTAACCAGTCTTATTCTCAAGATAGTCCGAAGCCAGCTCGGGAATCTGATCAAACTTGTAGATTCGCTCGGGAGGGGGAGGCATCCAGCCGGTCTTTTCCGCAAATTGCACTGCCTGTTCGCCTTGGGAATAGCGCGCATAATGTGTATGCACATGTTGATGCCTGCCAATGCATTCCTTGGCGCGAAGATGTGTAACCGTCAGGCCCCCTTTCCATCCGGCGGTGGCGATTACGCTCTCCCGGGCAAGTGCCTTCGTTGTCGCGCGATATACGGGACCTTGGGCCAGGTAGTCGGGATTGTCGCGATACTGCTTTTGATCAAACGAAAGATTTCCAAAGCGGCGTCGGTCAATGGCCCTGATTCCATATCGTGAAATGGTATCCAGATTTCGGTCAGTACCTGACAGCATCACAACTTGGCAGCCGAAACGCTTCGCCAAATCGATCTCGGCGAGCGTAGTGCCCCCACCCCATCCCCAAACATGAGGAGCAGGACATTCCTGCAACCGCAGCTGAAGCCGAAAAACTCCGTAAGCAAGCTCCCAGTTAGACCAGGCGGTAACATAACGGACGGAGAAAACTGCCCACTGGGCAAGCGAGTAATTAGAATTCTTTGGAATAGGAATCAGCTGGCGCGTTGTCAGCTTAACGAGAGTCGAGAGCATCCCGTGTCTTCCCGCAGCATCATAGCCAAGGGCTTCCTTCATATAGCCCCAGCGGTCCTCCACTCCACAAGGGAAGACCATAGCATATTGCCCTGCCTCGACAGATCGCACCTGGCTCCCCGTTCTTACAACACGTACGACGGCAGAATTTCCGATCACCACCCTGTTCTCGCCACGGTACTGACAGATATCTAGTGGATCAGACCGAATCGCGTGGCTCATGTTTCCTTCCCAACAGCCATAGATCGGAGCAGCAAGAACCTCGTTCGCCTCCAGATCCGACAATTCAATCTGTTCCTGAATTAGGCGAGGCTTCTGCGAAGCATCGAGACTGTCTGCGCAAAGAACCCATGCCAGAGCTTGGTAAGTCATGATTAGTTTCTCCCTAGAATTCGTATTGTCTTTCAAAGCGACTCATTGATGCAGTTCTCGCAATTGGCAATGCATCCTTTGAGGAAAACCTGAATAGGCAACTTTGCTGTGCTGACGCGTAGAAACGCTAATGCCTAGGACGCAACCTTCTCTTCTTCTCAGCCGAGTACACGGTTTAACGGTGCAGCAATGTGGTGATGCGGATTTCGTTCTAAGACTTCGGATGTGATTGGCGGTGCGATTCTGGTGTCACGTACCTTCACAGGTCAGCAGCACCATCAGAGCATGAAGTAGCTCAATACATTTTTGCTGCTTGGCGATCTATTTTTTAACCGAAGTGAAGACGCGTCAATGTAGGCTTTTTGTCGCCCACCGCTTGGATTCAGTACAGGAACGCTCTAGCTTCTCCACTCCTTCCGTAGTGGGCGTTTCGTACCGCGTTGTCATGCGCTCCGTTGGCAGCTGGCGGGCACAGTTTTGTCCACCTTCAGTTTGCGCTTCTCGGTGATTCAGGCTCGCCGCGAGTGATCTTATGGTGAGATGTTCATACAAGTTTACGACCGGGACGTCCATATGGAGCATCTTCTTCATTTCGGCGATCACCTGGAGGGCCATTAGGGAATCGCCGCCCAAGTCAAAAAAATTGTCCTCAATTCCGATGCGCGAAACAGAAAGAGCCCGTTGAAAGACGGCTGCAATTGCCGCTTCAAGGTCATTGGTGGGTGGAACATAGGCAGTCTTGAGCGGTGGCCGTTCATGCAGCCGACGAGGCTCTTGGACGACCTGTCTCGCGAACTCCGTTCGGTCAAGAAAATCGGGATTCTTCGAAGACGAGGCCGGCGGCGGATCTGAGTAGTTCGAACCTGAAGAATGTGGAGACGCCTCGATCCAATATCTTTGACGCACAAACGGATAGGTGGGCAGCGGCAACCGGCACGCTGTTGATCGGGAATTGAACATAGTCCAATCAATCTTTGCACCCGAGAGCCAAAGCTGTCCCAAGACGCCGAGAATCGCACTGATATCTGCTTCGGGCTCGGAAAGACTCGAAAAAAAATCTTGCTGTTGAGCTGAACGGCGTTGTTGTCTCGCCAGCCGAGTCAAGGCGTGACCGGAGCCGATTTCGAGCAAAATGCGTTGCGAGTCCTCTAGCAAACTTCCTATGGCGTCCGCGAACCTTATCGTCACGTGCGTGTGCCGAACCCAGTAAGACGGATCCTGCGCCTCTTCGACGGTAATCCACTTCCCGGTCACGTTAGAAAGAAACGGTATCCGCGGTGGGTTTAGCTTCAGTTTTCTGATTTGTTCCTCAAATTCCTCCAACATCGGCTCCATCATCCCCGAGTAGAGCGCGTGCGAGGTCTCAATCCATCTGCAATTGACTCCGTTTTCTTGCAACTCCTCGGACAGTTCTTTCAACAGCTGCGCATCTCCTGATAATACGCACTCCAGCGGGCCGTTCACTGCGGCGATCCATACGCCGGCTCTTCTAAGCGCCTCTGCTTCGCTTTCGCTTAGTCCAATAGTCAGCATCTTTCCGGCAGATAACTTCTGAACCATTCGCTCCCGGGCTGCCAACAGCTTCAGGCCTTCTTCTACGCTGAACACGCCTGCCACGCACGCCGCCACATATTCTCCCACCCCGTAGCCCAGCATTGCAGCCGGTGTAACCCCCCAGGACATCCACTGGCGTGCGAGGGCGTACTCTGTCATGAACAGCGCTACCCCCGCTAGGTTCGTCAGCTGAAAGTGGGTGTCGTTTCCGCTGCTCTTATACAAGAGTTTCCTCAGATCTTGTCCCAGTTCTACTTTCAGTAACTCAGAGCAGTGGTCCACTTCTTTCCGAAAAGTCTCATCATCTTCATACAGCCCTTTTCCAAACACCGGGCAGGGGCTGCCCTCCCCGGCAAATAAGAACACTACCGGGCGATCCCGGCGCTCGTGCTGCCCCACACATATCCTCTCCCCCTCCGGTTCAACCAGGACTTCGGCTGCCTCCCGGGTTGTGCGGCAGACAGCAAACTCACGATGCGAAAATGTCTTTCGTCCGACGCGCAAAGTGTATGCAACATCACCCAGATCCACGACTCCTTCTTGTTGCCTGAGGTACTCTCCCAAATTGCGGCTCATGCGCTTCAGAGCCGCTTCGCTGCGCGCTGAGAGTATCAACAACTCCCACTGCCCCCTCCCGTTGCACTCTCTCGCAACGGGTGGCGCCTCTTCGAGCACAACATGGGCATTCGTTCCACCGACACCAAAGGAACTTACTCCCGCGCGCCGCCGATGGCTCGTCGCGTCCCATCTCTTCAGCTCCGTGTTCACGTAAAACGGGCTCTCCTCAATTGCCATTTCCGGATTCGGCCGCGTGAAATGGAGTGTAGGCGGAATCAGCCCGTGCTTCAGGACAAGTATTGTCTTAATCAATCCAGTTATCCCGGCAGCCGCATCAAGATGGCCTAAATTACCTTTGATCGACCCGATGGCGCATGAGTTCTTCTTCGAGCGGCAACTGCCAAGAGCATGAGTCAATGCCTGAATTTCAATCGGATCCCCGAGTGAAGTTCCGGTACCATGTGCTTCCACATAGCCTACGGTGCTTGGCTCGACATCGGCGTTTGCCAATGCTTCGACGATGACTTTGGCTTGGCCGTCAATGCTCGGAGCCGTGTATCCTACCTTGAGGGAACCGTCATTGTTTACGGCCGAACCTTTGATGACGGCATGGACCAAGTCTCGATCCCGCAGGGCCGCATCCAATTTTTTCAGGACTACAATCCCTACTCCGCTGGCAAAAATTGTCCCTTTGGCGTGTTGATCGAAAGGCCGACAGTGGCCGTCAGGGGAAACGATGCCCCCCTGGATGTATTTATAACCGTGGCGCAGCTTCAGGTTGACGGAGACTCCCCCTGCCAAAGCCATTTCGCATTCGCCGCGAAGAATGCTTTGGCACGCGTGATGCACAGCAACCAGAGAGGTTGAACAAGCACACTGAATAGTTTGGCTGGGACCTTGCAGACCTAGTTTGTAGGAAACACGAGTCGCGAGAAAATCAGGGCTGTTACCAAGATTGAGTTGGTGTATATCCACCGATTCAATCGCGGCAGGATTTTGCAGGAGATTGCACGGGAGGTAAGTATTCATAGTACAGCCCGCATAAACACTTATGGCCCGAGAGCCGTATTCGCCTGCATATCCGGCGGCTTCAATTGCCTCCCATGCGCATTCGAGGAAGATTCGGTGTTGTGGATCCATGATCTCGGCCTCGCGCGCTGAAATGCCGAAGAACGGCGCATCGAACAATTCCACCTCATCCAGAAAGGCGGCCGCTCTGACGTAATCAGGATCCGTAAGAGCCCTCTCATTGATTCCCGCCAGAGTCAATTCAGCATCGGTCAGCGTACGAACTGCTTCCTTCCCTTGACAGAGGTTCTGCCACAATGCTTGAACATCAGAGGCTCCGGGGAATCGCCCGGCCATTCCAATAATCGCTATTTCGGTCTTCATCACGCACCAGTAGCTTCAGATTAGGCGTCTCGGTGTTGAGATTGAAATCAACGCAACCGCAGAGGGTGACAATCAGTCATGAGGCTTGCGTTGCCATATTCATTTGATCTCCAACGCTGTCTTCCCGGCGCCGCAATCCGCGCTCACGGCTCTCCTCGAACACAGTGAGGGACGGCTTCTTATCTTGTATTACGTCACACAGTGCGGAAACTGTGGGACCCTTAAACAGGGCCATAAGAGGGACTTCGCTATTCAAAACCCTTCTAAGCTCGGCAATCATCTTCAGCCCAATTAAAGAATTCCCTCCCATATCGAAGAAGTTATCGTGAATGCCTATCTCGTTGATCCCGAGTATTTTCTGCCAAACCGCGAGCACGGCCTGCTCCAGTTCATTGCTTGCCGGAACGTATGGCGTTCCGAGCGCAGGCCGGGCGTGTCCCAGGCTTTCGTAGTCCATAGGTGCGGAGCGTTCGGGACCTTGCCTTGGATTTCGATTCAGCCATAACTTCAATCTATGCGACAGATTTCCCGTTGACACAACAATTTGGCTTGGGCCCAAGGCAGCGATAATTCGGCAAAAGCACTGCCAACTTTCTTCCGGCGTCATGGCGTAACGGTCTAAACTGGTCTGCAACGATGAATGAACTTTTTCTTCTCCCTCGAGGAGCCATCCATCCCAATTTACGCTGATCCAGCGCGTGGCACTTACCGTGGTGCGGCTCTGTGCAAACGAATCCATAGAGAGATTAGCCGCAGTGTAGGCCACCGAACCGATCCCGCCTAGGACCGCAGCCGTAGACGAGAAAAGAACACAGAAACGCGGTGCCAGCGGCGTAACAGCTGCTTCGAGTACCTCGAGGCCTCTCACTTTGGGATAAAACTGTCGCTCAAATTCCCCGGTAGTGATATCGGAAATCAGGTTCATCGCGCTCTCACCGGTGATACCCGCGAGGTGTATCACACCAGTGAGTCCTCCCCAGCGATCTTGTACTGCCTCTATGGCACACTTCATCTGATCAGGGTCCGCAACGTCAGCCGGCAAGACCACAATCTCCGTTCCTTTGGTTTCGAGCGCCATTAGACGGCGAATTTTTCGATTCGTGGGACTATCTCCATCACGTTCCAACCAGGCTGACCATTCCTCTCTTTCGGGGAAGCGGGAGCTTGTAAGCAAGGCAATTCTGGTTCCCTTTATCTTCGCAATGTGTGCCGCCAGTTGCAGCCCAAGGTTGCCCAGCCCGCCTGTGATGACGTATGTCCCGTCTGAAAGCAAACTGCAGGGGTCTAAGACTTAGGGAACCAGAATTGCC
>WNFI01031146.1_pt1 | contig 17612 bp, 13 predicted proteins | sample 5400471 | NCBI WGS metagenome assembly WNFI01 (sample SAMN13153348, study PRJNA577476) | soil metagenome | isolation source: 100 cm saprolite on Douglas fir-dominated hillslope | place: USA:California | collected 2013-09-17 | reverse complement strand
CGATCGGTAGGCACCGCTTGAGTCGCCCCGACACTTGGGGACAACCGCGCACAACGAGGTCCTGGGCACCCGGCGCGAGAACGCGCCGGGAATGGGCGTTGGTGTCGCGGTCATTTGCTGGGATGTCCGCGGCGAGAACGAAATCTTGGACAACGAACAGGCCGATAATGGCGTACACCAGCTCAGCCGCGCCGCGCACGTCCGCAAGCCCCGCATAGAATACGATCGTGTCGTTTGCGCGCAGGTTAGTGTGCAACTGTTTCGCGCGCTCGCCGCGGTCGCCATACGTTAGATGCGCAAAGTCGGGGTCGAGGTGCATGTGCTGAAGGCGAAGGTATGCCGGCAGCTCGACACGAAAGCGTGTCAGTACGGAGGTGAGGGTGTCGTACGGCTTCTCCATTTCGATGTGGACCGGGCTGGTTTCCGGAATGGCAACATACGCGAAGTCACCGGACTCTCCGTCGACTGGCCCATTCCAGGAACCGCCGCCCGGGCTGAGGTCGGCGCCCACGCGGACAAGCAGCACGTTCACCGCACGATCTCCGAAACAATCCGCTCGCCGTCCTTCACCCGTAGCTCCCCGAGACGAGTACTGCATCCCTTTGTTGGGCGCCGTCACGCATGTCGTCATGCCCTACTGTGCCTGATTGTCCCAGGTGTACTTGATCGGATTCGCGGCGCCACGTTTACGGTACTCGTCGGGCACGCGCTTGCCGACGTACAGAAGCTTAATGTCGGCGGGCGCATCCTCGCCAACAAAGCCAAGGCGCCCGGGCCGATCCTCACGTCCCGGGAAGTTCGCAGCTGTCGCTTCCAACCAACGGTGTGCGATGAAGGCATCGACAATCAGGCCCTGGCGGGTGGCGAGAACGACTTCAGCTTGCTCTGCCTTGGTCTTGCTGATCTTCCAAGCGTAACGGGTTGCTTCGTACAGCGAGGTCTCGGTTGCGCTCCTGTTAACGCTGATCAGTAACGCGCGATGCTGGAAGATCGCTGGTTCGGCACAATAGCGAGTGATGATCTCCTTCGCGTGCATTGCCCCGTAGTCGGTACTACCCGAGCCACCTACGATGTTCGTGAGCCCGGGGTATGCATCGATAAGCGCCGCTTCCACCTCGAAGGCGGTCTTGTCATCCATTCCGTGGCGATGAATGACGTGGGCCACCTCAAATCCAGCAAGGCGTATTTCTCGGATGCGCTTCAGCTTGTTGTCAAGCTCATCGCCTTCGACCTGCGCGTGGATGTGGGAAAACACGCGGTCGCCCTGGCCCTTCCCGACATAGAAGGTCTCGCCGTTTCGTGGGTCAATGAGTCTATAGACATAGGTCTTGAGCTTCGTCGCCACGCCCGCCGGAAATGAATCGATCTCGTGCATTCGCCCCTCGTTATGCCCCAATCACGCGTCTTGCGGGCGCCCAACGTGAAATTGGTTGAAAGAATACTTTAACTTCTTGGTGTGCGGCGGGCCAGCGTAACGGTCAATAGTGGCGCTGCGCCGGCGGCCCGTCCGCGCCACCTAAAGCTAGACGACTTTTCCGGTGCCTTCATCGAGGACTACGTCACTGCGATAAACGTGAACAGGTGTAGAGCCGAAGGCGACTTTTTCCAGCTGGCGCGAAGCTTGTACTTCTGACTTTAGCAGTCGTGCAATGATTTCGTGAAGGCGATTGCTCTTGTATGAAGCACAAGCGACGCAGAAATCCAGCGCCTCGTTATGAGTGAAGAACTTGCCCGGCACTTTCGCCTCATTCCCGATGACCAGGCCATATCGAAGATAAGGGTAAATCTGTTTGTGTTTACGCGCCTTGGCGCTGTATATGAGTACGTCGTGAGTGCTCAGACCAGGCTTGAATTCAAGAACCACCCTCGGAATCTTTGTTTCTGCATCAAGCGTCTCGAAGACGCACAGGTCCGTTTGAAATGCCGATTGACCCCGCATCGGCTTCTTGGGGTCGACTCTAATTTGAAGATGGTTATCGACGGTCACTTGGTACAAGAGCGACGCACCGCGCTGAATTGACAGCGGTGGAGCAAGAACTTCTTCAGCAGCAGACATCGCTGTAGCAACGAATGGGTCTTCCTCCACTTCATCTCCTCCTTCAAATAAGTTGTCTATCCGTTGCCAAACTGATGCAGAAGGCGAAGCTCTAACCTCGCATCGCCGCGCAGTAACTCCGCAGTTCTTCTGGCTCTTTCGTACCTGTTGTCCCCTTTCGTATTCCCAAGGGACAGTGCACGCCTATGGAATCTCAAGAACGGAAGAAAGCTTTCCTTCCACCATTGAACTACACCCGCACACAAGGGAGGAAGTTTAGGGCATTTCCGCGGTGTGAGTGAATACCCGCGGATGGCGCGAGGAGGATTGTGCACCTGATGCGCGGCCTTTCGCGCCCGCGCATCCGGAGGTGATTCGGGCGGTTGTGGGTGCGGAGTAGCTAATACGCAAGAGAACGTAATCATGACGCGACCATGAAAAGTGGGGAGTTCGTCTAGAATGACCCGGGAGCTTCCTCTCGAATAGCGGAGAAGAGTCTTAACCTGTGCTTCACCAAAGTCGCTTGGAAAGGTGAATGGAACCGTTTGCCCTCACTGTCAAGAATTTCCGGTGCTTTACGGATGAAAAGCCGTTATCGCTTGATCTCGGCTCTGGTTTTACTGCGTTCATCGGTCCGAACAATTCAGGGAAATCTTCTGCGCTGAGGTTTTTTTACGAGTTTCGTCACCTGTTAATCGCCTTTAGGGGTGATGGAATTCGTAACTTGATTCAAAACCCTAGGCTCGGGATCGGTATGGGCGGGATTCAGGATCCGGACGAAGTGTTCTCCAACGTGAATCGTCGGGACATTGAGATCATTTTCTCCTTTTCGCGCCCGTATTCGATAGAAATAGCGTACGTCGCGCGTATTGAGATTACGCTCGAGCGACAAAGTCCTGGGACTGCCAGATTCAAATTCTTTGATCAGCAAAATAGAGAGATTGTCCATGAAAAGGACCGAGGGTTCGATCTTGCAAACGGCGCCATATCGCAAGGGATCAACATAACGCCTCTGTATGTTGGCCACGTTCAAGACCGAATGTTCGCACTTGAACGCGCGTTATATATCGGCGCGTTTCGCAATGCTATTAACCAAGGCGCCGGGCAGTACTACGACTTAGCAGTTGGAACAGCGTTTGTGACTCTATGGAACGCGTGGAAAGTAGGTGGCACTCGCGCACAGATGGACAAAGTACTCTCCATAACTGAAACGATAAGAGAGATATTCGGGTACGAAACTCTGGAGATCAACGCGCATCAGAACGACCAAAGTCTAGTGGTTACCGTAGATCGACGCTCCTACTTACTAAATGAACTCGGTTCTGGCTTGGCGCAATTCATAATCGTGCTCGGAAATGTTGTGATCAAGGAGCCTCCGATATTGCTAATTGATGAGCCAGAGTTAAACCTTCATCCTGCCCTTCAGCAGCGGTTCCTACTTCAGCTCGCGAGATATGCAAACGAAGGGCTGTACTATGCGACTCACTCCATGGGTTTGGCGAGATCTACGGCCACTCGCATATATTCGTTCCTCAAACGGGGTCGCGCGGCTGATGTTCACCCCTACGAAGTTACGCCACATCTAAGTGAACTCCTCGGAGAGATGGGGTTTTCCGCCTACCGAGAACTCGGTTTCGACAAAGTGTTGCTTGTCGAAGGGGTCACCGACGCACCGGTATTTCGTCAGTTTCTCAAATTGTTGAAAGGGGATCACAACACAGTAGTAATCCCACTAGGTGGAAATCAGCTTGCCCGCGGTGGCGTGGATCTGGAGTTAGAAGAATTGAAAAAGCTTGCTCCCAATGTTTTTGCGGTAGTTGACAGCGAACGCGGTGCGGAGGGGGCGGAACCGAAGCCAGAACGAGTAAGGTTCGCCGAAGCGTGTGGTCGTGCGCAAATCCCCGTCTTGATAACCGCTCGACGCGCTACGGAGAACTACCTGTCAGAGGCGGCAATAAAGGAGTGTTTTGGACAAAATCAGCGCGCATTTGGACCATATGAGACGTGGGCCGAAGTTAAGCCAGGGTGGAGGAAAGAAGACAACTGGCGAATCGCGGCTCAGATGACTTGGAATGACATTGTCGATACTGATATTGGCGCTTTCCTTAGAGCACATTGGACCGGAAGCTAGAGCCGGGAGAGCAGTGAGGGCTCAAAACGACTCTTGTGGCAGTTTTTACAGTGCCTCGCGTTGAGAGCGTTTTCTGTTCCGCACCTACTGCAGATCTTAGTCATACGCTGGTTGGTATCCCGTCCATGCGGCATGTCGAGGTGTCGCATACCTAGCGTCCCGGTTCAGGCCCGCGCCGCGGGGCACGGTTATCGCTGGAACCTGGTTTTGGCTCTTTAGTGCGTTCGGCATTCATTAGAACACCGGCATTCTACGGCGGCCCTTGATCTGGGGGTGGGCGCTCGTGTTAGCGTCAAGCGGGCTTGCCCGGGGTGCCCTAACAACAACTCTCGCTCGTAGCAGGGCCTGCAATAAGTCCTGCGCAAAATTATTTTAGGCTGCGTGAAAGGCTGCTCGGCCGGTAAGGCGGGCGACATACTCTATCTAGCGTCTTCACGCCGTCGGTCGGGTCGTCCCCTGGCGGATGACCGAGCCGTCGTGCTGCGGCACGACCGCATCGCCGTCGTTGTACTCAACGGTGACCGCTTCGCGCGCTCCGCCGCCCAGCAGGATAACTCAAGCCTAGCCCCTTTCCCTGCAAGGTTTTCTAGTCACGAACTAGACACGGTGGATCTCCAGGCATCCTCTCGCTTTATGTCCTGCTGAATCAATTGCCGTCCCCCAAGGGGATTTGTCTATATAACCCGCATCGCGCGGGGCGTATGTCCGCTTCGGGTCGCCTTCAAACCTCTCGCGAACGGACTAGATGCGGACGTTCAAGCTATGCGTTGTGGCCGCGCTCTACCAGAGCGTTGGGTAAACCCCTACAAGGGATATCTGGTAAACCCGCCCCGCCGCACGTTTCCTTGCCCGGGCATTGGGGGTACCCTTGAATAGTCCGACCAATCAACAAGAGGTTGACCGCCGATGAGTGAGCCCATTGTAATCGCACTGATTGGGGTAGCCGGCGCGGTAGTGGGCTCCGTCGCTACAGTTGCAGGTAGCATCGTCCTGCATTGTCTAAGGGCTCGCACCGCTGCGAAGCGAGAAAAACCTCGGCGCAACCTACTGCTCCAGATGTTGCAGAACCCGGACTACAACTGGCGAAAGCTCGATACGCTGATGCACGTTATCGGCGCGGACGAACAAACGACCAAAAGGCTGCTGCTCGAGATTGGCGCGCGGGCCTCTGAGGATGGTCAGCCGTTGTGGGGCTTGATCTCGCGGAATCCTTTGCCGTCAGGGAAGCAATGAGGTCTGACGTGACCGCGGTGTCAGACGCGCCGTGCCTTCATTGGGTGGCCGTGCTCGGCGCGCGCCGCACATCTCCATGGTAGTAGATGGCAGGCGGTTCGCTATTTCGGTAGCACGTCAAATGGCATGGGAAGGGAGTCTCGCCAATGAATCTGAATGAGTTCAAGACCGTCGCTCATGGCGTATTTGAGGACGCAATCGCTCAGGCATCTGAAATTCCCGCTATGACCGGCAATTGCACGACGTCTGGTTCATTGCACTGACCGTGAACGTCATCTTCGAGCGGCTCCCGTCAAAATGACATCACCGAGCATGCTTTCCGCCATCGACTGGCGTCGAGTCAGCCGGGTCGCTCAGCGTGAGCAACGCAACCGGGAGCAATACGCCCCGGTTGTTTCTTCATACCGTTGGTGGGCCCGCCGCCCGCATAGTGTTATGGGCGCTATCCTCGACGCTGCCCAAGGAGTTTATGGGGACCACTTCACCGTGGCGGACCCCTTCAGTGGGGGTGGCACTGTAACAATTGAAGCAGCCAGACGAGGTCTAACGGCGTACGCGCAAGACCTCTACGCTTGGGCGGCCGAAGGCTTGGCAACGGCACTGACCCCCACCAGCTCCCAGGAATTCAAAGCAGCGGCCGACAGGCTGCTGGCCTCGCTGGGCCGCCATAGGACCAAGTATCGAACGGCTGCTGGTGGCGAATTGACCCATGTTCTTCGGGTCCGGGTTGGCCGCTGCTCCGATTGCCGACGCGACGTATACCTTTTCCCGGAATACGTGGTTACGCGTGCCTCCCGCCGAGTGTGTGAGCGTCAAGCGTATTTCGGTTGTACTGCGTGTGGAGGCGTTACGCTTGGCAAGGCAGGCGTGAAGAGCTTTCGCTGCAAGGCATGCGGCAGACGCCACGACACGTCCCGCACCACCAGTCAGTGTCCACACTGTACGACAGAATTTGAAACCGCCCGGGTTCTTGATGGTGATCCGCGCTGGAAGGCGGTTCTCGTCCAGCACGTTGTGATGGAGGGCGCCCAGGCAAGAGCTCGGCTACGCGCAGTATTGCCAGGTGACCCTGTAGATGAATCCGATGCCTCGGCCGCTCACGCCGCGCTCGGAGTTGCGATTCCGGACGGAATTGAAACTAAGCGCCTTGGACGCATGGGCTTCGTCCAATGGGGCGAACTTTACACGCGTCGCCAAGCTGAAATATTGCTCGATGCTCTTGCCACTATTCGCGGTTTGCCACAACTGAAGGCGATCAAGGACCGTCTTGCATTCGCGGTAATCGGATGTGCCGAGATCTGCCCAAAAATCTTTGGATTGGCTCTCGATCGAGTGCGGAAAACTACCCAAGGTCAAGCGTACATTGGCTACTGACACGCGAGTTTTTCCGAAGGCGGGCCGAGTTGTTATTGCGACTGGAAGCAGCAAGGCGCAGCCAATCCCAAGCGACACCGTGCAGCTTGTGCTGAGCGACCCCCCCTACCTGGATGACGTCCAGTATGGGGAGCTGGCAAGGCTATTTCACCTATGGCTGTCCGTATACACGCCGATTGTTTCGGCTGATGAGAGCGCTGAGGCTGTCCCCAACTCCACGCGCGGCACAGATATCAACTTCTACCAGGGCGCAATCGCATCGTGCCTGGCGGAGAGCCAGCGGACGCTCGCATCCCGCGGCAGGCTGGTACTGACGTTTCACAACACCAAGCTGGTGGCGTGGCAGGCGCTTGCAGGTGCGCTACACGACTCTGGATTCGACGTTTGCGCGATGGCTGTTGTTCACGCAGAAAACGGCACCGACCTCTGTAAGCGCAACGTCAACAGCATGCTGCACGACCTGGTACTGGAATGCTGCGCCCGTCGCAGGAGCCCGGCTGACGTCCAGGTTGCGATTACGCCAAAATCTGTCGCGGAAAAAAATCTGGTTGCTGTGGGCCTTGCGCTTGCCAAAGCCACCCGCAGCGGTAACGCTGGTGAATTGCCAGCCCTATACAGCTCACAGCTCAAGCGGCTTAGCACAACAAAAAGAACCATTCGGTAAAAATGTGGGAGACGGCGTTTAATGGGGCGGACCAACCCGTAACACAGGCGCTGTTGCACAAAGCGATTTTGCCGGCGTGGGGCACGGGGTTTGCGAAAGTCAGCGCCGCCATTGCGGTGCGCTTGGCGTTGTCGGCGCGCGCCAACCCGCGCACCCTGTTGCTCCTCGTCCCCGAAGCTTCCGATGCGACAGCTCGCTATGTGGCTGCTGGGTTACTGGTTGGCGACTTTGCGCATCGAAGCGGCGATGGCCGTATCGGGGTTGGGGAAAGCGGACCGCTCCTCGGTGGCGACCTGCTTTTCATTACGCAGTCAGTCACGCCAAGCAAAGCCGCCTTTGAAGACCTGAAGCTCGCGAGCCGCTATCCATTGGGCGAGATGTGGGAAGTCACGGCGCTAACCAGGTACACGAAGGCACGCTACACCAAGCCCCGGGTCTACATTGCCAACCCAGGTTGGGTCACGGAACATCTGCCGAAACGCCCATTTGGCGCTGTCGTTATCGACGCAACGCAGCCGCGCACTATGACTCAGCTGGCTGCCGTGCTGGCGGGGCACCTCTCCAAGGTTCCCATCCGCATTGTCGTGTTGCCCCCGGTTGGTAAACCGTACCTGCGCGACTGCGGCTATCCAACCAACGCGACCGTCTGGTTTTGGGACCCGCAAGCGCAACGCGACGCCGATACCCTCGTCGGCGCTCGAATGAGCGAAGAGCAGCCGTCCCGTAATCGCACGGTGTGGATCTGTGGTGAGGACGACGCCGGTGCCGCAATCCTGGAAACGGTGCACAGTCGCCTGAACGAAATCCTGAAACAGGCGGCCGGACAACCGGTACCGGGGCTGATGGAAGTCTGGGGCATATATCACAAACTCCGGCAACTGACGGTGCCGCTGGCGCAGCTGGAGCAACTGGACGGGCATGCCTGGGGCGGCAGCCTCAAGCGCCGGGTGGATGCGCTGGCTACGATTGCCGGGCACGGGAATCCGGTATGGGACGCCGGCTGGCGCGGACTCGCTGCCGTCATCGCCCAAGCATACGAAGTTTTTGTGAAGCGCGAAGAGCCGGCCAAGTTCTGGGTCATCGCGACGCGGATGGAAGAGTGGCTGCGCACCACTGATGAGTCGGCGTATCGCATCGTCGTTTCCGGGCAACAAGAAGCGATACTGCTGTGGCGTTTGTTGGAATCAACGGTTGATGGTGCCAAGGAAGCTCGGGCTGACGCGCTCGTTGAAATCACGACGGTCAACGAAGATGCTCGTCGGGTTGCCGGAGGTCAGTTTGCGCACACGTTGTTGTCCGGCGCGCGCGTTCCACGCACCCGCTATCTTGACGTTTATCCACCGCACGATATCGAGGAGGTAGCGTATCCGTTTGAAGCGCAGATGGAGCAAGAAGTTCAGACCGGACTCTACGAGTTCGTCAATAATCTTACCGACGAACGCAATCGCGTCGCACTGCTCCAACCACTGGGTCTGAGTCCCGACCTTACTTCCCCTCCGTGCCAACGAACACCGGCTCCGCTCCTGCAGTGCGTGGCGGGGCAAGGACGCAAAGTCCGGTTTATCGCGCAAGCCTCAACATCCGGAGCGCTGGACCTGGACCAGTTGGTTGATACCGGCGGTACACCCGGTTTGGACCTGTATCGCCAATTGGCATACAGCGCTGTCCCGACGGCCACTGGACCTTTGATCGAGGTCAGTTACAAGGACGGCACTCGCGCTTGGTATCCCGAGAACCACCTGCTTGATGTGTTTTTCTCGACGACGGACCAAATCCAGCGCAAGCAAGTGAAGGAGTTGCAGCCGAGCTGGCAAGTTGTCAGCTATGTCGACGACCGGTACGAGAGCTTGTTTCGGCGGCTTACTGAGGCCGTTGATGCCCGCCTGCCGCAACGAGACCGCATTGCCATGGCTCTCTGGGAACACGCGAAAGATGCGCTTCTGCAGCGCCACGAAGGCGACAAGAACGCACTCGTCGAAGAACTTAAGGCCAACGGCCTGGCCTCACATACGGTGACGGTGTTGTCGTGGTTCCGCGAAGACGACGAAGGTCCGATGGCTCCACAGCAACGGAACGAGTTCATGGTACTGGCTCGAGCCACCGGTTGTTTCACGGACGAGACCTTGATGGAGCGCACGTTTGTGTGCATCCAGCAAGAGCGCGGTCGGCACCGGCAAGCCGGCAAAGCGCTGCGCCGGTTGCTACGGGCGATGTTGACCGGTGAAGGATACGAAGAGGCGCTCGAGAGTGCACGCAAGTTTGATTCCGCGGTGGGTGATGTGTTTTCCGCCGTCGAACTGCTTGAGGTGAATAGCATTAGAAAGATGCACAACCCGCTCTTGGGACTGGAGGCAATACCGTGACTACTAAGCAACCGTCGGGCCCAAGCTACCGGGACGAGTTGGCTATCAGCCATCATTTTGTCGAAATTCTGGAGCAGCGCCTGGCGGGGCGCGACCAGCTTCGTCGAACCAACGTGCATCCGCTGGACTGGTGCCATCTTGGAGTATTGGGGCCCGCCAAGGCCAAACCCGCGGCACTGGAACTCGAAGTCGAGCAACCAGACGGGCAGGAACCGGCCAATGGTGCTATTGCGCAGACGGCCGCTACGGCGCCAGCAAAAAAAGCCAGGGGCAAAACGCCGCAAGCTGCTGGCGGCTCCACATCAGAAGACGAAGATGTTCCGGCGAAGGCCGCCGACAAGGCTGACGAATTCGAAGCTACCCGTCGCCCGCCTTCCGCGTTGGGTTTCGAGATACTGGTCGAGCCCAACGGCGACGGCATCGTGGAGTTGGTGGTTAACGCCAGCTTCTGTTTGTTCACCAAGCACCTCCCGAGTTGGAAGGAGCAGACCGAAGTACTTGGGTCCGGTTCGGGCGCATCGGAGGGCCTCCCGGTGGCTGAGGTGATTCAGCGCTGGCCGCTCGCAGTAGAAGGTATCCGGTTTCAGCTTGCCGCCACTGGCGAGCGTAGCCAAGACGACAAAGGGATGGTACAGAGCGTCGTCGACGCCGCCATGCACAGTGCGTTTGGCCGCGCCGACGCCGGGCGCAAGTGGCCAGGTCAGCGTCCCAAGGTCGACGACGCGGCGTATCTCAAGGACGAAAAAGCCTTTGGGCAATTCCTAGATTCGAGTTTGGCCGCGAGCCGATGGAAAGTTGCGTATTGGTTGCTACCTGCGCAACGCGACGCCTGCCACGGGCGTCGGCTATCAGGACGCCTATTTGGTGGTCGGCGACTCGGCGGTTGAGGCGGCGCTTACCCGAGGGACGCTACGCCCCATTGAAATTCTGCCGGTGCCGCAGGACTACCAATTCGACCGTCGCGTCTGGGGTGTTGGACACAACGCAAGCGTCCGCGTATCGCCGGATCATCAGCAGCTGGAAACCCACGCGTTGGCCACTCACGAACAGTTGCGTATCGTCACGCGCAACGTGCCACCAACGAAGTTTCTAGAGCTCGCCAAGGACCCGTTAGCCACGTTGGATAAAATCTATGCAGCGATGGGGGACTACGCTACTGATTGGCAAACGCGCGTCATCGACGCCAACGAACTGGAGCTTGACGCAACGGAACTGAAGGAGTGTGCCAAGGATCTCGCCGGATTCCGCAACGAGATGGACCGCTTTGCAGCCGGAGCGGCGGCTCTTCTAGCAGACCCACGTCTGCTGCGTGCGTTCACGGCAATGAACTTGGTGTTCGGTCGGCTCGCCTCGGACTACGAGTCTTGGCACTTGTTCCAGCTTGTATTCATCGTTACGCAAATGCCGGCGTTGGCCATCCGCGAAAAAATCGCAGATGGCGAGTACCCGAAAGGAACACCGCGCAACTGGAGCGACATCCTCGACTGGGGCGACGTGCTCTGGTTCAGGACCGGCGGTGGCAAGACCGAGGCCTACCTCGGACTCACTTGTTGCGCCATCCTTTACGACCGGCTGCGAGACAAGAAACACGGAGTCACTGCGTGGCTCCGATTCCCTCTGCGCATGCTGAGCGTGCAGCAGTTGCAACGGGCCATGCGCATGGTGTGGGAGGCGGAGAAGGAGCGCAAGACGCTGCTCGGGGACAGTGCCATTGCCTCGGACCCCATCCGTCTTGGGTATTTCGTGGGCAGCACGACCACCCCCAATAGCCTCTCCGAGGAGGACCTAACGCAGAAGTACGCCACTGCGCAGAGCCGCGAAGGGCTGCGTGTCGTGCCGGACTGTCCAGCCTGCGGCGGCAAAGGCACGGTTACCGTTGAGGTGAATATCAAAGCAGTGTGCTTCAAGCACGTGTGCTCGTCCTGCAAGGTGGAGCTCCCGCTCGATGTCTCGGACGACGAGGTGTATCGGCATCTGCCGGCGCTCATGTTAGGCACCATCGACAAAATGGCATCGGTGGGTCAGCAAATAAAGTATGGCGTGCTGTGGGGTGGTGCCAAATGGCGCTGTCCGACCCACGGCTACGGGTTCGGCGAATACTGTTTCGTATTCGGCTGCAAAACTGACAAGAAGCTGCGGGCGAAGGTTGTGCCACATGACCCCGCCCCTGCTCTGCACATTCAGGACGAACTGCACCTGTTACAGGAAGAACTGGGGGCGTTCGCCGGACACTACGAGACCCTGGTCCGGTACTGCGAGAAGGCGCTGTCCACGCTACCCTCGAAAGTCATTGCGGCAACTGCCACGATTGAAGGCTTTGAACATCAGGTGCGCCACATCTACGGCGTCAAGCACGCGCGCCGGTTTCCTGGCCGCGGCTACGACCGTCTCACCAGTTTCTATGCCGAACCGGCCACCGACACGGAAGGAAAGCCCAAGATCGCCCGCATCTTTGTGGCGTTCCGCAGTGCCTCGCTACACCAGGCAGACGCTGCCGCTTTTTGCACCGAGATACTGCAAACGGAAATCGACCGGCTCGTTCACAACCCGCACTTAGCACTCGCGTTCCTGAAGGATGCAACCACGCCCGACGACGTATTTCTGCTGCTCTTGCACTACACCACCAGCTTGAACTACGTGGGTAGTCTGCCGCGCGGAACGCGCGTGATGCAGGAGCTCGAAAAGGTCGCGGAAAAGACGCGACCGGAAACGGGCCGGGAAATGACCGTCGAATATCATTCCAGCCGGTCTACCGGCGCCGAGGTGGCTGCGCTGGTGCATCGCATCGAGCAACCCCCGGAGTGGGCGACCCCGGAGTTCCTGGACGCACTGGTGGCAACCAACATGATTAGCCATGGCGTCGACCTCGAGCGCATCAACCTTATGGTGATGGACGGCATCCCCGAGGAGACAGCGGAATACATTCAGGCATCGAGCCGAAGCGGACGCAAGCACATCGGCATCGTAGTTGTCGTGTTACCCGCGTTCTCAATCCGTGCGACCAGCGTCTACCATCGGTTCCTGGAGTACCACGAGCACCTCGAGCGCATGGTTTCTCCGGTGCCGGTCAATCGCTTTGCTAAGTATGCCGCCCGGCGCACGCTCCCAGGCATCGTCATGGGCCTCGTGTACGGGCGTCACGCCGCCGAAACGGGCAACCATAGGCTTAAGGAGCGCCACACTGCGGACGCCATGCTCCGGGCCATGGGTCCGGCCGTTCTCGACGAGTTGCGCGGTGCCTATGCCCTAGGGCAAGGGGTCTATGACAAGAATCTGGAACTAGGTCTGGACCAAACCCTCGCAGAACAACTCGACATTGTAGAGGGCTCGATTCGCACCAGCCAGGAGAAGAACCTGCGCGACGCGATTAAGCCCACACCCATGCGCAGCTTGCGCGACGTGGAAGTCGGAGTACCGTTCTGGCCCGATGTAGATTACACGGTGCTGCAGGTCGTCAAGAAAGTGAAGGATTGAGCCGTGGCACAACAAAGAGCATTCACCCGAGGCCAGACCCAGGTGCTCTATCGGCACCTGCCGCAAGCCATATTTACCCACGACGACTATGGCCTGTGCAAAGTCGAATCGGTAGCGTTGTCCGACGTGGACGTCAATCGCGACGCCCTATTTGATGCCCTGACCGACGCTCTCTCCCGGTGGACAAACCCACGATTTCGCGACAAGTATCCGGACCCGCGCGACCCCGCCAAACGTTCACGCTATGCCGTCGGCGAACCGCGTGAAGTCCACTTTGCTCCCTATCCGCTGTTGTTTCGCTGCCGCACCTGCGATCGGGTGGTGCGTTACGCGGACCTGGCCAAGCACGGCGCGGCTCCCGGCAAATGCCAGTGCGGCGGGTCGCTGGTCAGAATGTCTTATGTGCAAGCCCACAATTGCGGGCGCTTGGAGGAACTCCAGTTCCCGTTCAAGCGCTGCCCGAAAGGGCACGGGCCACAAGATATTGCGTTCTACGACCCCGGCCGAGTCCGTTCGGCACGGTGGTACTGCAAGGTATGCAACAGTGACATCCAGGGTCTGCGCATGACCCCTTGCAAGTGCGCGTACAACGATTCGCTGCCGGCGACCTCGCCGACGTACGAGAAATGGTTGAAGGTCGTGCCGACCGGAGACCCCTCTCTGTACATCGCGCATACGCTGGCGTTCGTGAATTTCCCGGAGGACAAGGAAGGCCAGATAAAAAGCGCCAAGGATGGGACCGCGCTCATGTTGGCGCGTACGTGGGGGCTGCTCGGCGACCCAGTGGCAAGAGTTGTCAAGCAGCGGGAGAAGGCCGCAACGTCGAGCGAAACCAACGAATTAGTCGAAGCGCTGCGCAAAGGCGACCCGAATCATCCGCTCGTGAAAAAGCACGACGAGGAAAGCGCAATGCCACCGGGTCAACAAGCTATCGACCGGGTGTCCACGCTGCTCAACCACGACGCTACCCTGCTGTCCGCGGCGCCTCGGCGTTGGCTGGTCGAGCATACGACTTTGCTAGACGCGACCGACTTGAGCGATGCGAAAAGCGTTGCGGCCATGCTTCGGCGTCGGAACGACAATGAAGGTGCCGACGACATTGAGGACGCACAAAACCGCGCCAAGTCGCTGTTGGGCATTGACGCCATTCGGGTCGTCAACGACTTCCCGCTGGCGCTGTGCGCATTCGGATACACCCGGACGGCGCGCGACCCGAGTCGGACCATTATCAATCCGTTCCCGGCGGAAGAAAGCGGAAAGACGCCTGTATTTGCATTGGCATCCGAAACCGAAGCGCTGTGGTTTCAGCTCGACCCGGTGCGCGTGGTGGCATGGCTGCGAGAGAACGGTCTGGCTACCGGGACGATGCCAACGGCAGCGCCCGAGGCTTGGGCGTACCTGTATCGGCAACTGTCCGGCCTGCGGCAGTCAGTTTCCGAGCCGGAGTACAACCAGCCAGCATCGGCCGCGGTGCGCACGCTCCTGCACACCATGAGCCACGTTTTCCTTCGCCGTATCGAGTGGAGCGGCTTTGCTCCCTCGAGCGTGGGCGAATACCTGATTCCGGGAACACTGTCGTTCATCCTGTACGCCAACCGGTATGCGGATACTAAGATTGGCGGGCTCACCACGCTCTTTGAGCAGCGCCTCAGCACGTGGTTATGGGATGGTGTACAGGCGGGACAAGAGTGCATTTATGATCCGCTTTGCGGGGATGAAGGCGGCAGCTGCGCCGGTTGCACCCATCGTGAGCACAACTGCCCGGTGTTTAACCGGGACCTTTCCCGCGCGACGCTCTACGGCGGGCCGATGCCGCAAAGCAGCGAGCTTGCCGGGATGACCGTGAATCAGGGCTACTGGGCGCAAGCGTGGAAGGCGGCGCCGGAGGAATGAGCGCAAGTCTCACCGAGCTCAAGGTACGACTCTCAGATGTCGATAAGTTGCGGCGACTAGGGCAGGCGCTGTGGATGATGATCGAGCGGCCCGTCGACCCAGCGGGCTTTGTATGGGCGCGCGGTCTTTTGGGGGAACGGGGTGATGAGGTCCTCTGGTCGGCCCTCGTCGACGAAGGTGTTGTGGCCCAACCCGAATATCGAGTCCAACCGGCGAACCTCGCGGCGATGTTTTTGGCGCTAGCGAACGCGCCCATCGACGATTTGGAGTTGCCTCGGTTGGTCTGGACACTGCCGCCCGAACTCGGCCTGCCGGACCTGGAAGAGTCTTATTCGTCTTCAGCTATTACCCTAATAGATGCTTCGATAGAGACATTGACCTTGGTGTCTCCCTTCATGGAAGCAAAGGGGGTTGGTAGGCTGCTCGAGTCCCTATTGGGTGCGCTCAAACGGGGAGTGCGCGTAACAATGATTACGCGCGGGGCTACCGACTTTTCGTCATATACGAGCAGCACTCTGGAAGAGTTACGCCGAGAAGCGCAGGGACTGCCGGGGATTCTAGCGGTGTACTCCGCGCGCGACGACCTGCCCATCTTGCTTCATTCAAAGTTGGTAGTGAGCGACAACGTTCGTTCATTAGTCGGGTCCGCCAATATTACAGGCCGCGGATTTGGTGGAAATCTTGAGGCAGGTGTAATGCTCGGAGAAAAGCAGACAAGGGAAATTACGCAAGTCATAGCCGCACTGCGCCTGAGCGGGCTCTTGATGGACGCATTCACTTCGTGATTGCCGCACTGGTGCCGCCACCAGCTGGGAGCGTGGGGACCAAATAACCTTGGATCGCAGCGAGCATTCAGGGGTTGATTTGCTCTCGAAACAGAGCGTCAATGTCCCGGTATGGGGACGCGCCAAACCGAGGATCCAGCCGAGCAGTTAGCTTCGCTTTCCCGCCTAAGGAAAGGGGGCCTTCGGGCGCTGTGGCAGGAGGTTTTCGGGCAGCCGTTGCCGGCCCGGGTTCGTCGGGGCCTCCTCCTTCGCGCCCTAGCCTATCGCATTCAAGAACGGGTTCAGGGCGCCTTATCCCGCGCCACCCGCAGCCACCTGCGAAGACTGGGCGAGACAGCCGGGAATGGAGCCACCCCTAGTCTCCTTGATACGCCCCGTATCAAGCTCGGTACCCGGCTGATCCGGCAGTGGCAGGGCGAGACCCACGAAGTCACAGTAATTGACACGGGCTTCGCATATCGGGGAAAGCACTACTTGAGCCTCTCTGAGATCGCCCGCCTCATCACCGGCACCCGCTGGTCGGGGCCGACCTTCTTCGGTCTGAAGACCTCCCGCGGTCGGAGCGAGGAGCGACACCATGCCGGCTGATCGTATCGCCCCCACTCGCTGTGCCATCTACACCCGCAAGTCCTCCGAGGAAGGGCTAGAGCAGTCCTTTAACTCGCTCGACGCCCAACGCGAGGCGAATCGATACGGTGGTGGTCTACAAGGTCGACCGGCTCACCCGCTCGCTTGCCGACTTCGCGAAGATCGTGGAGGCGTTCGACGCGAAGGGCATCTCTTTTGTCTCGGTCACTCAGCAGTTCAACACCACCACCTCCATGGGTCGGTTGACCCTCAACGTGCTCCTCTCCTTTGCCCAATTCGAGCGGGAGGTTACTGGGGAGCGCATCCGGGACAAGATCGCCGCCTCCAAGAAAAAGGGGATGTGGATGGGCGGGATGGTGCCCCTTGGCTATGACGTCAAGGACAGGAAGCTCACGACCAACGTCGTAGAAGCCGAATTGGTCGGCCGAATCTACCGGAGCTACCTTGATCTGGGCTGTGTCGCCAAATTGAAAGCCGAACTGGACACCCAGGACGCCCGCAGCAAGGTGAGGGTCAGCGCGAAGGGCATCAAAACGGGTGGACATCCCTTCTCTCGCGGGGCGCTTTACATGATCTTGCAGAACCGGATTTATCGGGGAGAAATTGCTCATAAAGGGCAGTCTTACCCGGGGGAACATGAATCCGTCGTGGCCCAAGACCTGTGGGAGGCGGTCCAGGCACGGCTCGAGGGGAACTGCCAAGCACGCCGTAACGGCACCAAGGCCCGCGAATCGAGCCTGCTCGCAGGGATTATCTATGATGGGAACGGCAATCGGCTGACGCCCTCCCACGCGGTGAAGAACGGCAAGCGCTACCGTTACTACGTCTCTCAGGCCGTGATTCGGAATGGATCGCGCAAAGGCAAAAGGGCAGACCGAATCCCCGCCCACGAGATCGAGCATCTCATTGCGAGACGGCTGCAGAGCTTCCTTGGCTCGGGGGAAGCGGTGCTCGATGGGATTGCCTTTCCCTCTGACGACGCTACGTTCACCCGTGCGCTGGTTGCGGCAGCGAAACTGCGATCGACAAGCCTCACAACGTCCGCGCCGGCCGAGGCCCGCGAGTTCTTGCT
>WNFI01008767.1_pt1 | contig 17614 bp, 18 predicted proteins | sample 5400471 | NCBI WGS metagenome assembly WNFI01 (sample SAMN13153348, study PRJNA577476) | soil metagenome | isolation source: 100 cm saprolite on Douglas fir-dominated hillslope | place: USA:California | collected 2013-09-17 | reverse complement strand
TAGACTGGCCGGGAAGCAGAGAGCAAAGGAGAGCACACCGATGGGAAAGCGGATTTTTCTCTTCGTAGCCACGAACGTGGCCATCATCGTGACGCTGTCGATCATCCTCCGCCTGCTCGGGGTGGCCGGCTACATCCGCCCCGGGGGCGGCCTCAATTTCTCCGCTCTGGCCGTGTTCTGCATGGTGTGGGGCATGGGGGGGGCGTTCATCTCCCTCCTGACGTCCCGCTGGGTGGCCAAGAGAGCGGTCGGGGTCGAGCTCATCAACGGACAGTCTGGCAACGCGGAGCTCGACTGGCTGTACAACACGGTCGCGAACCTGACCCGCCAGGCCAATCTGCCCATGCCCGAGGTGGGCCTCTACCAGTCCGAGGAGGTCAACGCCTTCGCCACCGGGCCCAGCAAGAACCGGAGCCTGGTGGCGGTCTCGAGCGGCCTCCTGGGCACCATGAACCACCCGCAGATCGAGGGCGTGCTCGGTCACGAGGTCACCCACATCGCCAACGGGGACATGGTGACCATGACCCTCATCCAGGGCGTGGTGAACGCCTTCGCCATGTTCTTCGCCCGCGTGGTCGCCTACTTCATCCGCCAGGCGATGGACTCGCGCATGGCCAACATGGTTGCTTTCCTGGTGCAGATCGTCCTGGAGATCGGCCTCAGCTTCCTGGGCCTCATCATCATCCGCTGGTTCTCGCGGCAGCGGGAGTTCCGGGCGGACGCGGGGGGCGCCACCCTGGCCGGACGCGAGAACATGATCGGGGCGCTCCGGCGGCTCCTGGAGACCGAGAAGCTCATCGACAACTCGCATCCGGCCCTCGCCAACTTCAAGATCGCCGGCGGTCCGGGCGTCCTGCTCGCGAGCCACCCACCCCTCGAGGTGCGGATCGCCGCCCTGGAGGCGGGGGCCCGCTGAGGGTCAGTCCAGCTCCACGGCCAGGCCGGCCAGGAGCGCGGCCCGGCGGGGCAGGTCGGGGAGGAGAACGAACTCATTGCGGGCATGGGCCCCTCCCCCCGCGGGGCCGAGCCCGTCCAGGGTGGGCAGGCCGGCGGCGGCGGTGAGGTTGCCGTCGGAGGCGCCCCCCACCCGCGCCGCGCCGAGATCGAAGCGCAGACCGAGGGCAATGCTCTTGGCCCGCGCGTAGAGGGCCTGGGAGGCGGGGGTGGGCTCCATGGGCGGCCGGTCGAACCCCCCCTCGGCGGCGATGAACACGCGGGGGTCGGCCGATTGATGCTCGCGGATGGCCGCCTCCACCCGCCTCGCCTCCTCCCTGGACCACACCCTCACGTCCACGGCGAGGGTGGCCCTCTCCGGCACCACGTTGGTGACGGAGCCGGCCTGGGCCACACTCGGGGTGACGGTCGTGCCTTGGGCGGGATCGCCCAGGGTCTCCAGAAAGAGCACGAAGCGCGCCAGCTCGGCCAGCGCGGAAGCCCCCTTCTCGGGATCGAGCCCGGCGTGGGCCGCGCGCCCCGTGAACGAGACCCGGAAAAGGCCGGTTCCCTTGCGGGCAATCTTGACCGCCCCCTCCTGGGAGGGCTCGAGCACCAGCACTTGACGGTGGCGCCGGGCCACGCTCAGCAGGAGCTCGCGGGAGGCCTCGGTGCCCACCTCCTCGTCGGGCACGAGAAGGAGCGAGACCGCGGGCGGACGGCGCTCCCGGGCCAGGGCGGCGAGCACGGCCATGGCCACCGCGATTCCCGCCTTCATGTCGAAGACGCCCGGGCCCTGGGCCCTCTCGCCCTGGACGCGGAAGGGGTTGCTGAGGAGGGAGCCCACCGGCCAGACCGTATCCAGGTGCCCGAGGAGCAGAGTGCGGCCGCCGGGGGGGCCCACCGAGGCTAAGAGCGCTTCCCCCCGGGGGGGGCAGGGCCGGAGCTCGGCCCCGACCCCCCGCTCACGGAGACGGTCGCGGATCCACCCCGCAAGCAGGGAGACCCGCGCCGCGTCCTCGGAAGGGCTCTCCCGGGAGACCAGCGCCTCGAGGTCGGCGTTCATCCGGGAGAGGGTCGGCTCGAAAACGCCCAACCAGTCCCTATCCATGCCCGCGGCTCCTCCGCTCTTAGGGGAGGGGGAATGATAGCCCTGCTACTCCCCCCCGCGGGCGGGGCCGGGGAGGCGACGTCGGTCCGTTCCTTCCGGAGAATGCGGCGGCCACCACCCTTGACAAGGCGTGGACGCCGCCCTAGATTCCGGGCTGTCTACCCCTGGGATCCCCAGACTTACAGGCGCGCGGGCGCGTGATGCGCATCACGGTGACGCCGCCGCCAGGGTTCGTCCTGAGCTCAACGAGAGCGGGACGAGCAGGAAACGAGGGCGACCATGGCGCTCATGAACGAGCTCCTCGAGGAGGCCGTAGCCCAATGCACGGCCCTCTCGCAGGGGACCGCGGAGGCGGCGGAGGCGATCGGGAGCCTGATCGACCGTGCCGACCATCTGGGGGAACGCCTGACGAGCGGGGCGGACCAGGCCCATAGGCTCTGCCAGGACCTGACCGCCCACCTGACGGAGGCGGAGCACGGGCTGGAAGGGGCGGGCCGCAACGCGGGAAGCCACCTGGCCGAGCTGGGGACGCGGGCGGGCGAGGTCCGGGAACGCGTGGGCCACCTCCTGGGCGCGGTCCACCAGGACCTGGACGACCTCGCGGCCCACCGCGACCACCTCCTCGCCGAACTCGACCCCCAGGTAGAGGCCGCGGGCTCCGAGTTCGAGCAGCTCGCCCACCGCATCGGCGACGTGGAGGCCGCCACCGACCAGCACCTGCAGGCGGCGGGGCAGGCCATCCACGGTTTCCACGACGCGGTGGCCGCCGCCCGCGGCGAGGTCGACCAGCGCAAGGAGCACTTCCACCACGCGGTGGAGGCGCTGGAGACCGCGGTCGCCGAGCAGGTCCACACCCTCACCGACGGCATTCACGCCCTCTTGACCGACCAGGCCACCCACCTCATCGACATGGCCAACCGGATGCTGACCGAGCACAACCAGGCGACGGCCACCGCGAAGAAGAAGTTCGCGGAGGAGGCCAAGGAGCGGATCGCCAGCGCGGCGGCCCCCCTCCGCGGCGCGATCGAGGCCCTGGGCGAGCTGGCCGCCAACCGCGAGACCGCCCTCAAGGAGAAGTCCCGGGAGGTCCTGGACAAGGTCCACGAAGTGGCCCGCATCCTGGACGAGATCAAACCCGCGCTCGAGAGCGCAAACCGGCTGCACTGACGTGGAACAGACCGCCGAGCACATCGAGCAGTTCATCGCCCTCCTCCGGGACACGGGTACGCACGTAGCGGAGAGCACCAACCAGGTCGAGTCCGACACCACCGCCCTGGACAGGCTGGCGGAGGAAGTGGCGGACCAGCTGGGGAGCTTCGGCCACGACCTTCAGGCCTTCCTGGCCGACCTCGAAGGCTCCGCGGAGGCCGCCCACACCGAGCTCGAGGGGGTGGCGAGCTCCGCCCACGCCGTGGCCGACGCCCGCTGCGCGGCCGCCCTCGAGGAGATCGAGCACGCGGAGGGCGGGCTGGCCCAGGCCGTCCAGGGGGCGAAGAGCGCGCTCGACCACGACTGCTCCGACCTCCACGACCAGGGATTCCAGGCCCTCGCCACCACCCTCCACGAGGTGGACGAGGAGGTCGAGGCCTCGCGGACGGACGCCGAGGCGGCTTGGTCCGGCCTGGAGGGCGCGGTGCCGGCCTTCACCCAGGAGCTGCACACCTTCATGGCCGAGGCGGAGCGGGCTCTGGATGCGGCCGCGGAGGCCATTGACCAGGGGGACAAACAGGGGATCGAGACCGAGGCCTCGGAGTGCGTCGCGGGATTCCACGCCCTGGGCCCCGAGGTGGACAGCGAGTGCACGGCGGTCGGGGACGAGATGCAGCAGCTCTACGAGGGCTGGGGGGCGGAGATCGAGAGCGAGGGACAGGAGCTCATGGACGCCGTCAGCTCCCTCTTCCAGGGCTCCGCGGACACCGTCACCAGCCTGGGATCGGAGGGGGTGGAGGAGCCGGCGGAAAGGGTGGCCACCGAGGACATCCCCCCCCTCGTCGAGGAGCTGGGCGAGCAGGTTTCCATGCTCACCGCCGGCCACGAGATCGCCGCCGAGCTGCCCCCCCTGGCCAGCGACCTCGAGGTCGCGGAGGGCGTCATCCAGCACGTCGACGAGCTCATCAAGGCCATGGATCACTGATCATGACTACCCTCAAGGAGACGCTCGCCCTCGTCCACACCATCGCCCCCGCCCTGAGCGGCCATCTCGCACCCCTCCAGCAGGAGGGGGCCAAGGTCCAGCAGTCGGTCCAGGCCTTCTTGCACGACCTCGCGGAGAAGCGGGCGGAGGCGGCCCAGGACCTGGCCCAGCTCCACGCCGCGCTCGCGGAGCTCAAGGCCGACGGGGCCGAGCAACACGCTCACCTGGAGGCGGGCGCGCAGGCCATCGAAGCCGCCCTCCAGGAGTGCCTGCACGCCCTGGAGGGGGACGAAGGCGAGCTCAACCACGGCGTGGACGCGGTGGGCGCGGCCACGAGGAGCCTGGAGAGCCACCTGCGCGAGGGAGGCTCGCGCGTCCGGGCCGCGGAGGGCGAGTCCAAGCTGGCCCTGGCCGGCCTGGGCGGCGCCATTCACTCCGGCCAGGCCGAGCTGGAGGGAGCGCTCAAAACCGTCTCGGAAGAGGCCCAGGCCTTGGAGCACACGGTCGATGAGGTCCAGACCGCGGTGGCGGGCGAGCTCAACGGCCTCCGGGACCGGATGAAGGGCCACTTGGAGGAGGCCCGGGCCCGGGTGGCCCAGACCCTCGAGAAGATGCGGGAGCTGCGCACCACCCACGAGGGGAGCGTCCGCGGGGCGGCCGCCGACCTGGCCAGCAAGAAGGACCACCTCCTCGAGGAGCTGCGGCAGCAGGCGGAGACGGACCTCCGGCAGCGGATCGAGACCGCGACCTCCCGGGTGAGGGAGTCGATGGGCCGGCTCTCCCACGCGGCGGGCGAGGCCCGGGCCAGCTCCCAGCGCGCACGCGAGGAGGTGCACTCGCAGTTCGAGGAGCTGAAGCAGGCCATGCCGCCCCTCGCGCGGGCACTGGAGTCGGTGAAGCAGGCGGCGAACGAGGTGGGCCTCAACTGGAGGTAACCCCGGCTCCGGGTGAGGAGCGGGGGAAGGGGAGGCAGGGGTGGCGGATCTCGACACGGCGGCGGCCGACCTTCTGGTCCAGCTCAAGGGACTGGAGGCCCAGATCAGCCGGGCCCAGCACGAGCTCGGGGAGCTGGAGGAGCAGCTTTCCACCGCGACGAGCCACGTGGACGCCGATTGGGCCACCCTGGACGAACGCCTCCAGGCCCTTCTCGCCAAGGTGCACGAAGAGAAGGGGAAGCTGGACGAGGAGGGCCAAGCCGCCGTCCATTCCCTGAGCGAGGTCTCGACCGCCGTCCACTCCGCCCAGGGCGAGGCGCACTCCGCGATGCAGCGGGCCTCCTCCGACGTGACCGGCTTCTCCGAGCACGTCGCCTCGATCGAGCCCCGGGTGGAGTCCATGGCGGAGTCGGTGGGCTCCACCGCCCACGCCCTGGCCGAGCACGCCCAGGCCGCGGAGACCGCCCTCGAGGAGGCCCTGAGCGAGGCCCGGGAGTTCCTGCAGGACCAGGTCCTGAACGATCTCCAGCACATGCAGGAGGAGATCAAGCAGCGCGCCGAGCACCTGCGGAGCCTGATCGCCGAGGAGGAGACCCGGCTCGACCAGGTCTACGCCGACTGGGCGGAGAAGCTCACCGAAGTGGAAGGGATGGTGGAGCACGCTTTTGCGGATGCCCACGCTCACGCCCAGGACGTCGTGAACTACTCGGCGGAGGAGTGCACCCACGAGGAGCAGGAGGAGACGGCCCAGCTCTCCTCCCTCCTCTCCACGCTCGAAGGCCACCTGGAAAGCCTGAACACCGAGGCCGAAGAGAGCACGGCCGACATCGGCGAGGAGGGCAAGCACGCCCTGGACGAGGGGCTGAGCACGACCCAGGCCGAGATCACCTCCGCCCTGGCCGCCCTCGGCCGGGTCCGAGAGCTGCTGGCCAAGTTCTCGTTCGTGAGCATGTAGATGGATCCTCGAGGGGAGGCTCGCGCAGCCGGGAAGCGGAGGCGCCCCCGTCGGGCCGCGGGCGGTGGCGGTGCGGTCGCGCGGAGGGGCCGGCGATGAGCGGCGGACCGGCACCCCTCCCCCTGATCCCGTACCCGGGCTGGCTGCACGCGCGCGCGGGCGGATCCGCGCCCGCCCGCTTCGGCAGCGGGGGGACGGGAGCGGCCGGAAGCGCAACCAACCCCCTCACCTCGGCCCAGGCGCAGGCCCTCTTTACGGAGATGGCGGCCCTCCCCAACGTCCCCTTCAACTACCCCGACGACGGCTGCTACGCGCGGGCCCACGAGATGTACTTCACCATGAAGGCCGACGGCGTCGAGGCTGGGAAGGCCTGGAACTACGGCAGCAAGTTCGAGTCCAGCCAGAGTACCCTCAAGGTCTCCACACCCTACAATCCCAACGGCGAAGTGACGTGGCGGTATCATGTGGCCCCTTCCGTGTGGGTGCAGGACGGCGCGGGGGGAGCGAAGCAGATGGTGATCGATCCGTCGATCGCCAAGGGGCCCATCCCCGCCGTGGAGTGGCAGCAGAAGCAGGGCGACGCCACGTCGCGGCTCGAGTTTTCGGGGGGCGACGTTTTCTACAAAACGCCGGACAATCTGCCCGACGGCACGCCGGCGACGAGCCCGTACGTAGACAAGGACGACAACCGCGCGCAGACCAAGGAGGTCCTCAAGGAGATGACGGAGCGGCGCGACGAGCGGGAGAAGCTCCACCCGGAGCTGTTCGAGGACAAGTCCGGTCCGAAGAAATGAGGAGGAGCCTCCCGGGTCGGGCGGGGGCCTCTCCTCGCCGCTCCGGATGGCCCGTGACGGGCGGCTTGCTCCTGGCCGCGGCCAGCCTCGGAGCGGCCCCGGAGGGCCGGTTGACGACACACGAGCGGGCGAGGGCAGGGGGCGGTTCGACTACTGGCTTGGCTTCCTCAAGGACAAGCAGGAGTCCGGCACCCCGGTCTATGTGCAGGCGGACCCGGCGACGGGGGCCGTGCGCCGGATCCTGGTCGTCCTCCCCAAGCGAATCGAGAGCGTGGGCGACGCTCCCGAGGGCGACCGGCTGAGCGTCGCCATCCTTCGGGAACCCTCGATCTACTTTCTGCGGACGTCCCGCCCGGAGTACGGGGAGTGGCGCGACCGGCTCAAGGACGCTCAGAAAGCACACGCCGCCCTCCCCTTGGTCGTCGAGCCCGAGACCAAAGAGATCCTCCACGTCGGAAAGCCCTGAGACGGGGCTGGAGGAAGACCTCCCGAGCCGCCTCCCGATTGGGTCCCCCCGGCCCCCCTGGAATAGACCCCCGGCCCGCCGTGTAGTCAGGGGCAGAGGGCGTTGCGGTGGGCCTCGGCTCCGAGGCCGACCGGGCCCAATCGGTGGGGGTGGATCATGAGCGGACTTCGAACTCTTCTGGTGTCGGTGGCGGGCCTGGGCCTGGCCTACCCGGCCGCCCCCGCCGCCTGGGATCGCCCGGAACGGCCGGGAACCATGGTCGGCGTCTCGGCCGAGGTGGACGGCGGTCTCTCGCCCCTCTACCCCGCCCGTGACGGCTCCGACCGCTGGTACCTGGAGGCGCGGGAGGGAGGCCGCTACGCCATCACCCTCGCCAATCGGACGGGGGAGCGGCTGGGGGTCGTGGTCACGGTGGACGGCCTGAACGCCATCAGCGGGCAGCCGGATGTCGGCCCCGCTCGCATGTATGTGCTCGGCCCCTGGGACCAGACAACCGTCCGGGGCTGGCGGACGTCTCTCTCCGAGGTGCGCCGCTTCACGTTCGTGGACGAGCGCGCCTCCTACGCCGTCCGCTCCGGGAAGGCGAATTCCAAGATGGGCTGGATCGAGATCGCCGTCTACCGGGAGCGCCGGCACGAAGTGCAGCGGCCTTGGCTCAAGGACGGGCCCGGCTCCGGGTGGAACCGCACCCCCCGCGGAGGCGACGAGAACGCGCGGGAGGCTCCTCTGCCCTCTCCGCCCCCGACCGAGGCCCCCCCGCCCCCGATGGCCAAGGCGTCTCCATCGGAGGACCGCCCCTCCGACACGGGCGCGGGCGCGCGCCAGAGGGCCGACGGCTACGTCGCCCCCGAGCGTCCGCGGTCGTTCCCGGGAACGGGCTGGGGGCCGCGGGCCGACGACCCCGTCGTGCTCGTGAACTTCGATCCCGAGCCGAGCCCGTCGGAGCGCGTCACCCTCCGGTACGAGTACGTGAGCGCGCTGCGCGCCCTGGGCGTCCTACCCCGGCCCTTCTACCAGGCCGACCGCCTACGCGAGCGCGAGCGGGCCGAGGGCGGCTTCGCCCAGCCGCCCGTCTGGTAGGGGCTCAGTGCTTAGGGGGTGGCGTCGCCTTCGGGAGGCCGGCGCTCGCGCCTTCCGCGAGCACGACCCGGTCCAGGCGCAGGGCCTCCCCCACCGACCACGCCTGGAACGGGCAGCCCCGGGGCTGGTGGGGCGCGTCTCCATCCGCCAGCTCCGAGACATGACCCAGACCGGCCTCATCGAGGTGGCGCAGGAGGGGAACCAGGAAGCGCCGCCGCGCCTCCGCCTTGGCTTCGGTCGTGCTGCCGCGAACCCGGACCCAGGCCTCGACAAACGGGCCCAGCAGCCAGGGCCAGACCGTCCCCTGGTGGTACGCTCCGTCCCGCTCCCGGACGCCCCCCTCATAGCGGGGCCGATAGCCGGGCTCCTCCCGCGCCAGTGAGCGCAGTCCAAGGGGGGTCAGAAGCCGCTCCTCCACGGCGTCCACGAGGCGGCGCGCCCGAGGACCCGTGAGCAGCGGCAAGGGCAGGCCGCCCACGGCAAAGATCTGGTTCGGCCGGAAAGCGGGGTCCACCGCTCCGCCCCGGTGGCCGTCGTCCACCACATCGTAGAGGCAGCCCTGGGCCTCGTTCCAAAACCGGAGCTCGAACGTCCGGACTCCCCGAGCGAATGCCTCTGCCCCCCGGTCCCAGAACGCGCTCCCGACCTTGAGCGCGTTCAGCCAGAGAGCCTGGACTTCCACCGGCTTGCCGATGCGGGGCGTGACCGCCCCCTCCGCGACCTTGGCGTCCATCCAGGTGAGGGCGAGGCCGGGCTCGCCGGCGGCGAGCAGGCCGTCGGCGTCCAAGCGGATGCCGTGGCGTGTCCCTTGGGTGTAGCCCTCCAGCACGGCGCGGATGGTCTTGCCGAGGGCCTCCCGGAGGCCGCTCTTTCCCGCCGCCGCCTGAAGGTACTCGTGGGCGGCGATCACGTACCAGAGCGCGGCATCGACGGAGTTGAACTCCGGCTCCTCTTCCGCTCGGTCGGGGAAGCGGTTGGGGAGCATCCCCAAGGAGACCGCGCGTGTCCACTCCTCCAGGATGTCGCCCGCCGCGTCCACGCGACCCGCGGCCAGGCAGAGGCCGCGGAGAGCGATGAAGGTGTCGCGGCCCCAGTCCAGGAACCAAGGGTAGCCGGCCACCACCGTCTTCCCTCCCCCGCGCCCTACCAGGTAGGCATCGCCCGCGCGGTGGAGGCGGGAAGGAAACGCGTCCCGGCGGGGGCGCTCGGACAAGCGGAACGCCTCGAGCTGCGCCTCCGCCCCGGGGACCGAAGGCAGCGAAGGGCCCACCCCCTCCGCGGCCAGGATCAGGACGGCTTCACCCCGCCCGAGGTCCCAGCGGAAGACACCCGGGGCGGCCAAGTCCTCCAGGAAGTCGACCCCCCGGGCCTCCTCCTCCGTGTAGAAGAAGTTCCGGTACCAGTGGGGCTCGGGCGTGTAGACCCCGTTCGTCCAGGCCAGGATCCGGGGCAGGCCGGGGTAGGGACGCCAAGCCAGCCCGCCCTCCACCGCCTCCGCCGGGAAGCGGAACTCTGGATTCTCATGGTGGAGGGAGTGGTAGTCCCGTCCGGAGAGGAAGGGTCGCACCCTGAGGACCGCGGTCGGATCCGGCGTCAGAAGCCGCCAGGATAGCGCCACCGCCGCCGAGCCTCTCCGTACCAGGAGCTCCTGGACGAGGCGGGTGCCGTCCTCGAAGCCGAAGGTCCAGCACGGCCAGGGCTCGAACGCGAAGGCAGCCAGCCTCCGACTCCCATCGGGGTGGACCACGCCGGCCCCGTAGCGCTGCGATGAGATCGGGTAGGTGCCCCGCGAGGTCTCCACCCAGGCGTCGAAGCCATTCACGAGCACGACCCGGCCCGCGGGCGGCCGCGTGGCGGCCAATAGGAGCGCGTGGTAGCGCCGGCTCCGGATCCCGGACACGGTCCCGGAGGCGAAGCCGCCGAGCCCGTCCGCCTCCAGCCACTCCGCCCCCGGATCCCGAAACATGGGGCTCGGCGTCAGGGCGTCCGTCCCGCGAGCAGCAGCCTCTCCGCCAGCGCCTGCACGTCGACGGGCCAGTAGGCCATCGGACGGGGTCGCGACGTGCGCAGGGGGTGGGGCCGGCAGCTCAAGATCATCTGCCGCCACTGGGCGGGGACCGCCTCGCGCCCGTACACCGCGCCCAGCAGGGCTCCCGCCACCGCGGCATTGTGGTCGGTGTCCCCGCCCCTGCGGACGGTGGCCACCAAACCCTCCTCCAGGCGAGGAGCGTGGAGCAGCTCGTAGAAGGCGTTGCCGAGCGCAATCAGCACGGAGCTGGGGGATTGCCCGTCGCAGACCGGTGGGCGGGCGGAGGCCGCCTCCAGGGCCTCGACCACGGGCCGGGCGGCCCCCGCCGCCGTTGCCCAGGAGAGGGCGGCCCGGTGCGCGGGCTCCGGACCGTCGCCCGCCCCCAGCGCGTGGTGGATGGCGACCACGAACGCGGCCACCGCGTCGCGGCACACGGGATCGGGGTGGGTGAGGCCGCTGTCTCGCTGGGCGAGCTCGACGGCACGTACGGCGGGCAGGGCCTGGGAGTAGACGGCGAGCGGGCTCGCGCGCAGGAGCGAGCCGTTGGTCGGGCTGTCCGGCGAAGGCCTTCCCGCGAGTGCGGCCCCGGTCGCGCCCCCCCCGTCGAAGGGTTCCGAGCGCAGCCAGTCCGCGTAGGTCAGGAAGGCCCGATCCGCCTCGTATTGGCCCTGAGCCAGAATGGAGCGCGCGAGGGCGAGGGCCAGTTCGGTGTCCCCCCCGGGCTGGCCGGCCAGCCTCTCCCCACGGCCGTCGTCCTCGAGCCGCGGTGGGGCCTGGGACGAGAGGGTCTCACCCCGTGCCGCGAGCCCGCCCAGACTGTCTCCGGCAATCTGCCCGAGGAGGCAGCCTTGGGCTCGTGCCAACAGTCCGGCCTCGGCTACCGCCTCTCCCCGCCGGAGCTGGACGAGGCCCCCCGCCGGGGGGCGATCTATGCCCGGCCGTTCCCACGGCCGCCGCGCCAGCTCCCGCGCCACGGGGGCCGAGCCCGCGAAGGCCCGTTCGCTCTGGCTGGATCCGCCATCGTCGTAGGTCACCTCGGAGCCGGACTCGTTCAGGAGGACGCCCCCCACCGCGCGCACCAGAGCGTGGCCGGCCGCGTAGTCCCAAGCCCCGGGAGCGTAGAGAGAGGTGGCGGCCGCCCCCTCCCCCGCCGCCACCAGGGCCAGGCGATGGGCGATGCTGGGCACGGACCGGAAGCGCGCGGGCTCCGCGCACCGCAGGTTGCCCTCGGGGTCCTGGTCTCCCTTGCTGGACACGAGGACCACGTCAGGGGCCAGCAGCCTCGTGGGCGGCGGCGTACCCGCTTCCTGGCCATTGCGCCTCAGAGGCCCGCACCCCTCCGCCCAGGCGAATAAGTCTCCCTCCTCGCCGGGGTAGGCGAACGCAAACACGACACCCAGCACCGGCTGCCCTCCGGCCAGGAGGCCGATCGATACCGAGCTCCCGCGCCGGCCCAAGAGGTAGTCCCGCGTGCCGTCGTTGGGGTCCACGAGCCAGACCGGGGCCCCCGGCGTTCCCGCCCCCCGGCCGGTCTCTTCTCCGAGATACCCCCATTCCGGGAAGGCGCCCTGGAGCCGGCCACGGATCTCGCGCTCGGCCTCGACGTCGGCGTCTGCCTTGTCGCCACCGCCGCGTGGCCCCCCCGGACGGTGGAAGTCCTTGCTGAGAATGTCGCCCGCCGCGCGCGCGGCGGCCAGGGCGACTTCGAGAGCCCGGCTCAGGTTCATGCGGGGGTGATTCTACCCGGGTGACCCCCCTCGGAGGGTCCCGTGACACCCGGTGCGGCGGCGTACGCCAGGGGCGTTGCCGTCTCATCCCTGTCGGCCAGTCGGCTTTCCAGGAGGGTCGGCGAGGCCGTCCAGGCGGGCCTCTCCGGGGACCCAGAGGGCCTTAGTTTTGCTCCGTGTCGCCGGGCCGCCCGCCCGCTCAACTAAGGCCCCATCGGAACGAACGACGGGCAGGTCGAGACGGGCTGGGGGGGATATTTCTTGAGGATGGGACAGTAAACGAACACCGAGCCCCGATCGCTCGTGACATAGCGGGGCGGCGCGGCGCAGGAGTGGCACTGGCTCTCGGGGAACGGACGTGCGGGCCGGGGAGGTATGGGGTCCGGGGCGGGCGCCACGAGCAGCTAGGTCGACGGCTTGCGCTCCTCGCCCACGTACTCGTTGGCCAAGCTATTGTCGTCCGGATCCCCCACGCGGATCGTTTCCCCCTCGTGCGGGATCTCGTCGCGGCGCCGTCCGGCCGCGGGCAGCACGCCCGTGCGGAGAGCCTCCGCTGCCACCGCCGTGGCCGACTGCTCGGGCCGCGAACGCGCTTCGTCCACGGAAGGCAAGCGTGGCGCCGACTTCGACCTGCCGTCGTGGGACCGGGGCCGCCTCTTGCGCCTCATCGCCTCCCCAACCTGGCTTTTAACTTGCCTCACCGTGGTCCCGGCGTCAAGCCCTTTTATCGGGGAGCCGCGACGCGGGGAGGAGCAAAGGGTCCTTCCGCGGCCGGATTCAGGCCACCTCGACGCCCGGCGGTGGGTCGAATGAAGACCTTGCGTCGTCCCCCATCAGGCCCGGGTCTCTCGCGTTCCGACCGTGACCCGAAGGTCCCGCACCTCGCCCGCCCGCACGATCCGCAGGGGCACCTCGACCCCGATCCGTTCCCCGTCCAAGAGGGGCAGGAGGTCCGAAGGATGATGCAGGGGGTGGCCATCGAACTGGACGAGCGCGTCACCCAATTGCAGCCCGGCCCGGGCGGCAGGGGTTTCGGGCTCCACGGAGACGATGAGGAGGGCCGCGGCCTGCCCCACCGCGCGCTCGAGCTCGGCGGGCAGCCGCACCGGATAGGTCCCCAGCCCGAGGTAGCCGCGGCGCACCTGGCCGTGGGCGAGAAGCGCACCGACCACTCGCCCCAGGGTGGAGGCCGTGACCGCCAGCGTCGCCCCGCGAAGCAGGCCAGAGGTGTTGAGCCCGATCGCTCCCCCCCCGGCCATGACCAGGAGGCTCCCGGAGAAGCCGGGGTGGCGCGCGACATCGGTCTGCACGTAGTGGTCGAGCCGGCCTCCCGTCGGAGTGCGCCAGGCCTCGGCCCGGACGCTCACGATGCCCAAGCTGGCGCGAACGCTCCGTCCAGGCCGGCTGACGGCCAGGACCAGGTGCCCGACTTTGACCGGCTCCGGATCCGCCCAGGTGGGGGCGGCCAGGCCGGATGCCGCGATGCGGAGGGCGGCGACGTCGGTTGTGGGATCCCGCCCGATAACCGTGGCCGGCACGGTCCCGCCGTCGGCCAGGCCGACCTCGATCCCCTCGTCCCACTCGAGGGAGTGATGGGTGGCGACAATCACGCCCTCCCCCGACCAAACGATCCCGGTGGAGGGCAAGCGCCGCCCCCCCACCCGCACCACGCTGTTCCCGCTCCGCTCCACCGTCGCGGCCAGCTCCCCGGACAGGCTTTTGGCTATCTCGCTCACGACTCGCCTCCTCGCGGCCCCGCCGCTTTGTTACGAGCAGGCTATCGGATCGCGAGCCTCCGCACATCGCCCGAAGGACCAGGTCGACACCTGCCCGATCGGGGAGGGGCGGGGCGGGGAGTCAGAGCGTGATGAGGCCGAGCCGGGCGGCCTGCACCACCGCTTCCGTGCGCCCTTGCACTCCAAGCTTGCCGAGGATGGCGTTCACGTGGAACTTTACCGTGTGCTCGCTGATGGCAAGGGCCTGCGCGATCCGCTTGTTCGACAGCCCCTGGGAGAGAAGCTGCAGGACTTCCCCTTCGCGAGGAGTGAGGGTCTCCACGGACCGCGTGGCGACCCGCGGCCGCAGCGACTCCGCCAGCGTCTCCTCCAGGGCGACGAGGCCGTGAGCCAAGGCGGCCAGCGCCGCCGCCAGCCGCTCCCCACCCGCGTCGCGAAAGAGGACGCCGCGGGCCCCCGCGGCCAGGGCCTCCCCCGCCTGCTCTTCGTCGGTGATCAGGGCCAGGACGGGCCGACCCGCCCGCGCGAAGTCCGGCGCACGATCGGAGGACCCCGCCGGGCCTAGGTCCCAGACCGCGACCTCCGGATCGTAGGCCTCAACGATGGTGGCCCACTCCTCGCCGGCCGCAGACTGGCCCACCACGGCGAGACCGGGCTGGTCGGCCAGGAGAGCGGCGAGGCCGCTGCGCGCGAGCGGGTCCTCCCCCACCAAGAGGACGCGGATCAGGGGGTGCCTAGGAGACGTGGCCGGCCCGCGCGAGATCGCAGCCTTGGGGGGCGCCGAGCCGGGCGCGCGTCTCTGCTAGTGGGTCAGATCGGCGGGGTGGGAGCAGGGCGGGGAGGGTCCGGCCGGGTAGCGGGGTGAGGCTTCGAATCGCGTTCCCCAGCGTGCCTGTGGCGATGTGCCCCGCGCCCGCCCGGCTCAGCCCCCTCCGCGGGTCCGTCATGGTTTCGAACCTCGTCACCTACCCCCCCCGGACTCGGGTCCCCCGTTTCAACGTACCACGACCAGCCCGGAGCCGATTGCGCTCAACCGGCGGCAAGATCGCGCGGATCCGGATTCGCGGCCTTGGGTCCTCGAAGCGCTGGATGGCTCGGATCCGCGCGCGGGCCGAGGCGCCCAGAGCCACGAAGCGACCCCCCACGGGCAGGCGAAGCCCCCGAGCGGTCCGGCGGCGCCGGCCGACCCAGCGGATGTCGAGGAGGAGGGGGTGGGGCGAGCGGCGGCCGGCTCCGCTGGCGCTCATCGTCATGTCGATCCGACTGCCCACCGCGAGCCTCGGCACTCGGGGACCACTCAGCTCCAGCTGGCAGCCGGCCCGGCTGACGTTTTCGATGACGGCCCGGAGCGTCCGTGCCAACCCGACCCCATCCACGGGGAGCGCCAAGGGCACCCGTGCCGCAGCGCGCGGGGGGCGGGTCTCCCGCTTCAGTTCGCCCAGGGCTTGAACCAAGCGCGCACGGAAGGGCGCGGGATCGAAGTCGTAACGGACGGCCATCTCGTGGCGAGTCCCGCGCCGCCGCCACGTCGTGACCGTGCCCGAGACCTCGATGGGCGCCCTCAGGGAATCGGTGACCATCACCAGGACCAGGCGCGTGCCCACGGGGAGGCCGCTCTCCGCCCGCAGCAGCGTCCGGCCGCGGTTGAGGGCCCGGGACAGCTCGCGGAGAAGCGCGCCCGCGTTGCGGTAATAGGCCCGGAGCCGGATGGGCGGGGGCTCAGTCAGAGGCCGAGCCATTCTCGAGTTGCTCCATGACGCGACCGGCGAATGATGCCACAGATCAAGGCGGGACCGCCCCCTCCCCGCCCGGAAAGGGCTCGAGGGGGACCAGGCGCTGCGCGCGCGCGATCGCCATCTTCCCGCTCTGGGCCTCCGGAGCCACAAAGCCGTCGTTCACCCCGGTGACCGTCCGCGACTCGCCCGGCTGGATCACCTCCGCCAGGACCCCCTCGCCCGCGCCCCGCGGCTCGCCCGCGGCTCCTCGGTAGTCCGTGGTGAACCAGAGATCGCGATAAGCGGCGGGGCCTTCGTTGCGGATCGTCACGGTCCAGAGCGCCACTTCCCCGACGGCTCTCGACCAGGAGGAGCCGATGACCCGGAGGTCCGCCGGCGCCCTCACCACCGCCCCGGGGGCGCCGGGATCGGCGTCCCGCGCGAAGGGTCGGCGGTGACCGAGCATCTCCGGGTTCCGGTGGCGAATGGCCGCGCCACCACCGGTGCCGGAGGAGGAGATCCCAACAGTAGAAGGCGTAGACGAGCGCGACCGGGCAGACCACGTAGAAGGCGTGCGCCCACGGCTCCTTCACGGCCAAGAAGTAGCTCAGATAGACGAGGAGGGGGCTGGCCGCGGTCACGATGCGGAGCGAGGTCCACTCTGGATGGGGCGACCGGCCGCGGAATCCCAGCCAAACCATGACGAAGGGCTGAATGACCCCTATCAAACCCACCACCAGCGTGGGCGGAACGAGCCAGGGATTGTGGGCGAGAAGGATGAGGCGCCGGGCGGCGCTGACCCCCAGGAAGCGATTGACCTCGAAGCTGGGAAACGAGAGGAACCGGGCGGCAATGGTCACAAGCCACCAGGGGCCCAGGAGGCGCAGGCGGACGTTCTGTCCGATTCCTCCCGCTCCCCAGAGCAGGCCATGGCGGACAAGGGTGGGCAGGAGCAGGCTGCCGGGGAGGGCGGCCCCGGCGGCCGTGGCGAGGGCGGCCATGAGCAGGCTGCGCGCTCCCTCCCGGGCCCGGGCCACGAGCGCGCAGAGCAGGAACGGCAACAGGAGCACCCAGGAGAGATGGAGCTGAGCGACCCAAAGAAGACCGAATCCCATCATGAAGTGAGCCGTAGTCCGCGCCAGGAACTCTCGCCGCAGGGAGGGCAGGGCTTCGAATGCGCCCACGAAAAACACGATGCTGCCAGCCAGAACATACGATGGATTGACGATATGGGTGGAGAAGTTCAGCGTCCAGGGCAGGGTCAATAGCGACCCCCAGACAAACCAGCCCGGCAGATCCGGGAGACGCCAGCGCACGAAAACGGCCAGGAGGCTGAGCGCGGCCAGCGACATTAGGTTCAACAGAATGAAGGGCGCTTCGGGGATGGGGAGAACCCGCAGCGGGAGCCCCACCAAGAGCCCTTGCAGCGCGCCCGGGATCTGGGTGCCCGTCCAAACCACGTCCGGCCCAAAATAGGGCCAAGCCCCCGTCGAAAAGTAGCGGAGGCCCAGGAGGTAGATTTGCGTTTCGTCCTCCGACCAGAACTCGGAAGCCAAGCCGAAAGCCAGCCGGAAGACGAAGGCGGCGAGAAGAAGGAGTGCCCCACCCAGGGACCAGTTGCGCCAAGGGGCGGGAGGAGATATCGACGGAAGTGCCGCCATCAGTCGGAGCAGTCTAGCACCGGGGGGGTAGCCGCCTCGGGAGGCGCTCCCCTCCAGCTTCCCGTTCCTGGGCGCTTCCCGGTTGATCCCGGGTGCCGTGCGAAATAGGCTCAACGGGCGAGCCGCCACCCGCCGGGCTCGCTCCTTGAGTTCAGGGGCTCCCTATCGCGGATCAAGCCGAATCGTGATGGGTGACCGCGGGCCTCGGAGGAGGGCGGCCCATGAGGGAGGACCTATCTCCTCGAGCCGGGCCGTCCACCCACGAGCCTATCGTGGTGAAGGAGGTGTTCTTGGGAGGCTCGGCGGCACGTCTCGTTCTTGCCCTCGTCCTGGCGGGG